>CETA01114076.1_pt1 | contig 12729 bp, 15 predicted proteins | sample 531251 | NCBI WGS metagenome assembly CETA01 (sample SAMEA2622362, study PRJEB7988) | marine metagenome | biome: marine biome (ENVO:00000447); feature: mesopelagic zone (ENVO:00000213); material: "saline water (ENVO:00002010), including plankton (ENVO:xxxxxxxx)" | depth 380 m
AAAAATGAAGACGTTGAGTAGAACCACTATTGACAAGAAAAAAAACACCAGCCTCTGAATCATTTTGATTATTATATTCAGAATCATCATCACTGCAAGAGAAAAAACAAATTGTTGTAACTAAAAAAATACAAATTATAATTTTTGACTTCATCATGGTTAATCATTTTCAATTTTATAAAGCTCCTTCATTCCACCGTTAGTAAAAAAAGATTTTTGAAATTCTCCTTCCAAATTATAAACATAAAGTTGATTTTGATCTGAAGGATCCCAAAAATTATTAAAAGAAAGAAAAATATAATTATCTAAAATTTTCATATTCTGTGCTAACCGATTTCCTTGTTCATTATTTTCAAATGGCAACAAGATATCCTCTTCATCAATTTGATTCTCACTAATAGGTATAGCATATAAATTTAAACCAGAAAATAAGTAAACTCTATTTTTTAATACTTGAAAGCTTTTATTATAGTTTTCATCATTAAGTATACTTATTTGTTTAGTTATACTTTTTGTTACCAAACTAAATTCAGTAATATAATTTCCTGACAAAAAATATAAGAAGTTTCCTTCTCGTGTAAAATTGGTTGCATTTTCAAACTCAAATTCATCAGTAATCTCTTTTTTTGTTTTGTTAAATACAGAGATAGAGGAACTAATCCCTCCATTATTATACAAAAATAGATTTTCACCTATATCTATGATCTTTTTATAATTTTCTTGAAGAGGATAAGTTTCTGGAAACTGATTAAATAAATCTACATTATTATATATTAACAATTCATTATTTGTAGTAAGGTAAAGGTCATTGTTTTCATCTATATGAGATCCCAGAATATTTTGCTGTATTTTAAAAATTTCCTTTACACGTAAATTACTTTTATATAGAATATATATGTTATTACTATTATTAAAGAAGAAATAGGCTAAGTCTTCTTTAAATATTATATTGGAAATACTTGGTAATTCACTATTGTTTTCAGCTAGAAAGATTGAACTTTCAATATTTTGAAGGTCATCACTAATTATATCTAGACTAGAACTATAAGAATTGCCATTTACAATTAAATATCCATCTAGTATTAATTCTTCACTTCCACTTTTTGAAAAATTATCATCATCATTATCACAAGCGAATAAGAGAAGAAGTAATGATAAGTAATAGAAACTAAATTTACATTTTTCCATAAAAAATTGACTCCAATAAAAATAACTCTTAAATATAAAAAAGCTTCCTGATATAGGAAGCTTTTTTATTAAATTAGAAACAATCTAATTATTTCTTTTCTTTTTCGTCCTTTGGTTTGTTTAAAGCAGCGCTAAGTTCCATAGAGATGGAAGACTTATCGAAAGTGATTTTACCGGCTCCGGTTTCAATAATTACCGCATTTAGTTTTTCACTAAAATCTACAATTTTTCCGTGCATTCCACTTTTTGTAACTACTTTATCTCCTCTTTTTAATTCTTGAGCAAAATTCTTCTCTTGTTTTTGCCGCTTCATTTGCGGACGAATCATAAAGAAGTACATGACTCCAAAAATTGCTAAAAAAGGCCAAAGGCTTTGTATAATTTCCATAAATTAATTTAAGTATTGATTCTTAGCTTTTTGCTTCTCCTCCATCTTTTGGAGTTACAAAGGCTTTAATCTTAATCATTTCTTGTCCAGATTCTGTGTTAGTTGTAATTCTAACCGTTTTCATTTGGTTGTTAGGCTTGTTACGAGAGTTGAACTTAACGGTCATTTCTCCTGTTTCTCCTGCAGCAACTGGCTCTTTTGGCCAAGATGGTACAGTACAACCACAGCTACCTTTTGCGTTAGAAATAACTAAAGGAGAATCTCCTGTATTGGTAAATTTAAAAGTATGCTCTACTACATCTCCTTCGTTTATTGTACCAAAGTCATACATTTCTTCTTCAAACTTCATTTCTGGAGTTCCTTCTGCATTGGCATCTCTTTCTGCTACTTCTTCAACTTTTTCTTCTTTTACCTTATCAGAAGCTTTTTCTTCCTTACAAGAAGTAAATCCTACAGTTGCTACTGCAGCTAACATCAAAACTACTTTTTTCATTGTTCTATTTTTTAAGTTTAAAAATTGATTTTTGAACGCTAAAAGTAATAAAAATCATTTATTACATCAAACCACGCCCGATTTTATTTAGTTTTTTACTCTCTTGGTACTCTTTCGATAACTTATCTAAGATTCCATTAATAAATATACTGCTTTTTGGAGTACTGTATTCTTTGGCAATCTCTAAATATTCATTAATGGTTACTTTTACCGGAATAGAAGAAAACTTTAAAAACTCGCAAATAGCCATTTTTAGCAAAACAGCATCTATTTCTGCAATACGGTCTTTATCCCAATTGGGGGTTTTCCCTTCTATATCTTCTTCATACTTTTCTTGATGAAGAACGGTTTTATTAAAAAGATCTTTAGCAAATTCTTTATCATCTAAGTTTTTAAATAATTTAGGGATTTTGATTTGCTCATCGGTTTCTTTTACTTTTTTCAGTAATTTCACCAAAGAAGTATTTACAATAGGAAGATCATCCAACCACGTAAGTTTTTTATCTTCTAAATATTCATACAGCTTTTCATTTGGAGCTACGATTTCTTTAAACATAGCAATCACAAAATCTTTGTCTTCTTTAAAAGTAGAAGTACGGGTCTTTAAATACTCTGTATACAGTTCGCTTTCTTTTAACGCTGTCCAAAGAATGCCCACATACTCATCATCCCTCTTCCAGTGATTGAGTTTTCTATCTTCTAATAAGGTATTGAATTGTTCAGTTTGCTCTATTTTCTGAATTAATTCATTTTGAACAAACTTAAGGTTAGGGTTTTTATCTTCAGCGGTGGCAAGGTATTTTTGCTGTGACTTTTCAATAAAAGTTGCCGCTCTATTTTTAATTTCAACAAGTAAAGACAAGTTCAATAAAAACAAATCGTACATTTCTTCCATACTTTTCTGAAGAAATTTTTGTTCTACTTGAAGGCTGTCATTATTAGACTGATTAAATGCATACACCGATTGCATTACTTTTACTCGAATATGTCTTCTTGTTAACATAGCTTTTAAAGAACATTTTAAAATTAAAAAAGGGCGAAAAATTTCGCCCTGCAAAAATAGAATTTTATTTATGGTTTTAAATCTTATTAGAAATTTATTTTTTAGCTGCTAAAATTCTGTTCTTAGCAATCTGCAATGCTGCTTGATGAGTAGTCATATTATCAAGTTCTGCTTTTGCTAAAATTTCTAAGGTAGTATTATAAATATTTTCGGTTTTTCGCATAATCTCCGATTTATCATACTTTACCAATTCTGCATAAACATTAATAATTCCGCCGGCATTAATCAAGAAGTCGGGAGCGTAAACGATTCCTTTTTTCTGAAGTAATTCTCCGTGAATGAGTTCGTCTTCTAATTGATTATTTGCCGCACCGGCAATTACCTTTGCTTTTAATTGCTGAATGGTTTGATTGTTTAAGGTAGCTCCTAAAGCACAAGGTGCATAAATATCTACTTCTACCCCATATAAATTATCACCTTCAAAAATTTCAGCTCCATACTTAGCGCTTACTTCTGCTAACCTTTCTTGGTTAATATCTGAAATTAGCACTTGTCCTCCTTCTTCAGTTATATACTTCACTAAGGTTTCTCCTACATGACCAATACCTTGAACCAATACTTTCTTCCCTACCAAGTTATCATTACCAAACTTATACTTAGCTGCAGCTTTCATTCCCATAAACACTCCATAAGCTGTAATGGGAGAAGGATTTCCAGAACCTCCTTTTTCTTCAGAAATTCCAGCTACGTAAGGAGTCACTTCTCTTACAGTGTCCATATCTTCTGTCTCCATCCCTACATCTTCTGCTGTAATATATTTTCCGCTTAACGAATGTACAAACTCTCCAAATCTCCGCATTAACTCAGGAGATTTTTGAGTTTTTGCATCACCAATAATCACAGCTTTACCGCCACCAAGATTTAAGCCGGTAATGGCACTTTTAAAACTCATCCCTCGAGAAAGTCTAAGTACATCGTTTAAAGCATCATATTCACTTGCATAATTCCACATACGTGTACCTCCTAATGCAGGACCTAAATTTGTATTATGAATCCCAATTATTGCTTTTAAACCCGTATCTTTGTCGTTACAAAAAACCACTTGTTCGTGGTTATCAAAAGAAAGTTGCCCGAAAACCGGAGCGACTTTTTTTAATTCATTTGCTTTTAAAATTTCAGCATTCATAAGCTGTATTAATTAAGTTGAATTATTAAATTAATAAAATTAAGCTCAAAAATAATTAATTTTTTAATTTCAAAGTCTTTTTTAAGCGTTAAAATGAATATTTAATAATTTTTGAAGCTTTTCAATTTTTATGAAAGAATTAAAATACCTAAATAAATTTTTCAAAAAATATAAGTGGCAAATGTTTTTGGGCTTCATTATTACAGTAGCTGCCAGATTATTTGCCGTATATGTGCCCCAATTTATAGGGGATTCTACCAATGTTATTGAACGCTATGTAAATGGGGAAATTACAGAAGTTTCTCAAGTAAAGTCTGAGTTGTTTATTAATATCATTTACATTTTAGGTGCTGCTTTGCTTTCAGGCTTATTTACTTTTTTAATGCGGCAAACTTTTATTGTGGTTTCCCGCCATATTGAGTACGATCTTAAAAATGAAATTTACCAGCAATACCAAAACCTTTCTCTTAATTTTTACAAGAAAAACAGAACGGGAGATTTAATGAACCGTATTAGTGAAGATGTTTCGCGGGTACGCATGTATTTTGGCCCCGCTTTAATGAACAGTGTAGCCACCGTCACTATGTTTTTTGTGGTTCTTGCCTACATGATCAGTAAAGCACCATTACTCACCCTCTACACCATTGCTCCATTTCCCATATTATCATTCGCTATTTATAAATTAAGTCGAGCAATAAACGAACGTAGTACGATTGTACAAGAATATTTATCGAAATTAAGCACCTTCACCCAAGAAAGTTTTAGTGGTATTTCTGTCATTAAATCCTATGTTTTGGAAAGTAAAACCAATAGCGGTTTTGTAGAATTATCGAATACCAGCAGGGAAAAAAATATAGACTTGGTAAAAGTACAAGCTTTCTTCTTTCCGTTAATGGCTTTATTAATTGGCGGAAGTAACATTCTAGTAATTTATATTGGCGGACAGCGGGTAATTAATGGAGAAATTGCAAATTTTGGGGTAATCGTTGAATTTTTACTCTATGTAAATATGCTCACTTGGCCGGTCGCTAGCGTGGGTTGGATTGCAGATATGGTACAACGTGCCGAAGCCTCCCAGAAACGAATTAACGAATTTTTAAAGCAAAAACCCGAAATTAAAAACAAAACTGCAGAAACCACTCCAGTAAAAGGAAAGGTAGAATTTAAAAACGTAACCTTCACTTACGACGACACCAATATTACGGCTTTAAAAAATGTTTCTTTTGAAATTAATTCTGGAGAAACCCTTGCGATTATAGGAAAAACAGGAGCAGGAAAATCGACTATTTTAGAACTAATAGGAAGATTATACGATGTACAAAGCGGTGGTGAACTTTTAATTGATGGAAAACCAATTGATCAATTCAATTTAAAAAACTTAAGAAATTCGATAGGTTACGTACCGCAAGATGCATTTCTGTTTAGTGACTCCATTAAAAATAATATTCGATTTGGAAAAAATGATGCTTCTGATGAAGAAGTCATCGCAGCTGCTAAAAATGCTGCGGTACATAAAAACATCATTGGGTTTAGTAAAGGCTATGATACCGTATTGGGAGAACGTGGAATCACGCTTTCTGGCGGACAAAAACAACGGGTTTCCATTGCAAGAGCTATTATTCAGGATCCACAAATCTTACTTTTTGACGATTGCCTTTCAGCTGTAGATACGGAGACAGAAGAAGAAATTTTGAGCAATCTCCACAAAATTTCTTCTCAAAAAACCACTATTATTGTTAGCCACCGGATTTCTTCAGCAAAAAATGCAGATAAAATCATTGTTTTAGAAGAAGGAGAAATTGTTCAGCAAGGCTCTCATAATCAGCTAGTAAAGCAAGAAGGCTATTACAAAGATTTATATTTAAAACAGCTAAGTGAAAAAGAAAATTAATTTTTCTTGGTAGATGTTAATTTTTTTAAGATTTTTGACAGCATCTATTAAAAATTAAACCAATTAATTTTCGATTATGAGCGATAACGGAACGATGCAGAAAGAAGAAATATATTCTAAAGTATTAAGAGCGGGAAGACGCACGTATTTCTTTGATGTTAGAGCAACTAAAGCTAATGATTACTACCTGACTATTACAGAAAGTAAAAAATTCACCAATGAAGATGGATCTTTTTACTACAAAAAACACAAAATTTATCTTTACAAAGAAGATTTTGAAGGTTTTGCTGATATGTTAGAGGAAGTAACTTCTTTTATTGTTGATGAAAAGGGAGAAGAAGTAATTAGCGAGCGCCATCAAAAAGACTTTAAGAAAGAGTATGACAGTGATGATGAAGAAAAACCTGCTGAAAAATTTACCAATGTAAGTTTCGACGACATCTAAAATATTACTCAAAAGCCGCTAAAATTATTTAGCGGCTTTTTATATACTAACTTATTCTTAATCCGTTCGGAACATTCGCTCCCGGCTGAATAATAGTGACCTCATCACTATTTACAGCTCCCAACAGTAAACATTCACTCATAAAATTAGCAATTTGCTTTTTAGGAAAGTTAACTACAGCGATAGTTTGTTTTCCCAGTAATTCTTCTTTGGTATAACGTTTCGTGATTTGTGCAGAAGTTTTTCTGACTCCTATTTCCTCCCCAAACTCAATTTTTAATTGATACGCCGGTTTTCTTGCTTCCGGAAAATCGCTCACTTCAATGATAGTCCCTACACGCATATCTACTTTAGCAAAATCTTGCCAAGTTAATTTATTATCCTCCATGCTTTCTTTATTAGATTAAATTTCAACTGAAACAACTTCAGTAATTCTTCAATTTTTAGTAATTTGTTGTTCAAATTTAAAATAATAATGGCAAGAACATATTCTATAGATATAGATTTAGGAACAAAAGCACCTGAGTTTGAACTTCGGGATACCGTCACCAATAACTTAGTGAACCTTTACAATGTAAGAGGTGAAAAAGGAACCGTGGTGATGTTTATTTGTAATCATTGTCCGTTTGTAAAACATGTGAATGAAGAAATTGTAAGACTGGCCAACGATTACCGTGTATTAGGTTTTGGTTTTGTAGCTATTTCTAGCAACGATGTTGAAAATTACCCGGACGATCACCCTAAACTCATGCACGAAAATGCAAGAAAACATAACTTCACTTTCCCGTATCTATATGACGAAACCCAAGAAGTAGCCAAAGCTTATCAAGCCGCTTGCACTCCGGACTTCTATGTTTTTGATGCTGACTTAAAATTGGTCTATCACGGACAACTGGATGACTCCCGACCTCAAAACGGAATCCCTGTTACCGGAAGGAGCATTCGGGAAGCTTTAGATGCTATTCTAAATAACCGAAAAGTAGCCGAAATACAAAAGCCAAGCTTGGGATGTGGCATTAAATGGAAGCCCGAAAATTAGCATCAGTTAATCTTATGCTAAAGTAACTCAAAACAATACTTCATTTGGAAATAGCCACGTTATATTCTTTAATTTTATAGAATAATAAAAAAATTGAACTATTATGAGCGAGTTAAGATTAGGCGATACCGCCCCAAATTTTGATGCGGAAACCACCAAAGGAAAATTAAATTTTTATGATTATTTAGGAGATAGTTGGGGAGTGCTTTTTTCTCACCCTTCAGATTATACACCGGTTTGTACTACAGAATTAGGAACTGTAGCAAACTATCAATCAGAATTTGATAAGCGAAATACTAAAGTAATTGCACTAAGTGTAGACGATTTAGAATCGCACAAAGGTTGGGTAAAAGATATTGAAGAAACCCAAAACGTAAAGTTGAATTACCCAATTATTGCTGATGAAGATAAAAATGTTTCCAGCCTTTACGGTATGATTCATCCTAATGAAGACAACAAAGCAACCGTAAGGTCTGTATTTATCATCAGCCCTGATAAGAAAGTAAAATTAACAATCACCTACCCGCCAAGTACAGGAAGAAATTTTGAAGAAATCCTTCGAGTGATTGATTCTTTACAATTAACAGCCTATAAAAAGGTGGCTACTCCAGCCAATTGGAAAAAGGGAGAAGATGTGGTGATAAGCCCGTCGGTTTCTAATGAAGAAGCTGAAAAATTATTCCCTAAAGGTTTTAAAGAAGTAAAGCCTTATTTAAGAATGACTTCCCAACCGGAAGATTAATTTGCAACAAATTTAATCAGCGTCATTCTTTTAAAAAGCAAAAACCTCAAAGTGAATACTTTGAGGTTTTTCTATATAAATAACTCGATTACTATTTAGCTTCCACTAATTCTACGTCAAAAACCAAAGTAGCATTAGGAGGAATTACGCCACCTGCTCCTTGTGCTCCATAACCTAAATGTGATGGAATAACGAAACTTGCTTGATCGCCTTCAGAAAGTAATAAAATACCTTCGTCCCAACCTGCAATCACATGACCTACACCAACAGGAAATTCTATAGGTTGATTTCTTTTAAAAGAAGAATCAAATACAGTTCCATCCGTTAATTTTCCGCGGTAATGAACTTTTACAGGTTTTCCTTTTTCCGCTTGCTTTCCTTCTCCTTTTTTAGTGATTTTATAAAACAAACCACTATCGGTTTTAGTAAAACCTTCGGTTAGTTGAGCTAAAGCTTCTTCTTCTCTTTTTTTGGTTTCCGCTTCGCGTTTAGCTTTTTCAGCATTAAATTTTTCAAAAGCTTTGGCTGCATCAAAGTTTTCAGCATCTTCTCCTACTCTTTCTATGCTTAGGCTTTCTATTTTATCACCTTGTGCTACTTGATCTACGATTTCCTGACCTTCCACAACTTCACCAAATACGGTATGTTTACCATCTAACCAAGGAGTTTCTACGTGGGTAATAAAAAACTGACTCCCATTCGTACCAGGTCCTGCATTGGCCATGGAAAGAATTCCCGGTTTATTGTGTTTTAACTCAGGATGAATTTCATCATCAAATTGATAGCCCGGTCCACCGGCTCCGGTTCCATCAGGATCGCCACCTTGAATCATAAAATCTGGGATTACTCTGTGAAACGATAATCCATCGTAATAAGCTTCTCCTTCTTTTTTAGCGTCATTGGGCTGGTTACCTTCCGCTAGAGCCACAAAGTTACCTACTGTTCCCGGCGTTTTATCGTGATGTAACTTAACTAAAATTTCTCCTTTTGAAGTATTGAATTTTGCGTATAATCCGTTTTCCATTTGTCTATTTTTTGAAAAGACAAAGATAAAACTTCATTAGCCATCTTCCTAATGAGATATAAAAACAAAAAACCGAACATATGAATGCTCGGTTTTTATATAATAATATAAAAATTACTCTATAATTATTAATTTTTGATACACTTCGTTATCAGAGGTAAAAATATTTAAAATATAATTCCCCTGTGATAAATTAAGTGCATTTATATTAATAGAACCTTCACTATAATTTTGGGAAAACCTTGTTTGCCCGGTTAAATCATAAACTTCTATCTTTTCAATTATAATATTATTTATGTTATTCAGTAAATCTACAGATATACTTTCTCCCATATTTTTTGGATTAGGAGTAACCGATACATCTTCAGTTGCCATCCGACTGGTTTTCGATGAATTACATTGGGTTATAGCTCCCGACCAAGACCCAAAATCGTTTCCGCAGTCGTTCTCTACTTGTACACTTACCGCAAAATTATCATAATCATTTTTAGGAATACCTAACCTTAATATATTTCCTTCCTCATATGCCTGTATACTCGGAAAGTTAATAGGATATAGCCATTGATAACTTACGAAGTTTGAGGTTGAATTTGCTTTAAACACGAGATAATGATATTTAATATCACAGTATTCTTCTGAAGTTAAGCGTTGAACCCCAACTTTTGGACTTCCCACAAAAAGTTTTTTAGTCTTTACCATCACGCTTCTACAAAACTCACTACCCATTCTGGCTTGAAGAGTTACATAGCCTGTTTCTTCGCCAATAGCAGTAAGACTAATGCTTTGATTATGGGTTTGAGAACTCACCAAATCACCTCCCTCTATAACAGACCAACTAGTGAATATTGATCCATTGCATTATCGGAAAGCTGGTATGTATTTGTATCACATATAGTAGAATTACCTTCAATACTAGGGTCAATATCACAGAAAAGGGAACAATCAAAAAATTTAGGATCATTTTCCAACTCATCTGCCAACCAATTTCCATTACGGGTATTAAAAGAAATATGTACTTCGTTAATGTAAGAATCATTGTAGGAGGTCGCAAAATTAACAAAAGGTATATTTTTAGGAGCTGCGGGAGGTGCCGTTGCCGCATAAATAGTTAGATAATCATTATCTGTTAACGTGACATCACCTTCTCCTAGATCTAAAGCACTTGTAGTAGGTACAAAAGAAAAAGACTCTTGCATATTCCCTTCTATACTATATTGAACAAGAGCACTTTGATAACTATCATTATCGATACTTACCGGGGTATTATATTTACCTCCCGTATAATAGTCAAAAGGAAGTGTATTGGAGGGAGAATTAAAGTTTTCATTGGTAATATGTACAGTAATAGGAATAGCCAAACTACTTTTTTTGTATAGGACATAAAGCCCCTATAAATCTGTTCACTACCACTTTGAGGGAGTGCTCTTGCCCAAAAATCTGCTTTAATTTTATTGCTTCCCGGTAAAATTCCTAGTAAAAATCCGGGTTCATAAGTAATTGTTGCCGTACTGGTCCATAAAATTGTGTTAGCAAGCGGATAAACAGTCAGTAATAAATCTGAAAGCCAGCCACTACGTACACTACCTTTCACCTTAAACAATTGATCACCGGGGTTAAAGGGTTGGGGAGAGGCACAATTATTACCATTACTAAGTGCTATATTTCTGGTTTGTTGGGGGTAGCCCATTTGATTCAATTCATTTTGCCATGCTTCATGCACCTGGTTATCAACTTGGTAATTATTATTCACATAATTTTTAAGCATTTGCTTGGCAGAATAAGCATCAAACATGGTTTGTACATCGTAGAGTATGGCAGCACCATCTGCGATACCTACTATAAGATTTTCCAGCAATGGAGATTTTACAAATTGTTTATACACATGCCTATCTAAATATTGAAAGCCCAAAGGTATATTAGCCCCTTGGTGTGGGGCATCGTGACTGACATATAACGATGTATCGTGATCTTGATTGGGGTCGTTCTCCATATCTTTAAGCGCATAACGAGCTGCCAGCCCCCCCATACTTTGGCCCAAAACCACATTTTGGTTATTGCCGGTTTTTTCTTGGTTTACATAGTTAATCACTTCTTCCAGTACATAAGCATTACGCTGAATGGGCGCAAAACTATCGTCCCAGTTGACATAAATAATATCGTAAAGGTCTAGGGTGTTAGGTAAATCTCCTGCATATAAATTAATATTTTCTAATAATTGAAACATATTATTAATCCCATATATACTTTCCGGTTCGAGAATAGCAGGATCAAAACCTTCCGCTATGATCAAGGGATTTTGGAGCCCGTCCCCATGCCGATCTATAATCTGTAAGCTGGCCGTACCGGTCACGCCTAAATAACTTTTAGTGGCAGCAATTTGTTCGGTATCATATTCATCTTGCTGCTCTTCCATTGTGTGATTGGCTTTAAAAATCATTTTGGTATGGGCTTCCAATACTTCCCCATTGGTAAGACGTAACCTAAACCGCCATGTGTACATCCCCTCTTGGTCGTATTTTACCTGAATGGGAGTATCATAACTTATGTTTTGGTACCCCTTGCCATCATCAAAATTAGCACTAATGCTTTGTACCGTACTTTTTTGATTGGTATAAAATAAGTTTTCCGGCAAACTAATATTGGCGGTTAAGCCTTGTACCTTCATCACCGGGGCACTCATGGCAAAAGTCGGTTTAACCTCGTAGGGGTTTTGCCAAATCCCGTTACGATATACATCGTGTATTTGGTCATTTTCTATCCTTATTTTTTCTTTAGCGAGTGCAGTAGCAGCTATTTTCGCATACTTATAATACAAACCGCTTAACACGATATGAGGGGTAAAAGTAACTGTCTGATTATGTAGTTGACGTAAATTGTTCCACCGGCTTTTAAATTCTTCGGGATTATACATATATTCTTTATCACGTTTTACCTGAGCCATCAACAAAGTATTGTATATTTCTTTGTAAATCCCTAAATGTACGGCATTAGTATCGGTGACCTTACCATTATAGGCCGCCAAGTCAGTAAACTCAAAAGCATAGTCCAGCAATAAACCGTGAGGGACCCGGTTTTTCTCCAAAGGCTCAAAAATATGGTTGATTTTCTCGGCAAATTCGGTATTGATTTCCCGGTTATCGTCTTTTTGAGCATACAGCATACTGCAAAATAGCAGCAAGCTTACAAGTAATGTTTTTTTCATCATCGTAGGTTTTTAATTTAATTTAATTTAAAATCACTCCTTCCTTTGGGGAGGTTAGGAGGGGCTAATTATTCTGTAAAATTCATATCAAAACGACCTTCTCGTATTTCTACCACTTCCCCATCTTC
>CETA01026089.1_pt1 | contig 12701 bp, 24 predicted proteins | sample 531251 | NCBI WGS metagenome assembly CETA01 (sample SAMEA2622362, study PRJEB7988) | marine metagenome | biome: marine biome (ENVO:00000447); feature: mesopelagic zone (ENVO:00000213); material: "saline water (ENVO:00002010), including plankton (ENVO:xxxxxxxx)" | depth 380 m
GATTTGGCCTGCGGCGATATCGACGAACGGAAAGCCTGGCAGGATCTCGCCCTTGTCCGCCGATCCATTCTAGCTTCGCGCGGCGCGGGCATTCTTCGCGTCGCCTGAATTTCAAACAGTAGGGACCTATTTCATGCCAAATGCCTCAATCGAGAGCCATCTCGATGACATTACCAATGCCATGCGAGGATTGCCCTCCGGCATCGACCGCGCTCAGATCATCCGTGATGCGGCCAAGCGCTTTTCCGACCGAAAAAACGGTCAAGAGCGTGCACGTGAAGATGCAATCAGAGCCGTTCTCTTCGTATTCGGCATGGCCGAAAACAATGATGTCGATGTGGACGCTCTGATGGTGCGCGCCATACGCGAGCACAAAACCTAGAGACTATCCGCAAGCGGTAAGACCGAATAGTTCATTCGAGAGGAAAATGGCCATGAGCAATTACGACAACATCCCCGCTAACCTGGCTGCCATCCTCAATGGCAACTTCAACCAGGAGCCCGTCGTGGTCGCTGACCCCAATGAACCCACCGAGGAACAGCGCAAGCTCTCGGACGAGCTGGTCGACATGCTGTCGAGCCTCTACGCGGCAGAAGGCGATGAGAAGGACCGCCTCAACGCCGAGTATTCGGCCAAGCGGGACGCGATCCTCGCAATCAACCCCAACGTGCACGCCGGCGTCGCCGATCCGGACGGGATGGAGTTCTACCACAATATCCACAAGTCGGAATACGGCTTCCGTCCCCGCGGCCACTTCACCTACGCCGAGATGCGCGCCGACATCGAGCGCATCTGCCGCAATGCAGAAAATATCCGAATCGAAGAGAATGCCTGAACGGGCACCTGAAAGGAAAAGACAATGAAAGACCGTATTGCGCGGGCCAAGGCCCTGCTCGATCTCGCCGAAATGGTGTCGAACGATGCCGATTTTGGCGTTCTGTTCGTCCAGGGCGGCCCCAATGGCGTTCTCTCGGCCTCATGTGCCGCGATGCTGGATATGGCCTATCGCATTCCGGGAGAAGAGAAGGATGATCGCCCGTCAATCATCCAGTTCGTCGGCAAGAAGCGCATGATCGATCATAGCGATGTAATCGGAAGCCTGCGCAAGCTGGATCTGGGAAGCGTAGCTATCGTGGAAAGCGACAATGTCGAAGAAGATGCAGAGCGGCTGCGAATTGCTGCTCCCGTAATCTTCAAGGGCAACAGCGTTCTCGTTGCCACCTGCCATTCCTGAGTGGAGAGAAGCCATGAAATATCGCGTTACCCCCTTCTGCCTTAGCCAGTCGATCGCAATGAGTGATCCTATGGCCACATTCTCCCACGAGGACCGCCACACCGTTCAGGCTCTCAGCGATTATGAAGAGCGTCCAGCACTGGAATTTGGTGCAGACGATGCAGACGCCGCCTGCGAACGGACATGGGCGACTTACCAGAACATCGATGAAAGCCGACAGTGTCCTGACGGCGGACGCTCCCTCATGGTTGGCGACATGGTTCGCGTCGAATGCGCCGGCACCGTGACGTGGTGGATATGCTGTTCGGTTGGTTGGGCGAGAACTGTCGAGCCCACCTCCGAAGCGCAGCGCATCGAGAAATGATCGATACGTTCATTTTCAAGCTGACCGGCAAGAGGCGCTACCAAGTCATTCACATCGAGCCCGGCCGCGAGCTTCGCACATGGAAGTCTCATGGCCGGTGCACCGACAATCGCAAATTCGCCAACGTTCGCGCCTTTAGCGCAGAAGATGCTCGCAACAAGGTTCCATTCGGAACCGAAATTCTCAAGGTAATTCCCTTGGGGATGGAAGGATAATCATGACCAAACTGGCCGACACTCTCCTTGCCGCTCTCGTCAACCAGGACAAGATCGCAATCGTCTCTGTCGTCACCGAACCGGGCGTCGGAACGACAACTGCCATCAATGCCTTTGCCAAGAGCGAGGACATCGATTTCATCGACATTCGCTCGAATCAGCTTGATGCAACCGATCTCCTGAACGGCTACTCCCCGGTGCGCCATCATCTCATGACCAGCGAGCCGGTCATGATCCTCATCGACGAAGTGGGTCCGTTTACCTTCGAGCGCGCGCAGAAGATCATCAACCAGGTTCACGAGGAGGCTCGCGGCAAGGTCGTTGTCGTTCTGGTAAGCACGAAAGTCGATGTCGACAATGGGCAGTTTCCCGGAATCGCCAAGATTGCCGAGACACACGGCAACACTATCATCCAGTGCGATCCCTTGGATATGCAAAGCGCTTTCGTCGAATTCCTGCGCGAGGCCAAGAAATCCGGCACTCATCTGAAGATTGCGGATTTTATCGAAGAACACGGGCTCAGCGGCGCCACCCCGGCGCAATGGCAAGCTTTTGCCATCTCGTATGACATGAAGCTGTTCCAGGTTGCCTCGATGAGCCTCGATGACGAGGATCTCGCAAAGCGCTTTGAAGCATTCGCTAACAATGGCGAGTGATCTCTCCCAATCACTGGAAGAGATCGCGCTTGGGGACACCTATCCTGTCGATGCGCTACCAGTCGTAAGACAGGCAATCGCCGCGGGAAGAATGGATGAGGCCTATCTGGCTCTGAGATCATGTGTCGTCAGGATCATCCCAGAGAAGGGCCATAATCTCAAAGCGTGGATCGCAGTCATGGCACGCACATCTCTTCTTGTTGAAGATCCTGTGATGTCAGCCAAAATCGATGCGTTTGGAGACTTGCTTGCAGTCGGCCTTGACCCGTCGGACACGAGCGGCGACAACAATGAAAATGAGGATGGATATTCCGCAAAAGGCATTGGTGCGGATTGAAGGAAAATCCGTAGCCCTTGTTTGAGCGGAAAGAGCGATTGCTATCGACTTTCCGGAAGATGGTGGAATCCACCAGAAGAAGGAAAAATTCAAAATGCTCAAGGCTCTCAGCGGAGAACTCCCCCTCGCCATCGCAGATGACAAGCTCAACAATCTCGGCCTGCCTGGCGCCACGGTCGAGATGCAACGCGGCTTCATCGCCACAGAAAGCTGCGACCAAATCCTCGAACGCCTCACCGAGACGATCGAGTGGGAACAGCGCGACGTGGTCGTGCGCGGCAACACCTACAAGCAACCCCGCCTCGTGGCGTGGTATGGCACCGGCGCCTACACCTACTCGGGAATGACGCTGGAGCCAAAGCCGCTGACCAAGCTCCTGCAGCGCCTGCAGGACAAAGTCGAGGAAGCCACCGGCAAAAGCTTCAACTCGGTGCTCCTCAACCGCTACGTGGCGGGTCATAACCACGGGATCGGCCACCACAGCGACAACGAGCCGGAACTCGGCCCGGAGCCGACGATCGCGATGCTCACCTTCGGTGAAGGCCGCGAGCTCGAGTTCAAGCCCAAGAACTGGCTGGTCTCACGCCACCCGGATGCTCACACCAAGCGGATTGAGACGCCAGCAGGCAGCCTTCTGGTGATGCGCGGCCTCACCCAAAAGAACTGGACGCACGGCGTGCCCAAGCGCCGCGGACAGCGCGACCGGATCACGCTGACCTTCCGCACGATCGACTGATCAGCTCCCGACAAAGAAGCAAGGCAGAGGGCCGGTGGAGAAATCCACCGGCCTTTTCATATGCCAATATCATGACCCAATTCACCGAAGGAAAAGCCAATGGCCTTCAAGGACCTCTACCCGTTCGAAGACTTTGCGACCATTGCTGACGTCGCTTGGTGGCGCACGAACGACTTCGGCGGCTCTGACTACAGCAGCGACGCCTATAAGGCTGCACAGGCCGCTGACCAGGCCGACGGCGAACGCTACAAGGCGCACAAGGCGCTGTTCAGCGAACGGATTCATATGCATCTCGACGCGCTACTCGCTGAAGGACGCCTTGCGCCCATCGCCGGCGTCAACGGTCGAAACATCACCTTCGCCAGCGCATGGAACGCCTATGTCACTGGACAGGAGCCGGGCAATATCGACGAGGAATACGCCCGCAAGTGGATGCTCCAGGAATTTCAGCGCATCCTGACGCGGCATGTCGTTGGGATCGACACGGAACGCTACAAGCGCAAGCGGGAGGAAGGATACGTCCCGGGCACGCATGAAATTCCGAACGAAGAGCAAGCCCGCGCCGCATGGGAAGCGCTCTGCGAGGACGTCGATGCCGGCACATCGGACTACTCGTGGGACATCGAGGTTCACGATTCCATCACGGGCGATCGCTGCCGCGTGTTCTTCGAGAACTGGGTTCCGAAGCTCATGCGCTACAACGAAGAACACCAGCTCGTGGAAGTGCAGGACGTGGCTCCGCTCGAACTCGTCACGGCTCGCTTCGAGGTCCCGACGGGTAAGCTGATGCTCACCGATGCTTTGCGCATCAAGAGCTTCAACGAAGGGGCCGGCTTCGAGCCAGAGCGCGATTACCGCGAATTCGATCTCAACAGCGCTCGCGGACGCACAGCACGTATTGGCGGCCACGCCCAAGAGCATGATATCGGCTACACGCAGACCACCAACACAAGCGTCTCCGTCTACCACGATGCGCAAGGCCGCCTGATGGTCGCCGAACGATGGAGCTGCGACGAAGACGGTGAAGAGCTTCCCGAAGATGAGAACGGGATGATCATCGAAGGCTGGACTTGGGTTGGCGCCTTCTCCTGCGATGTCTGGGCCGTTTTCGCGCTTGATCGCGCAACAGCCATCACCCGCATGAAGGATGGCGGCCGCGATGACGCAGAAGCCGAACTCGAACGCTATCTCTCGATGGCCGGAAAGACCGTAGCTGCGGACGACCGCGTAGGCAGCCATGAAGCCTGCTATGCGGCAAACATCGTCCACCTGGAAGTCGAACCAGGGACATGGGAAATCCATGCAGGTGAGCGGTTCACGGAAAAGGTCGATCGGAAGGCATGGGGTATTCCAGCCCACGTCGAACCTTGGTGCATTCTCCAGAAGGTTGCCTGAATCAGAAAATCATGAGGGGCGGTGGATGACCACTGCCCCTTTTCGCATGCCGTGACAAAGACAGGAGATATATCATGATGGACACAGGACTTGCCCAGGCAAAGACCCCGCATGCTATCCAGTCTGCCTGTCTCGATGGCATGGCCAACAAGCTCGAAGAGGTAAACGAGTTACTCGTGATCATGCCGACCGGTGCCGGCAAGACGTGGACGATGGGATTCCATCTCGCCGATGTGATGCCCAAGACGATCATGCCTCACGTCCTCGTCCTGCAGGATCGTCGCAAGGTGCTAAAACAGAACCGCGCCACCATTGCCGAGGCGACCGCTGGCATCATGTGCAAGACTTCACTTGTCATGGGCCGCCACAACGACTGGTCCGGCGACATCGTATTTGGTTCGGCCGCGACATTGGCGCGCCCACGTCGGCTCAAGTCGATGCCCTTCCTGACCCATATCCTCGTCGACGAGGCGCACCACATGGGTGCGGCTGGGTTCAAGCGCCTGATTGCCCATGCCCGGGAAATCAATCCCGATATCAAGATCCTCAAGTTCACTGCCACACCTAACCGTGCAGATGGCGATCCCATCGCAACACCCGAAGAAGTCGCCTACCAGGTGACCTACGCGGAATGCATCGATGAAGGCATTCTCGTTCCAGTCCGAACAATGACGATCGATCTCGGTCTCAGGAAGGCCTTCGAGGGCATCGAGATCTCAGGCGACGAATACGACATGGCCACGCTCGGAACGTTGCTCAACAAGAAGATCCATCACCAGTCGGTTGTCGACCATTGGATCGAGCAGGGCGGACCAGAGCGCAATCGCACGGTCGCCTTCTGCCCTACCATCGAACACGCTCGTGCGCTAACCGAGGTATTCGAAGACAACGGCTTTGTTGCCGCCTGCGTTCATAGCGAGATGGAGGATGAGGACATCGACAAGGTTCTCGCCGACTATGACGCAGGTCGTTACGACGTTCTGATGAACTGCATGATGCTCACCGAGGGATGGGACAGCCCGGAAACGGACTGTATCATCAACCTGCGGATGATGGTCGCCGAACTCACTTTCCTTCAGGCAGTGGGACGCGGCATGCGTGCCTCGCCCGGCAAAACAGATTGCCTGCTGCTCGATTTCACGGGTGCCGCTGTCCGCCACGGTTCGATCGAGACGCGGGTGCTGGCTGAACGCGAGGCGCAGGTTCGCACCCAGACACACGCGCATCCGGCCAATGACAACGACGAATTCCATCGGGACCGCAAGCCAGCCGAAGTCATCCGCGAGTTCGCCATGCGCGAAATCGATATCATGCGGCAGTCCAAGCCCCGGTTCGTCGAAGTCCCGGGAAAGATGCCAATGATGGTTGCAGTTTGCCGAGAGCATTGGGCGGGCGTCGCCTGCATCGAAGGCATGTGGCACACAATCACGCGCAAGTTTGGCGAGGATATCCACGTGAGTGCCTGCACGACGGCAAACGAAGCCATGGTCATGGCGGACCGCTTCCTGCTTGCACTGGGTGATCCGCGCCGCAATTTCGAAATGCAGCCCGTCACTTACAAGCAGGAGCAGTTGCTGACTCGCTACATCATCACCGACCCGCAGGCCCGTAAAAGCCGCTATGATGCGGCTTGTTTCATCGCCGAAGCCCAGGCCCGTGGCGTCATCAAGAACGCATTTCAGAAGAACGGATATCTCAAGGTCCGCAAGGCCGCCTGAATTTGAGGATAGTCGAAAGATAGCTTGAGGAGCTTTCTTCTTTGCGTCATCTTCGACTGCAAGAGGGAAGACTATGCTTCGATACCCTGAATCCAATCTCAAAGGAAAAATCGTGAGTGCCCGAAGGCACGCAGCGATTCCGACTGTAACGATTCTGCGGGTATGCGTGGAAGATCTGGGCTCAGGTGAGCAAGAAACTCACATCTTCGACAATCTCATTCCTCCCCAAGATCTTGAAGGATTGCATCTGCGGGCTGATGCGCTCTTCTTTCCTCCTGCGCAAAATTTCCCGGATGAGAAACATTCAATTCTTGCCATGGAATGGTGCCTCTACGACGAGCACGGAAAAACCGTGAAATGCTCACCGGGCTGGTCGGAGCACGACAGTGCACCAGAAATACAGATCAAGCCCCTCCAGAACTGAGTCGTCAACAGGAGAAAAGCTATGCGGACTTACTCCGTCCGGACGGGATGCATTGCGCCCGAAACGCTCTCCATGTTCAGTCGTCTGGTCGAAGACTTTCATGCGATTCCCGATCTTGACCCTGTCGACAAAGTCTCTTGCCACGCGGTGTGCCGCGCTCTTGCCATGAAACATGAGCGGGTGGCCTGTGTTGATGGCTGGTTCAGCGCAATAGGACATGACCATTCATGGCTTGACCTTGGAGGCGGAATTATCGCCGACATGTATCCGATTGCCGGGACCGCCCCGTTTCTCGTCGATGCCTCCCATTTCATGGTTCCCTGGCACCGGCTTTACATGCCTCATCCCACTTTGCTGGACGAAGGCGGGAGAAGCCGAGAGCATCACGAGAGAGTAGCTTACGAAATATGCGCATTGCTTGCATAAAACCTCCCAAGAAAGGAAAACGCCATGTGCGACAATCCCAACTGCGATCACGGTGATACCTTTTTCCAGGACCAGAACCGCATGATCGAACAGCACGGCTTTTCTGTCCTGTGCGTCCTTGGAGATGATGACGGACCCGGGTTCATCTATACGATCGGCCTGTCAGAAAAGGGCATGTCCGATCTTATCTTTATCGGCAGCAGCTCTCAGCAGGCTGCCTCCTACCTCATGGGAGCCGCACAAGTTCAGCTTAAAGGCGGCTCGATCAGCATGGGACGTATCGATCCGGTATGGGACAAGACTGACAGTGAGGAAGAGGTGTTGGCCAAGCTTGAGAAGGGAGGAAGCCTCATCAACGGCTTCCCCGTTCCCATGGTTCTCACAGATGCAAGCGCGCGCCTCTCAACACATGCCTTCAGCACTGCGCGACGGCTCGAGGCTATCGAAAGCAAGCGTGATCCAAAGCTCGTGCAAGTGATCATGCCGGACATGGAAGGCCGGTTTCCATGGGAAGATGGATACGACTGGCTTGACCAGGACGTAACCCACACTCCCGCAGAAGTGAAGGAGTAGAAATCATGGAAAACCAATCCATTCCTCAAGGCTACGCCCTTCGCGATGCAGGCCCTGCCCCTTTCGGACCCGATACCAAGGCAATGGTCCTGTTCCGTGACGGAACGACCTGCTCAAACTCGAACCGCCTGTGTGCTGCAAACTGGGAGCATCGTCCAACCAAGGGCTGGGGTCATGACTGCGATATTATCGCAGTCAAACTTCCTAATGAGGAAGTCAGCGAGACCCTTCATGGAAGGGAAAAGCCAAAAGGAAATATCACCATGCGCATCTTTGCACTTATTGCGGCCGCGGTTGCGGCTATCACCTTCGCCGCGCCGGCACAGGCACAAAGCCTTGGCGACATCCTCGGCGTGATCGACTCCACCCGCTACAACAACTGCAACTACAGTAGCGGCACTTACCGCGCTACTTGCCAGGCAAACCGCGTATCTCGGGTCATTGATACGATCGACCGGAGCAACCGAAACAGCCGCTATGAAGCTTCTGAACGCCTTGACCGGCAGATCCGCATGATCAACGCCCTGCAGCGGGCATGCGATGCAGGCGATGCGCATTCCTGCCAGCGCCTCGGCGGCCGGACCGATCCCAACCGCATCACTGCGGCACGTGCCCTGATGGATGCATGCCGTAACGGCGATTCGTTCTCCTGCGACCGGGCCCAGGCCGTGCTGACGGGCAATGATCGCTCCTATGGAGCACAGATGGTGCGCCAGTCCAGCGAACGCGGTGCGCGGGTCGTTTCTCCCCGAGCGCAGCAGCAGGCAACCCGGCTGTCGCCGACGCAGGCACGCATTGGCAACTGCATCGTCGACATTGATCCCGAAACTGGCATGCGCACGAGCGGTCCCTACGGCTGCTCGCGCTAAGAAGGCCTCAAGGCCAACGGCAAAAAGGAACATGCATAGCTGAAAGGAAAACCCATGCGATCTCAACCAACACAGGTTCGCCTCATCATCGCGAACCTTTACATCCGCCTTCGGATCGCACGGGCCAATGCTGATTTCATGCGCACCCATCGCGGTCTTGGATCGAGTTCTTCGGAACGCGCCCGCGGTGCACAGCAGGAAGCCGAAGACGCCCTGCGTTCGGTTCTGAACACCATCGAACGGGCAGACCGCCCAGGACCACGTCTACTCCTGAAGATCGCCGCACGCAGTGCAGAAACACGCCAGAACGCCTTGCGAGCAATTGGCCGCAAAGCCGCCTGATCAGAGGGCAAATCTGACGAATCAGAACAAGGAGCTGAAAATGTCCTACGAAACCTATCGCCTCGGCATCTCGAACCTCGCCCAAGACGAAGCATCGGGCGAAGATATCAGCGAAGGCGTAGCTCGCCTCGCAGGGGCTGCAGGACTCGATCCCAGCAACGTCCGTCAGGACGTGACCGAAGCTGGAGAACTGGTCGAATAAACCAGTCTCTGCGCACGAAATCATCCTGAAGGATACGCCATGACTACCGAACATATGAACAGCCATCTCGACGATGTCGAACGCCTCATGCGTATCGCTTTCGTAAACGGCGTCCCCATTACCCGCCAGCAGGCCTATGACGCATGGAGCAAGGTCTCCGAGGCATCCGCTGCCGGCTGGCTCATTCTCTACGATAATGACGAGTGGAATTGGTCCTCGCTGTCTTCGTATCTTGAAGGCCCGAGTGACGAAGCCAAAGCCGAGATGAACGAATTTGGCAGCGATATAGAGCGCATTGTCTCCGTCTGCCGTATGAACGGCAAGGACATCGATGCGCGCCAAGCATGCACGGCGTGGCATCTGGTCGGCCAACAAAGTTGGGGCGCAAACTGGATGCAGTTGCCCAGCTATGATGAGGAACTCTGGAACGAGATCTCGCCAATGATCGAAAAAATGGAAAAAGAGGAAGCTTGATGGCCACCATGATCGCAGTTCGCACCGTTTCCGGATACCGCGCCGCCCGCGTAGAGTTCGGATACGGCGAGCTGTTTGACAACCTGCGTTACAACTGGGGCAGACAGATAGCGATGCATTCCCTTGTTGCTGGTGGCGACATGATGAGCGTGGGACGCGTTGGCGCCATGCGATCAGTGAATCGTCGGCTGCCACGCCATACCGATACCCTCTTCGAACTTATCAAACTCGCTTCTTCGGAGGGGGTGCATAAGACGATCGTCTATGATGAAACAGATCGCACATTCGATGCCTATGCCGACTGGAACATGACTTGCGAACCAGGCGAAGACCTCTTCATCGAAAACATCGCCGAAGCAGGGCCATGGTTCCTCATCTATGATGCGGATATGGTCGAAGAAATCTTCAATCGAAAGGCAGCCTGATGGCCAAGAACATCTTCACCGATCGCGCAGAAGCCCAAGACGCCGCCGAAAAACGCGAGAAGCACAAGGCGAAATCTTTGGCCCATATGCATTGGGGCGTCGAAGAGCAGGATGATGGCACCTACAAGGTTGCTCTCATCAAGCACTCCCAGAGCCCTCAGGAAATCAGAGCCGAAGCTGAAGCGCGTCGAGAGGAAGAGCGCGAGTTCCGCCGACATCTCGACACTCCGCTGGCCGATGACGGCCTGACACTGCGCAAGATTGGCATCACGAGCGCAATCTTCGGGGCTGAAGCTACCGCAATGGCGCTTCATCTGCGCGCCATGCGTCTGAATTCCGAAAAGGACAATTCCAAAGACAGCGATGGTGATTCAATCACCTGAAAGGAAAAAATCATGGGCACTCGCCGACTGATCGCCTTCAAGCATGAAGGCGGATACGATTACGTGCACCTGACCTACGAGGGCGACAATGCTCCGGATGTCCTCGACGCCAACTGGTCGACCGAATCCGCCGCTCGCGAACTCGTGACCGGCGGAGATATTGCGGTTCTCGCCGCAAACGACACGGAACGCCACAATATCCCAGGCCGCGGCGTGGGCAGTGCCAACGACCTCGAAGGCCTGCTCTGCGCCATGTATGGAAACGAACATCTCGTGTCCGTCTTCGATCAGACCGGAACCCTCCGCGACGAAATCGAAAGCTGGAATGCGAAGATGGGTTTCGGCTGGTCGATGACGATCGACAATCCCGATTCCACCGGAAGCTGGATTCATCTCGCGGACAGCGAAGAAATGTTCCAGCGTTCAATCGCCGCCGATGAGATCGCGGAAGAGAACGCACGCAAGGCCGCCTAATGGGCATGCTGCAGCGCCTGCGTGAAGCCCACCCCGACGTCACGATCACTGCCTATGATGGGCATTATTGCTCAATCGGCGATCACGACTCCCACCTTCTCAACCACATCAAAGTTGAGAAGGACGGGAGGACGGCCAGCTTCGATGCAGTCGAGAGCGGGCGCCGGAAGGCTCCCAAACCCAAGGCCATCGAGGAGCGCCTCAAGGGTCTCATTACCCAGTTCGCATAGGAGGGCTCATGGGAGCACGAAAAGGACTATACGCCACGATCGATAATGCGGGAGGCTTCAAGCTCAACCGTAATGATCTATGCACAGGCAAAGGCGATGCGCGCTTCGCAAAGCGACTTCGCCGGCAAGCTGGCAAGCGCCAGATCGCGTGCCAGCTCAGAGAGATGGAAGGATCCTGACATGGCAAGCCTGATCCGAAAGATCGTCAAGGAGCACGGCCTCGTCGGCGGCATGCCGATGAAAAACATCCACGGCGAAGACATCGATAACTCCGTTGTCATCGATTCGCACAGCTGGGCCTTCTATGATCCTGACAACAAGTGCGTGCGACTTCTGAGAGAGCACGCCATCAGCGGAACTGAAATCGACGAGAACTTTTCCGCAGAAGCTTTCGCGGCCCTGCAGAACTCCAACATCTTGGAAGGAGCATCGTGATCGAAATCACTCAATGAGAGGAAAAAAGATCATGATCACCCAAGCCCAGCACGCCGCCGTCGAAGCTCTCGACCTTCCGTTCGCCCTGTCGGATGAAGACATCCAGCGCCAGTTCGCGGCAGACGGCACGCCGATCGCACGCGAAAACCGTAACCCCATGACGCGGGTTCGCACGCTTGCACGCGATGCAATGAACAACCAGGCAGTCCTCGCAAAGGCGGCCTGACATTCCAAATCAAGAAAGGCCGACCTTCGGGGCGGCCTTTTCTTTTTCGACCACATCAGGAAAACCTGACGTAAAAGGTAAATGTCTTATGCCCCAGATGCACGTCCGCCTCTTCGTCGAAGAATTCAATCGGCCAGAAGACGAGACCTGGGGCCAGCCATGCAGTCACATTCTCAAGGATATTGCAGATCCAGTCCCGGACGGCCTCTATGCAAACAAGCCGCAATATCTGCCTCTCAACAACCCCGTAATCTGCGCCATTGTCGAGGCAATGGGCATCGATGCTGTGAAGTTCGAAAAGTTGCTGGCCGACTGGACGCCTGATGAGGCCGTTATCGGCATGCGGACCGATAATCCCGAGGGATTTATCAATCTCCCTTCTTCACATCCCTTCATTACCGGAACGCAGGGTGTTAAATCAGAATTTGGAGCAGTCATTCTGTCAAAAGGCGACGTTCTGTTCGACTTTTCGAGAGATGACTTCACGGTCACCATAACGGGCAATCTGCTATTCCATGTAAGCAAGGAATATCCCAATGGCTTCTTCCTCACCGATGCCATG
>CETA01085196.1_pt1 | contig 12690 bp, 8 predicted proteins | sample 531251 | NCBI WGS metagenome assembly CETA01 (sample SAMEA2622362, study PRJEB7988) | marine metagenome | biome: marine biome (ENVO:00000447); feature: mesopelagic zone (ENVO:00000213); material: "saline water (ENVO:00002010), including plankton (ENVO:xxxxxxxx)" | depth 380 m
CCTTGATCGCCATCACTCAGCAGCTGCCGTTCGGCTTCATCATGTCGGTGCTGTTCCTGATTCTGTCGGCGCTGTTCGTGGCCACGACCGGGGATTCGATGACCTACGCCATCTCGATGGTGATGAGTGGGCACGACAATCCGCCACGCAGCGTGCGTGTGTTCTGGAGCCTGATCATGGGTGTCGTGGCGGCGATCCTGATCTCGATGGGCAATGGCGGCATCAATGCGCTGCAATCCTTCATCGTGGTGACCGCGGTGCCTGTCTCGCTGGTGCTGTTGCCCAGTCTGTGGAATGCGCCGCGTATCGCGCGGCAGATGGCGCGTGAGCAAGGGCTGTAACTGGCTGAGTGACAAAGGCCGCCCGAGTGGGCGGCCTTTGCATGTCGTCATGCACGGATCAGTCTGGCATGGCCCGAAGATGGCAGCCGAGGGAGGTCATGAGTTGTTATCACCGATGCCCGGATGTAAAACGGCTGTAGGCTTGGTGATACGTCGCGTTACATGGGTGTAAAAACAACGGCTTGTGTCATAGTTCAGCGTTTTACGGCTGATACACTGCACCGTCACTCAGATCATGCCCAGAGGCTGACTAATGACGGATTCTTCCCGGACTGTTTCGTCCGGCTCCGCCACACCGGTAAATCCCCCCGCTGAACCCGCACACACCCCGCAAGGTATCGACTGGCCCGTCTTCATCATCAGTGGTGGCGTATTGGCAGTGTTTGCCATCGCCGCACTGGTGGATCTCGACGCTGTCTCCGCGCTCATCCAGAGTGCCTTCGGTGTCTCGACCCAATACTTCGGTGCCTACTGGCAAGCGCTGATGCTGGCGACCTTCGTCATCGCCATCGTGCTGACCATCGGCCGTACCGGACGGGTGCGCATGGGCGGGCTGGCGGCGCCGGATATCTCGACGCTGCGCTGGATGGCCATCATCCTGTGCACGTTGCTGGCGGGCGGTGGTGTCTTCTGGGCAGCGGCAGAGCCGATCGCTCACTTCACCTCGCCGCCGCCGGTGTTCGGCGCGGACGCCCCGACAGGCAATGCCGATGCCGCCTACAACGCGCTGGCGCAGAGCTTCATGCACTGGGGCTTTCTGGCCTGGGCGATGCTCGGCAGCCTGACCGGCATCATCTTCATGTACCTGCACTACGAGAAGGGCCTGCCGCTCAAGCCGCGCACGCTGCTCTATCCGCTGTTCGGCGACCGCGTCATGCGTGGCCCCATCGGTGCGCTGGTCGATGCCTGCTGCGTGCTGGCAGTGGTGGCCGGTACCGTCGGCCCCATCGGCTTTCTCGGTCTGCAGGTCAGCTATGGCCTCAATGCGCTGTTCGGCATTCCCGATACCTACGCGACCCAGCTCACGCTGCTGCTCGTGCTGACCGTCATCTACACCCTGTCCGCTGTCAGCGGCGTGACCCGTGGCATCCAGTTCCTGAGCAGCACCAACGTCCTGCTCGGCGGCGCGCTGCTGCTGTTCATCCTGATCATGGGCCCGACCGGCTTCCTGCTCGAAGCCTTCCCGCAGGGCCTGGTGCGCTACGTCGGTGACTTCGTCGCCATGTCCTCCTTCCGGGGTGACGATGGCTGGCTGAATGGCTGGACGCTGTTCTTCTGGGGCTGGTTCATCGGCTATGGTCCGCTGATGGCGATGTTCGTCGCGCGTATCTCGCGTGGCCGCACCCTGCGTCAGATGGTGCTGTTGATCGCGGTCATCTCGCCGCTGGTCACCTGCCTGTGGTTCACCATCATCGGTGGCAGCGGTCTGGCCTTCGAGCTGAGCAACCCGGGCAGCGTCTCCGGTCCGTTCACCGGCTTCAACCTGCCGGCAGCGCTGATCGCCATCACCCAGCAGCTGCCGTTCGGCTTCACCATCTCGGTGCTGTTCCTGGTGCTGACCACGCTGTTCGTCGCTACCACCGGTGACTCGATGACCTACGCGGTCTCGATGGTGATGAGCGGTCACGACAATCCGCCGCGCGGCGTGCGTGTGTTCTGGAGCCTGATGATGGGCGTGGTCGCGGCGCTGCTGATCTCGATGGGCGATGGCGGCATCAACGCGCTGCAATCCTTCATCGTCGTCACCGCCGTGCCGGTGTCGCTGATTCTGCTGCCCAGCCTGTGGAACGCTCCGCTGATTGCCCGCCGCATGGCGCGCGAACAGGGCGTCTGATCGGCTCACACGCTCGCAAGCAATGCGCGTCTCGCATCATCAAAAACGCCGCCCCGAGGGGCGGCGTTTTCGTGTCTGGCGATCAGCCATCAGACGCTGACGTTCAGCGTCACATCGATGTTGCCACGCGTCGCGTTGGAGTACGGGCACACCTGGTGCGCCTTCTCGACCAGCGCATCCGCCTCGGCCTTGTCCATGCCCGGCAGGCTGATATCCAGCGCCACCTCGATACCGAAACCGGCCGGAATCTGGCCGATGCCCACCTTGCCGGTGATCTCCAGGCCTTCCGGCAGTGTCACGCCGTCAGTGCTGGCCACGTGCTTCATGGCACCGATGAAGCAGGCAGAGTAACCCGCCGCGAACAGCTGCTCCGGGTTGGTACCTTCACCGCCACCACCGCCCAGCTCCTTCGGCGTGCTCAGGGTGACATCCAGCGCCCCATCGGAAGAACGCGACTTGCCCTCACGACCCCCAGTGGTAGTGGCTTCTGCACGGTACAGCACTTGTTCGATAGACATGCCTGACTCCTTGAGCGGAAAAGCCCTCAGTCGAGGGATGGAAACAAGATGGTGGTCACTGCTGATGAGTTCAAGTAGATATTCATAGATTCAAGTACTTATATGGAACAACTGCCAAGTCAAGTTGATTTTTAGTGTATCGATCAAAGTCCATAGCGAATATGAGCATCACCATAGTTACCAAGAGACCAACAGAGTGTTATAAGTTAGGCATATTGTAGATAAACTTTAAGTAGTGGTGGCGATATGTACAAGAAAGAAGAGGCAGGACAGGCCTGTAGAGAAATCGATACTCCACCGAATGCATCAGCACTGATTGAGGGTCATAGGGATTTTGGTTATGACCTTAAGACTGCGCTTGCAGATGTCATCGACAATTCCATCTCTGCAGGAGCCACAAGCGTCAAGCTGGAAGTAGATACCAGTTCTGATGATCCATGGTTGGCGATCGTGGATAACGGTACTGGCATGTCTGAAGAAGAGCTGATCGAAGCGATGAGATTGGGCTCCAAGAATCCGACCGATGCTAGAGAAAGTGGCGACTTGGGGCGGTTTGGCTTAGGGCTCAAGAGCGCCAGCTTCTCACAATGCCGCTCTTTGACGGTTCTTTCTCGTAAGGAAGGGGTGACTTCCTGTGCACGCTGGGACCTTGATCATGTCGCTAGACGCAATACGTGGGCACTTGAGTTACTGGGAAAAAATGCATCATTGTCATGTTGGAGACACCTTGAAGGCTATGCCAACGGTACCGTTGTGCTATGGGAAAAATTGGATAGGTTGAGTGGTGGACAGGAGCCTGGCACATATAGACAGGAGCATATGAATAGTCAGCTTGCAGATGCAGAAGCTCACTTGAGGCTAGTGTTTCATCGCTTCATGGAGCGATCGGGTCACCGGTTAGTGCTGACATTGAATGGCCGGAAACTTCGGCCTATAGACCCTATGGCAAGTAACCATAAGGCTACTCAAAAAGATCCTGTTGAAACAATTTCGCTATTGAATGGGAAAGTCGATGTGCTATGCCATACACTACCCCATCATGGGAAGTTAAGCTCCGAAGATTGGGAGGAGCTTGGAGGTAGTGAGGGACACTTGAAGTCTCAAGGGTTCTATATATATCGCGGGGATAGATTGATAATTGCAGGTGGGTGGTTAGGGCTGGCACGACAGTCAGATCTGACCAAGCTTTGTCGAGTGCGAGTCGATATTCCCAACTCTATGGACTCTGACTGGAAGATAGATGTCAAAAAGGCGTCAGCGCAATTGCCGCCAGCAGTTAGGTCACGGTTGAAAAAGATTGTAGAGCGTTTATCCAGTACATCCAAGCGTACATATCAGAGTAAAGGTAACAAGCTTGTTGATCGTGAGATGAATCCTATCTGGAATCGAGAAATAAGAGATTCCAAAGTTATGTTTAGACCTAATCTTGAACACCCGATTATCGTTGATTATCTGAAGAATTTGCCAAAAGAATTTCAAGAAGGTTTCATTCAGTGTGTGAAGTTGCTGGGTATAGGGTTGCCGATTGATACTATATTCATGGAGCTTTCCGCTGGCCCAGATTCATTGAAGAGCGGGCCAGATAAAAAAGATGAATTAACGGAGGTCATTTATCAATTATCGGATGTATTACTTAATGGGGGGGTAGAGATATCATCCCTGATGAGCGTGATGAGTAACTATGCTATACCTGGAGTCAGTCAAAGTGAAGTTCGAGATGTTGTAGGAAATTACATATTGGAGAAGAGTTGATGAATAGCAACAAGGGACTGATGTCAGCTGTAGAGGCAACACTCTATGAAACCGGCGAAAAGACTGGTGAAGAGTTGAGGGAGTTCATTACTAATTTGGCTAAAGTAATAGCGCCGACCATGTCGTATGACGACATTGAAAGTATGGCTCGTGAACTTGAAAGCAAACATGGTGTTAAAGCAGGTCTTGGATCTGTTGTTGATAGTAATGATTTTATAGAATGGCTTGATGATGCCAAGGCCTCCATAGATCCTTTTTATTGGGAAAGGTACAAGAAGTTATTGCTTCAAAATGGATTGCCAAAAGATGTTGTAACGGCTACTGATAGAGTAACAGAGAAAATTCTTGGTCGGCTAGGCAACCCCCGGGAGCTTACACCATGGGATCGTCGCGGTATGGTCGTAGGTCATGTACAGAGTGGAAAGACAGCTAATTACACTGGTGTTATTTGTAAGGCTGCAGATGCTGGTTATAGATTGATAATTGTTATCGCAGGAATACATAACAATCTTAGGGATCAAACACAGAAACGTATAGATGAAGGCTTTATCGGGCGCGATACAGGAAGCCTGATAGCAAATACTAATAAGAAAAAGAAAAGTAGCAATGTAATCGGCGTAGGTAAATTCGATTCACGAAATACGCCTGTCAGTTTGACAAATACGTTACGAGATTTCAATAAGGCGACAGCATCTACAAATACTAGTGAGATAGATTCTTATAAAGTGCCAGTTGTTCTCGTTATAAAGAAAAATAGTAGCACATTGAAAAATTTGATTGACTGGTTGAAGGAAAATAATAGTAATTGCGGCGATGGTAATATGATCGATCAGCCTATGCTTCTCATTGATGATGAGGCTGATAACGCATCGATAAATACAAAATATGGAAAAAGTGAAGTTACCAAGATCAATGGTCAAATACGTGATTTGTTGAAGACATTTCATAGGTGCTGCTATATAGGGTATACAGCAACACCATTTGCAAATATTTTCATTGATCCTGATCATGAGGATGAGATATACAAGGAGGATCTCTTTCCTAAAGATTTTATCATTGGCTTGGATGCACCTAGCAATTACTTTGGTCCTGCCAAGGTGTTTCTGGAAGAAGATGACAAGAATGAAGTGCAAGATGAAGATGTTACAAGAGCCAGACTATATCTCAGGGAGATAGATGATAATGAAGTTCATATCCCGATAAAGCACAAGATAGATCATGACTTCAATATGTTACCAGAGTCATTGATGACGGCTTTGCGAACATTCCTTTTGGCAAGAACGATCAGAAATTTAAGAGGGCAAGGTGATCAACATTGCTCGATGCTTGTCAATGCAAGTCGTTTCACAGGTATTCAGGGCAAGATCAGAAACCGTCTACACGAAGCTCTGGATCGTATATTGAATGCAATAAGAGTCAATGCGAGCAAGAAAGATAATGCGTTAAGCAATGTAGAAATAAAATTACTTCATGATGTGTGGTTGGAAGAATACTCTCACCTTGAAGAAACCTGGGAAGAAATACTAGGCAATCTTCTGGAAAGCATCGCAGCAGCAAAGGTAGTAGAAGTCAATAGTCGTACAAATGAACTCGATTATGAGGCAGCAAGTGATAAAGGAAAAACTCTGATAGCTGTTGGTGGATTTTCTCTTTCACGAGGCCTGACGTTGGAAGGGCTAACAGTAACCTGGTTTTTGCGCAATACTCAGATGTATGACACCTTGATGCAGATGGGGCGCTGGTTCGGTTACAGGAATAAATATGAAGATCTTTGCCGCATCTGGATGCCAGAAGAAGCTATTGGCTGGTATACCTATATTGCCAGCGCGACTATAGAGCTGCATGACGAGTTGAGATCCATGCAGGCTCAGAAAGCGACTCCAGGTGAATTCGGTCTTGCAGTACGCAGCCATCCTGCCTCTTTATTGGTTACGGCCAGAAACAAGCTAGGCTCCGGCAAGAAGATAAAAGCTAATATCGGGCTTTCAAATAAATTTACCGAGACAGCGCGTCTCAGTTTAGATAGTAATCATCTGGATCAAAATGTTCTTGCTGCAAAGGAACTGGTGTCAAAACTGACGAATGCTCCTGATAGTGATTGGAAATCCGGGTTTTTATATAAGGATATACCTGTAAGCATTGTTGATGGTTTCCTTTCCAAATGGAAGAGTATTCTTATAAATGATCAAACAGACCCAGTGTTAGTCAGAAAGTATATAGAATCTAAAAAGGATACAGAGTTACATAATTGGGATGTATTGATATCCGGGAAGCAGACTGGAGAAATAGAAAGTTTGGCATTAGGAAAGCCTATTTATCCAATACAGCGGTCGATCAGTACCAAAGATCTGAGAAAAGGAATTATCTCGATTGGTGGAAGCAAGAGAAGGGTTTCAAGCAAGGGTATAGAAAAAGCGGGAGTGGACACTATCTCAATAAAAAAGGCTGAAGAAGATTATCTAACAAAGAAGAAGGGTAGTAATTTTCCTGACAAAATATATCGCGAAAAAAGGATAAAACCATTACTTATAATTCATCTGATTGATCTCAACTTGAAAAACAAGTCAACTGGTGATTTGGAAGAATTTGCATTTTTGTCGAATTCACCGGTCGTAGCTTGGAGTATTAGTCTTCCCAAGTCGAGTACGCCTGATGAGAAAGTTGAATATGTAGTCAATACTACTCGCTTCATTGAGATATTTGGTGAAGAAGAGTTAGGTGATGAGGAAGAAGCGTATGAGTAATAGTGATCCATGGAGGGGGATAAAGCCCGGTGTCATGCGTAGAGTCGACCCTGGCGCTTTACATGGGTTCTTCTGGATTATTCTGGAGGATGGGTCGTTGGGGCTATTGCTTTCTTTTAGCGAGCAGCTAGATTCTCGAATTCGGATGCCAAAATTCAAGAATATCAATGTGCAAATTCGTACCATGGGGGATGGGTTTGCCTTGTTGATCAGCCTAAAAGATAAGTCGTACAAGAAAATTTTTACGACACTTTGCTTCGATGTTGTAAATGCAGCCAAACAAGCAGGTACTACTGAGGAAGCTGTTTCCAATGCAGTGAAATGTACTGGTAAATGGCACTATTTTCTCAAGAATGGAGGGGACAGAGGTCTGACTCAAGAAGAGCAAAGAGGCCTTGTGGGCGAGCTTGACTTTCTTATCTACATGTCGAATTTAACGAGTCCAAGGAAGGCTATTGAAGCATGGCAAGGACCTATGGGGTCGGCCAAAGACTACGAGTTTCCGGGATTTTGTGTGGAGGTGAAGACTCGTAGGGCTGCCAGTCAGCCTGTTGTATCGATATCCTCAGAGCATCAACTTGAGCCTGTTGAAGGCAGTCATCTTTATTTACATGTTTCCTCGGTAGCCTCTGGGGCTGGACCAGATGGTGTGACATTGCATGAATTGGTCAAGCAGGCAGATAAAGTATTTCAGGCTGATGAAAGTGCACACGACTTGTGGCAAAGCACCATCATGGCAACAGGCTATGACCCTACTAATGACTATGAAGGCCGTCATTGGGAGGTGGTTGGAAGGATGAATTACTTTGTCGGCATAGATTTTCCTCGACTATTACCACCTTTGCCAAGAGGTATAAGTCGACTGAAATACTGTCTATCTCTTGATGAGTGTATTAAGTTTTGTGTGCCAGATATTTATGAAGACTTCACTAGGAGATAAAATACATGAGTGATTTAAATGCTTACCACCAGCATTTGGTATCTGATATACAAAGTAATGCCGATGCCAATAATGAACTTTTATCTGAATCTTTCTTTGATTATATTTGCAAGTTTTTAGAAGAAGCTGGTGAAATTGGTGGGGGAGATCGAGCTTATTATTCCGGAGCAAATGGTAATTTTAATCTACGCTTTGATGGATATGGTGGAGACCCAATTCATAATGAAAATGTATTAAGTCTTATCGTATGTGATTTCGACCCTAGCCTTGAATTACGAAATTTTGATAAAGGTGGAGCAGAGAAACTTGCCAAATTAGCGTATAACTTTATAAAAGCCACCCAAAAAACCACTTTCCTTTATGAATTAGAGGAAACGAGCTCAGGTTTCTTAGTCGGAGACATGATTGCAACACGTTGGGGTTTGATTGAAGATATCAAGATTGTAGTAGTGTCCAATTCAGATTATCGTGGTAAGTCTGACTCTGTCGGCATGGAGTCTATCGATGGGAAAAAAGTTGTTTACAGTGTTTGGGATATAAAGCGACTTAAAGGATTTGAGGAGCAGGGGCAAAGTAGGTCTGAGCTTATTATCGACTTTGCTAATGAGTATGGCGGTGCTTTACCAGTATTGGCTATACCTTCACAAATTGATGCGTACTCTAGTTATTTGGCAGTGGTTTCTGGAGATAGATTGGCTGAGATATATGATAAGTGGGGGGCACGACTCCTGGAGGCAAATGTTAGAAGCTTTCTACAGGCGCGTAACAAGGTCAATAGAGGGATAAGAGAAACGATCAAAAATACTCCTGAAATGTTCTTGTCGTATAACAATGGATTGAGTGTTACGGCAGAAAAGGTAATGGTAAGAGAGTCAGAAGTTGGTCTAGAATTAGTGCAAGTGGAAAATCTTCAGATCGTAAATGGTGGACAAACAACAGCATCGCTTCATGCTGCACTCAAAGACTCCTTGGAGGAATTGAAGCGAGTTCATGTTCAGATGAAGCTTACCATAGTACCGAAAGAGGCGTCTGAAGAAATAGTCCCCAAGATCTCAGAATTTGCCAATAGTCAGAACAAGGTGAATGCTGCAGACTTCTTTGCTAATCACCCGTTCCATACGCGAATTGAGCAGTATTCACGTAAAATACTGGCCCCGAGGGGGCTAGACGGTTATATGGATACAAAATGGTTCTATGAAAGAGCCAGGGGGCAGTATGCGGACCTACGTAGTAAATTGACAGGGGCTCAAAGAAAGGCTTTTGATAATCAGCACCCGAAAAGTCAATTCTTTACCAAGACAGACTTGGCAAAGTATGAAAATCTTTGGGCAGAGAAGCCACATATTGTAAGCTTGGGGGCACAAAAGAACTTCATTGAGTTTGCGAAAGAGATAGGCAAGCAATGGAAGAGACATGAGTCTTCCTATAATGATTACTGGTACAAGCAGATGATAGCAAAGGCTATCATTTTCAAGGCCACCGAAAAGCTTGTTTCCAATGCCGAATGGTATGCTGGTGGTTATCGAGCAAATATTGTCGCTTATGCGATCTCAAAACTCGTTTACGATACTAGAAAAACAGGTGTCTGTATTGACCTCGATCTTGTATGGCGCCGTCAAACTTTGACTCCTGAGCTTCGGTTGGCTTTGCTTGCTACTGCTGAACGGGCACAGAAAGTCATTACCAATCCCTTGCCTGGCATCAGGAATTACAGTGAATGGGCCAAGAAAGAGGTCTGTTGGCAACATGTACGCGACTCTACAGTTACATATACAACCAAGATTGGAGAAGCCCTGATTTCTACAGAAGAAGACAGAGATAACAAGAAATCTGCCCAAGTAGAGAAGCAGTTTGATGACAGTATTGACATGGAGCTTCATGTCTACAAGATCAGTACCGACTGTTGGGAGGCTGCATATGAGTGGTCTTTGGAGTGCGATACAATCACTCTTGGCGAACAGAATTCATTAAAGGCGTGTAAATCGATGCACAAAAGACCACCGTCTCCGAAGCAGTGTAAAGCTGCTCTGCTAGCCTTGGATAAGTTGAAAATGGATGGGTTTGAGCATAGTGGACTAGCATTGTCTGATGGTTGATCATATTCTACTGATACCGGAGATACTGATGTTTAGCAGTATCTCCGGTAATCTGTGGTGAGCAGATAGCTCAAGCGTTATTGACTGCACTTAAAACTTCAATGACCCTTTCAGCAATCTGTCTTGCCAGCAGCGGTGGCACAGCATTTCCCACCTGGACATATTGTTGTGTCCGGTTTCCCTCAAAGAAGTAGTCATCCGGGAATGTCTGGATGCGTGCTGCTTCTCTGACCGTCAGACTACGGCATTGGAATGGATCCGGGTGGATGAAATAGTGACCATCCTTGGAGATATGACTCGTGATCGTCTTGGATGGCTGGTTTTCGACAACCACTCGGAAGCGATCCGAGAAATTGCCGGATTTCCAGTTGGCATGATTGGGTGCCAGGCAATCCAGGTGTATCTCTTCGGAGCCCTTGGGGGCTCTTCCGGTAACCTTTGCATATGCGGAGCAATAGAGATAACGCGCCAGATCTTCCTTGATATGACCACGCGTCTCATGATTCACCCAGATAGGCATCACTTTTCTGTCATAGGCACCATGCAGCCACTCTTCCAGTTGACTGACTATCGGGCTGGATTTGTAAGCCCCTTCTACCACCATCTGCTTTCGCTCAAGGCGTAGCCCCTTGGCTGCATGCCCGGATACGGACTTGATCTCGTCAAGCAGCTCCTCAGCTTGCCTTGAATCAAGCTTTACAGGAGGTTTCTCCTTCAGTTCAGCAATGATTCTTTGCGCGGCTTCATGAATCGTTCTGGACCACTCTTTACGTGAATCCTCGCGGCTCAGACCACTGCGCAGTTCAGGCATGCCTGAGTGATAAAGAACCTCTGCAGCAGGCACAGGCTCACCTCCCCTGTGAAGAGGAACCTTGAGCATGCTGGCGATCTTGTCGATCCCCATGCTTTCAACAAGATCATTTCTGACACCCGCCAGAATGACGCGATGACGGGCCTGCGGTATGCCGTATTGCTCTGCCTTTATCAGGAAAGAGGAAAACTCATCTCGTGAAAGAGGGGTAGAGCCAAACCAGCCACTGTTCTCGCGCGGGTAGTGAACCTTGTCATCCACCAGAGAAAAGATGGTGTAGCCCTTCTTCTGCACCGACATCACGGAATCCGCGGTAGTGACCTCTACGGCAGAGTCTGGCTCATGTAGATCAGACAGGATCTGGTCAAAGATGTATTCACCATTGACCTTGGATGACAATATCCCGCGAACGTTTTCCATGATGAAGACACCAGGGCGATGGCGCGCGATAACGGATAGATACTCCTTGTAAAGGAAGTGTCTCTTGTCATCTTCTGCCTTGTATTCCTTGTTGCCCTTGTTTCTGGAGCGCCCGGCAAGGGAGTAGGCCTGGCAGGGCGGCCCACCTATCAGTACCCAGTTTCTCGAATGATCCAGCCCCTGCTCGAGCCTCTCCTCAAGTGCATGATTGCCAGCTTCGTCTCCCAGCTCCAATGACAATGCTTCATGCTCTGCGTGTTCCCAGAGGTCGCGATATTCTTCGAGGCTGGAGGGATGCGGGCCGCCTGTCAGATAATTGAAGTAGACACTCCTGTCCTTTCCGCTATCGAGCAGTTCCCGGAAGAAGGCTCGAAGGGTCAGTGTCTTGTGAGCGGAAGCTTCCTTCTCGACCGAGACGAGTGTCTTGAAGACGCGTTTCTCGTTGTCATCCCGTAGGGAGTTGAATCCTTCACCCAGGCCACCTGGGCCTGCAAAAAGGTCGACCACCTGAATTGAATGGTTCATGGTTCTAAGCCTGAATTGATGCCTGAATGAAGCAGGGGGCTGACATGACAGATGTGGTTGATCCTAAAGTGCGTTCCCGGATGATGGGGGCCATCAAGGGCAAGGATACGAAGCCTGAAATCCAGTTGCGCCAGTATCTGCATGCCCAGGGGTTCCGCTATCGCCTGCACCGGCGCGGCCTTCCCGGCTCTCCCGATCTGGTGCTCAAGCGCCACTCACTCGTCATCTTCGTACATGGCTGTTTCTGGCATCGACATGAAAAGTGTTTCTACGCCGCCAGCCCGAAGACGAGGCCTGAGTTCTGGCAACAGAAGTTCGAGGCCAACATGGCCCGTGATGCCAGAGTCCAGAATGAGCTGCAACAGCTTGGTTGGAGAGTGCTTGTCGTATGGGAATGCGGTTTGAAGCACCTTGATCTTGAGGATCATCAGATTCCAGAGCTGATCCGATCACTGCATGCTGACATGCAATGGCCAGCAATTCCGCCTCGCATGAGGTGATCGGATGCTCGCATGGCGCCCAGCGTGACCAGGAGAATACCAGGTTCGCGGGCGCCCACCAAATGCCAGCTTCACTCGATATTCTGAATCTGCTCGCGCATCTGTTCGATCAGCACCTTGAGCTCGACGGCGCAGCGGGTGGTGTCGGCGACCACGGACTTGGAGGAGAGGGTGTTGGCTTCGCGGTTGAGTTCCTGCATCAGGAAGTC
>CETA01025711.1_pt1 | contig 12680 bp, 15 predicted proteins | sample 531251 | NCBI WGS metagenome assembly CETA01 (sample SAMEA2622362, study PRJEB7988) | marine metagenome | biome: marine biome (ENVO:00000447); feature: mesopelagic zone (ENVO:00000213); material: "saline water (ENVO:00002010), including plankton (ENVO:xxxxxxxx)" | depth 380 m
CGAAGTCCATATGGGTGTAATCGTCGTTGAACATGACGACGTTGAAGGTCCGCGGGACCTCCACCTTCTGCTTCTCCTTGGCGAGCAGGTCTTCCATGATTTTTCCCCTCTATTTCTTACAAGGCATTCCCCGACTCCCCTGTCGGGTGCTACATCTTGAAGAGCCTCTCCTGGAGGTCTTCGTCAATGGCCTGCGGTGCAGCCTGGTCCTGATCGTTGGATGGCATGAGGTCGAACAGTGGCCCGTGATCGTCGATCGCCGGCGGCATGATGCAGTCCCGACCGAAACGTCGCTCGGTCGAAAACATGTCGAAAGGAAGCGGATACTGGGAGATCCGGTCTGTGTGCAAGACGTAGTGCAACTGCTCATTGCCGTTGCCTGCCTGGTATTTCTTGCCAGCGGTCATTTCGAGCACAAGGTTGATGAGGCCTGCAAGATCGATTGTGAGCTGCACCCGGCGCTCATCTTCATCCCCAATCTTGCATTGGACAGTGAGGATGTCGTGATGACGTCCCTTGATGGCCTTTTCGATGCGTTTGCGCTCTTTTCGCGCCAGCTCGGCGCCGTCCTTTCCTTTGGGCGTCGAAGCTATGCACCGGTGATATTCACACATTTCCTCGTAGGTGATATCGCCACGAATGATATTGAGAATCTTGGGTGTGAGGATGAGTTCGTGAATTCGTAGGAAGCGTTTCAATTCGTCAGTCAGCTGGATCCATTCGCCGATCATGAAGCGCGACGGGATTGAGATGTCGTAGAACCGCGGGGCATTGGAGAGATGCACCGCGGTTCCTTCCTTGATTGTCTTCACATAGGTGTCGAGCCCGAGAAGCCTGTCGTGCCGCCGCTCGATATCGATGGGGGCATTGGCAGGGCGATAGGCGTTGCAGGCGCCATTGAACATCTCAGTGGTCTTGAGCAAATTTTCGAGATGATGGCCGTGCTTCTGGCTCGTATTGCCAGTGTGGTTGTCGCTCATTTGGGGAAGCGTCCTTAATAGAAAGCAGGGAAGAAGGGCAGGACCTGGTGGTCCTACGGCTTCCTTCCGAAATTTACCGAGACGACATTGCCGTCTTCGGTCCCCTCGCCTTCGACGCTGATGGGAGTGATGTCGGTATTGGATTCCAGCATGCCGAACTGCAGGCTGAAGTCGACCGAAGGATCGTGGAAACCGGTCACCGCGTAAAAGGGAACGATGATCGTGGCAGGCACGCCGCCGAAGGTAAGACCGACGGAGAATTCATTTTCGTCGACGGTCAGGCCCCAGAACTTGTTCTGCAGCACGATCGTCATTTCTTCAGGAAACTGCTGACGCAGACGGTCAGGGATGTCGACGCCTTTGGCCTGTGTCTGGAAGCTGATGTAGAAATGATGGGCACCCGGCAGATTGCCGCCGTTATCCACGACGGCGGAAAGAGTTTTCCCGATAACCGCGCGAAGGGCCTCCTGCACGATGTCGTCGTAAGGGAGATGGGAGTGAGTGTTGTTGTTCATGAACTTCCTTTCTGCGTGGGTCGGATATGATTTTGATTTAATGCCAACTTTTAGGATGTTGCGAGTCAGAGGGCAAATGAGCGATATTCGCAAGGATTTGTGGGAGTTTATTCAAAAGCAGTTTGAATGTATTTAAGTATAGGCGAGATAGTATCTAGAACTGAATTTTACAGTCAGCAAAGAAAGCTAAGCTTCGAAAATTGTTATTGATACATCCATCCTAAAAATGTAGAAGAGTGCAGATTTTTTAGGGGTCGACCGGAGGTATCATGAAATTCCGAAGTGTTCTTTTTGCTGCAACGGCTTTGATGGCAATCTCTCCCTCTTTGGCGCTTTCTCAAGAGGTTATCATGCGTCGGCCTCTGCCACTGGGTCCGCTTGAAGGTGGTGCGCAGCCTGCCCCCACGCCTACACCGGCACCTACCGATGGATCTGATCCGGAAGTCCTTTCGACGACTTATATCGCCTTTGGATCGTGTGTTGAGTCAGTGTTGAATGTCACTTGTCTCATGGCGACCACGGATGGCTCTGTATCGGAGGTTGGTTCTGAGTTTTGCGCGGCGCAGAATCCTGGATCTTCGGATTACGGTATTCTGCTGAACTACTTCCAACCTCCTTCTGGTGTATCAGTCATCAGTCCTTCGATGATCAATGCCTCGGAAGGCGCCGCCTGCACGGGTGGCAACACCAGGACAACCACAGGCATCTGGTGCAGTGAGCCTGGCGTTCCAATCTGCGAATCCTTTACCTATACCTATGGAGGATCAGGCAGCGATATGCAGGTGATCGAAGTCATCGACGGCGAGAATCTGGATCCGTCTGCCTGTAAAGTTCCTCCTTCGCAGTCGATTGAAGATCAGATCGCGCTGGCTTGGTGGGGTGATCTGCCCACGACGCCGGACTTTGATGATGCCTGCGGTGAGCCAGCGGGGCCTCCGCCTCCGACTGTCGATGTCAACCAGGGCTTCTTTGTCAGCAATCCCTCGTGTGGGACCGAGGTTATCAACAACCCGGACGGAAGCACAACCATCAACGATATCGTAAATCTCAATTGCATGCAGGTTTACGATTACGTGCCTAACGGCGGATGGTCAGGAAGGGGCGTGCCTGACGCTTATTGTGACCCCTCGAACAATACACCTGAAGAACGCCGGATCATCGCCGATGAGTTCTACCCGAACTATCAGGACCCCGACACGATCGAAGGCAGCTGCAACAGCGACTATTATTTCCTGGGCCCGCTTCGGGTGGATTTCGACAATGGCCCGATGTATTCGTCGGTCACCAGTGTCACGCCTTTTCCCGATGGATACCACTATTCGCAGTGGACGGTGCGGAGCCATACTCCCTTCCTGTGTCACAAATTCCGCGGCAATATCTTCGACGTTCTTCCGACCGATCCTACGATCATGGATGTCGGCGGCATGATTGCTTCGATTGATTCTGATTGTGAGGACCTTCTGGCGGCCGAGCTGGCAGCAATGCAGACGGGCAGTCAGTGCGAACAGGAGAAGGCATGGCTTTCGCCGGAAGATGCGGCAAGGTTCCCTGCATGTCAGGACTCTATCGTGGTGCACGATGGCTACATCACGAAGGTGGAAAGCTTCTTCTACACCTATACGACCAATCCGCCCTCTGAAGGCCAAGTTCTTGCGAATATCCCGCCTTACGTATCGGTCTCTCATGAGATCGATGTTCCGAGGAACTGAGTATGGGTCGGCGCACTAAGGGGATGATCTTTTGCCTGATGATGGCAGGACTTCTTTCCGCTTGCGGTGAAGAGGTCAGCGACAAGCAGGGGCGTTACTTCGATAGCGAGGGCAACGAGATCGAGGCCGACAAGGCTGAGGCTATGATTGTCGCAAGCAAGGCTCAAGGTGATCGGTTCGTGCAGCGAGCCCGGGATCACCAGACGATGGTCTATAATAACGCGCTGGTAAAACAGCGGCAGAACCTACCTCTGTCAGAGGCTGAGGAGGAGGCTTTGTCCCGAGGCGGCAAGAGTGCTTATGAAGCCGATCGTCAGCGCCAGGATCGCAACCAAAGGCTGCTGAGGGGAATGGCAAACGGCGCCAATGGCGGAACACCGGCGAGGTCAAATCCTTAAAAATAACGGACCTCTAATCCTTCCATTGCTGTATGGCTGAGACAACCCGCTGAATATGGTCTTCGGGTTCATCTCGGACAATCCAACTTCATCACGGTTTCGGCATCTACCATGTTAGCGACGACCTGAACGCTTTCATGGTAGATGATTGTGCCGATCTTCTTGGCAAGGTCGGAGTAGTTGCCAGACCATATAATGATCACGGGGAGACGGCAGGAAAAGGCAACACCGAGCTCAAGCATGCAGCCTTTGAGCATATCGTCGGCCTCGGCATAGAGAACGAAGCCCTCGGCCTGTTCGATCTCGTCTCGGTAGCGATCCCACATTGCTGAGCATTCGTCCGGCGGAAGATCTTTGGAATGAATCCATGTCGAGGTCATAGTGAAGCCGGAGGCAAGCCAATGTTCGCGGTGTTTCAGTTTGGAGCTTGCATAGATGGGCCGTGTTGCCATGTTCAGTCTTTCATTGAGAGGAAGAGCGTGCTTGGCCGCCATTTTCGAGATCCGTGTAGTCGATGATAGCACGCGCTGCGTCTCGAACGCAGGATGGCTGAGCATACCATGCGATCTTGCCATCTTTCACGATGCCTTCGATTTCTGTTCCGCGCTCCAGCAGCCCAAAGACATTGAAAGCGATCGACATCCTGCGTTCGAGTATTTCTCTTTGCTGAGGAAACCTGCTGTCAGGAGCGATGTAGTATCGCTTATCATCGGTTTCCCGAATAATATATGGTCCAAAGAGAGTCTGGAAACGCCAGCGCCGCGGAAGCCCGTCCATTTCGACAAGACAATCTTTGATATCGTAATCGCTGGAGAAATCTCGAGACGAAAGAGATGCAACCAGTTTGCATGCCTTTTCATAGGTCGAAAACCAAAAGGACAGGCTCTCTATATGCTTGATGGCCAGAATTTTGCAGGCCCAAGTCAGGTTGCGTGTGAATTCGTCGCTGCCTCTTTCCAGCCAGATGCTCCGCCATTGACGCTCGTGGCCTTCATTGGGAGTTGCCGGGTTGATATGTCGGATGATGGAAATTGATCCGCCTGCAACCGGAACTTCTATTGGAGGTGCGGAGTGTTGAAGAATGTGATGTAACTTTGCCTCTTCGGCCTTATCGAGCTGCGGAGGCTTCTTCCCCCTTTTTGGATCGTTCTCGCGTTCGAGCTTGCTCCATCCCTTGGCAGGAGTGATCGCATCCTTGGCCCGCGTCATCCACGGAAGTTCTAACCCGTAAAATTCTTCGTGGTAGATCTGGACCATGGGTTGGTCTTGTGATCCTGGATGAGCGTGGTTGCGATAAGGACCTTGGGTTTCACAGAAATCGATTGTCTCTAGCAGCGGTAAGGTGGGCTGTATTCTCTTGTTCGAAGGACCCCACAGTTTTGTTTTTTTGTTTTCTCCGGTGTCGATATGACGGCTCAGCGTCATTATGCCGGCGCCCGGTCGGTCATTTAGATGATCGATTGCGATTTGCGTTCTGGCGCGGACCTTTTCGGCTTCTTCTTCTGCTTCTTCTTTTGTTTTGTAGCTTCCGCGCCATGAAAGAATGTCTGCTTTGATGCGCCCAACTTCACTGGTTTTAACGTTGCCGCGAAGATGTTTGAAAACGCTTTCGGTCAGAATGATCTCGACGATTTCGACGAAGCACATGACCTCGAAAGGTTTGCCCGTTTTGAGATCGATATGGGTTTGCATGTGATAGAACATGATGAGCAGGCGATGGTCGCCATAGAGCTTCCAAAACTCGTGCGCACACGCCATGTCGATGCTGTATCTGCGCCGCTTGCAAAAGGGCAGGTCTTTGTCCTCTTTCTTTAGAGGCACGATCTTTTTGATCTTCACATGCGTGGGCAGACCTTGAATGAGATCGGCCGACGCTGAAATGTCTATCGGGTGCGTTGGGCGGTTTGAAACGGTCCCCAACAGGAACATCTTGGTAGTGCGAATGCGATCTTCACCGATTAGACCATTTATCCGGATGGGATCTATCGGTTCATCGATAAAACTCTTGAGAGGGGATGGCTTGCTGTATGGCATAGTTGTCCCCTTTCTTCGATCTGCCTTTTCAGGATACATTTTTCCAAAGCAGATATCACCTATTTCCTTGTAAACCAGTCGGGTTTTGACAGGATGGCGGAGCGCACCGGGATCGAACCGGTGAGGCTACAAACCTCAACCGCGCTTAGCAGGCGGGCACCGGCGACCAACCGGCTATACGCTCCTAAGATGGCGGCGGGTAAAGGAATCGAACCCTCGACCTTTCGGACGGCCCGGCCTTCCAGACCGGTTTGCACCCTGTGCGCTACCCGCCGAAGACGGGCAGCAGTCACCTACCCGTCAGATAATAGACGAGAGACTACTTGAGAGGGCGAACAGGTGATTCATGGCTGCAGCTTATGTTCGTATCAGGATGGGGTGTCAACATCCTTTGAACCCTGTAGGGATTTTTTGAGAAGGTTACGTTTGACCTTCTCGTAGTTTTCGAGAAGCGCCTTATCCCGGGTATCTTGCCACCGAGCTTCGGCCAGGCTTGAAATTGCAACACAGACGATGCCGCATACTATCATCATGGCACCATATATCGCATTGGCGACAAGTCCTCCTTCGATCAGCTTTGCAATCGGGAATATGCCGGCAAGCGCCAGGATAACTCCGAAGAACAAGCCGATCTTGTGGGCGATGGGCTCGGATTCGTGGCGGAAGGTTACATCGGCTATTCGCTGAACGGCCATACCGTTCTCGAATGCAGCTTCAATGGCCTGGGGATTTGTCATGGACTTGCCTCTCTTTGTGCCTCTAGGAAGCCGCCTCAGCGGATAATGATCGTTCTGGCGCCCTGATAAGGCGTGAGGTCGTTGTCAGGCGCCTTCTCGAAGCCGGCGGCCTCGAGGAGAGCGAGCATCTGCATGGGGTAGCAGCCCATGGGCCCATACCAGAGTATGCCTCCGCCGTGGCCTTCTTTCCTGTCGAGAACGGCGGGAACGCCAACGACCCGCTTGCCTTCGTCCGTCGTGAGTTCGCGCCGCGACGATCGAAGTTCGAATTCGACATAGGAACCGCCGGCCGCAGGTGAGATGACGGCGTAGATCATGTCTGCGGTGATGTCGCCGCTGAGATCCTGGCCTTTTTCGATATCGGCCTGCTTGGCGGCCTTGGTCTGGGCTTTCGACGTTACTGGCTGGGAGCTGTGGCTGTGACTGCCCTTGGCCTCGATCCGCGCAGCGATGTCCTGCTCGACGAGCGCCATATCGGGCTCTGCATCGTAATAGCCGTCGCCTTGCGTGAAGTCCTTTCCGAATTGCTTGGTGGCAACCGCGGCATCGCTGTCGTTGTTACCGAAGGCGGCCTTCTCCTTGTGATTGTAGGAGTTGCCGTCCTTGGGAACGTAGCCGCGCAGCTTTTTGCCGTCGAAATAGATGATGCACTGCAAGGGTGCTTCCCAGTCGCCGCCGGCACGGATAAGGAGATAAGGAACACCGCCGGGCGTCATCTTCTCGGCTGTTACGTCCATGTTCTCGGTAGAGAAGTCGATCTTGGACCAGTCCTTCTCCACCTCGGGCACGAGCTCTTCCATGAGAAGCATGTGGACAAGGCTGGTCATGTCGGGCGCGGCGGGGTCGAGATCGCCGTATTCCTCGATGTAATCGTTGGCGACTGCCTTATCGATGATGATCTGGCGCAGGTCCGCCTGGGACATGACGGGGGCGTAACGGGGCATCTCTTTTCCTTTCCTAGCAGGCAAGCATTAGCATGCAGATTGATGGCTCAGCCGATAGCCGAACGAAGGTTCTCCCGGGCTTGCTCTTCCCACTGTTCATATGCCCAATCGGTGAGGTAGAGCCGGTCACGCTCGAGGAACTTGGTGAGCACTTCGCGGCGCTTGGTCCGGTAGATATCTTCGGGCACGAGCACGTATTCGGCGCGGATCGCAGCATCGTATTCGGCAAAGCGTTCCGGATCCGATCCTAGGATTGCAAGATCGCAGTCGAGAAGGAGCGGCGCATCCGGATTCCCGCCTTCACCCTCAAGGGTGTGCGAGATGGTTGCCATGATGGCGTCGACTGCCCTGAAGACGCTGGTCGCACCGGCTATCTTGCCAAATTCATGGGAGCACAGCTGGGCGGACAGGGTTTCATTGCGTCCGTGGGGTGCCATGGGGTCATAGATCGCATCGTGCCACAGGACGAAGGCGAGCGCGGCGGCGCCGTCCTGGATGATGACTGCATCCTGTTCCGCGGCGAGGAGGTGTTCCTGCAGTTCGGTGATATGCAACCGGTTGTGGTAGGCGCGCCAAGGCTCGGCATAGCGGTCCTCGAGCGAAATGCTGGGGGAGATGGCCGCACATGCTTCGTAGAAGTCCAGATTGTCGGGTAGCAGGGTCATGCGCTTCTCCTTTTGCTGGAAGCGTGATCGTTCAGAATTGCAATTTCAGCCGATAGTGGCGGTTTCGACTTCGCCGTCTTCGATGAGAGTGACACTGCCGCGCAGGATGCCATCATGGGTCCTGCAGGCCTCCACGATCTCGCGGTAGGCAGTTCTGGCGTGAGCATCGTCGTCATTCTCATCCACCGGGAATTCGATCGCAGTCTTTTCTTTGCCGACCAATTCGTCCGTTCCATGGGGAAGGTCTCCGGGACCGGTTTCCTCGGGCCGTGCCTTCTCGAGATCGATGATGACGTAATTGCCGTAGCCCGCCTCGCTCATGGTGATGGCCAGGCTCTGGATGGTCTGTGTGTTCATTCGTCTTTCCTCTTAGCCCTGGTGGCCGGAGAAGGGATTGTCGCCCATCTTTTCGAAGTCGTCCGGGGTATGAGTTGCTGTCTCGATAGGTCCTGTGGGATAGCCGTGACGCTGCATGAAATGCTTCCATGCATTCATCACACGGTCTTGCTCTGCTTCGGTCTCGATCTCGTGACTGTCGAAGCCGAATACGCCGAGCGCCGGCGCGGTGCAGTCTCCCAGCTGGCCGATCTTCCAGGCGCTCCAGCGCCACATATCCGTCCATGCACCGTTGGTATGATCATCGAGATAAATCAGGCGCTCGAAAGTGTCGGATGTCATCGCAATGGTGAAGCTCTTGACCACCACGCGTTCGGGACCGCGCAGCTCGAGGTCTTCATCGTCGCCGACATGGAAGGCGATGAAGAACCGGTAGGTCATGTCGGGGTTGAAGGTGTTCTCATCATCGAAGCTGTTCATCATGTCGTCGTCGGTGAAGTCGTCGAATGATACCGTGCCATGCGACGTGATCACGGTGCCATGCGATGTGTCGTCGTCATTGGCGGACACGGGCCTGGAGCCTGTCTGATTCATGATTTTCCTTTTTATCCAAAAATGACAAAATCCCGCACACCCGTCGGGCGTGAGAGTCCTCCTTAGGTTCTCTCAGTCCTTGTCCTTGGCTATCCGGACATTGGCATGCTCTCCCAAATCCTCGGCGGTGCCGCCTGAGAGATGGGGCTTGATCCAGATTGTCTTGCGTTCGAGGCTGCTTTTTCCGTAAGGATCGTCAGGGTTCCTTCTTACCTCCGGATTTTGTTTTGGCAGGCTTCTGGAAGTTTGGCACGTTCCAGCCTTGTTTCTTGCGATCGTGCTTTCTCATGTGGACTTCGAGATCGGTCATATTTGGACTGATCCGGTAGCCAGCTTCTTTCGCTGTGAGTCCACGTTTCTGCAGTGCAATCAGAATGGCATCGCGCTGCTGAGCCCGTTTTTGAAAGGGCGTTTTAGCCGGTCGTCCTTCTCCTTTGATTGCCTGAATTTCGTCAGGCGAGATGAGCGCGCTGGACCATGCCTTTCTTTTCATTTTGAAAGACAGATCTTGGGCTAATCCTCCTTTGGCAATATGGCTTTTGATGGCTTCCGCGGCCTTTCTTGTCGCAGTCACTTCGGCCTTATAGTCTTCGCTCGATGAAAGCCTGAAGCCGAAATCTTGGTAGAAGGGCACGAGGTAGAAGAAGTCGCCCTCGATCTCGCTGTTTATTGGGATGTCGGCGGCGTCTGCCATCTCGAGCATCTCGCCAAGGGCACACAGTTCGGCTTCTTCTATGCCGGTCTCGGTAACGCCCAGGCGGAAACTGATGTTTCCTTTTGTATCATAGGAAACGCTCATGGAGGCGCCGAGCATGGTGCAGCGCAAATCCATGGCGAAGTGAATCGCACGGGCGAGGATCTGGCGACGTTTGCCCGCATCGATCAACCGGCCATCGGTTAGCTCCATGTTTCAATTATTCCCATTCTTGCGCTGGGTCCGGGATTGCATTGCCTTGTGAATCCTTCCAGCTCTCTACGAGAGCGGGGATGTCGTGGATATCTGGGAAGCTGTAATCGATGTCGCGACCGTCCCAGGCTGCCATGAGAAATTCTGGGTTTTTGCGCGGTGCCAACTGCCTGAAGTGCATGCCTTCCTGTTTCTTATACCAAGAGATAAGGCGCTTTTGCATGGCATCGCGTTCTGGCCCTCGTTCTAGTTTGTATGGCTCCGCAGTTAGGGCGCAGTAAAACAGCTGACCGGCATGATGCTGCCTGATCTCCTTGAGGATCATTGCACCGATATCATGTCCGCGGGCGAAGGGTTCGACCTCGATGCGATCGATGACCAGAAGGCCTGAACATCTTTCGCTGAAATCCCATTCCTGGTCTTCATTTTCGTATTTGACCCGGTGACCATAGAGGCTGGCCGCACAGGCCACGGCTTCCAGATCTCCACTTTCGCCGTCCATCACTTGCCAAGCATATCTTGGGAAATTTTCAGCGTGAAATTCAGGATCGTAATACCGAAAGAGCCGCGCGCTACCGAGAGGTGTCTCATAGGGAAGTCCGTTGTGCTTTGGCGGGGCCTGCGGGTCGTCTCCTTCTTCTTCGAAGGCTGCTTCGTCTTCGCCGCTGAAAGCGGCAATGAGAACGTGCTGAAATGCCGGATCCTCATAATAAGGCTCTACGGTGCACCTGAATTCCATTTCTTTTCCTTTCGTCCAAAACAGCCAAAAGTCCGCATGCCGGAACGTGGTTAGGCATGCGATTGTATTTTTCTCCCTGATTTGGCTCAGCTTGACGTCAGTATTTCGTTATATCCGACTGGTTGACGTATCAGACGGCAAGGAAATTATCGCTTTGTCTGATTGCAAGTCGATTATCAGGGTTCCCTTGTCGGTTTTACGATGACCAACGATCTTGCTGTATTTGAGGGATTCGTCGTCTGCGAGCCTGTCTGCTGTGTGCCCGACTAATGAGTCGAGATAAGCCAAGGGGGCATCCATGTTCTTTAGAGTGAGCTTGTCACCGTTCCATTCCAGATTCTTTGCATACTTGATCCGCCCTGTGATGATTCCATCGCGTATCTCGATGTCCGCAACTCCGATATTCTTGAGGAGTTTACGGTCCTGCAGATCCATGAACTTCATTGAACCTATTTCGCGCAGTTGCGAAAGGATATTAGCCTTGCCTTCTCCAAGTCGCTCTAGAACCGCTTGTAGGGTTTTATCGATTTCGATTCCCTCTTCTGATTGACGATACCGTTTGCGCAGAGATGAAATTTTATCGTCGATGTCATCCATCCGCACAACTTCACCGCTGAATGGAAGATTATCTAGTTCAGGAGGCTCGGGACTTCCGTTGAAAACGCTAGCGCCCTGATGTTCTGTGCTGGGAGTGAGGTCATCTCCCAATGCTTCGAGGCTAAATGCGTATTTGGCGCACCATATGTTGCCTGGCCCTTCTCGCGGATCGTCCTGCGATTTCTGGGGATGGCAAGCCATGAGGGTTCTGCCGGTCACCTTTGCAAGGTCGCCGTATCTAGATCTGACCTGTGCTTCTGCAATGTCCCCCATTTCTTTCAGCCGATCTTTGTTCTCTGTCCGAAGCTTCGCTTCATGGGCAAGCTTAGCTAGGTTTTTGTCGACTTCTTGCATGGGAATGTGCGGAAGATCCTTGATGTAGACTTCGACTTCTCCCAATTCCTCGAGAACAGCTCCTGCGTGCCAGCCACCGCCGGCCCATCGTGCCTGAATGACATATGCTTTGCTCACAGGGGTTATGCTGTTGAGAATGGTGTAGATACGTTCTTCGACCTGCTTCTTTTTGCTCTTCTTCATTGCCCTGGGAAGGCCATTCAGGATGCCGGGACGCTCAGCTGAGATGTGGAACCAACTATCGATGAAATCGCCGATCTCGGTTCCGTAACGCCTTACGCCTCTTGGCGCTGCAAAGGTGGCCTTTACGTATGGGTGCCGGCCTTTAAGTCCGGGGTGGTCGACGTCATGCCAGGTATTACCGGTTAGGCGGCTGTGCGAGATGGGGTCATTGTCCGCAAGAAAGTCAACCAGGTCGGCCGCTCCTTTGAGGAACTCTTCTGTCATGGCAGGCTTGGCGCGGTCAATTCCGATTCTTTCGGGACTGTGCAGCATCATGTGCGCTAGGATTCCTGCTGCAACTTCCCCGGCGGAGACTTGGAAGCCATGAAACGGTGCGCCGTGACGAGGGTGGGTAGCACACAGCTTCCTCGTCATGGCGAGCATGTCTTGATCGAGAGATTTGAGCATAATTTTCCTTCCTCTCAAAAGCAGCAAAAGCCCGCACACCGTCGGGCATGCGAGCAGATCTTGTTTTTTCTAAAAATCTAATCAAAGCCGAAGGGGTCTAAGGGGACCGGTGTAAAACACAGAAGCTTATGAGACCAAAAGTCGCATAAGCTAGCGCAAATATCGCGCGTCTCTGCGACCCGTAGCATTCCGTTCTCGACCAGCTAAAGCGCTGGCCCTCGTGACCGGGACTGCGAGTCTTCCGTCCGAGTCGCTCTGCTACCCTGCGCGCTGATGGCGTAGAGCTAGGTCGGGGTCGCCGCGTCCAGTGTCGTGGTCATATGGGGAACCGCATCAGACATGATAATTTTGAGAGTCATGGCGCTCAGCGACTCGCCGCGCGAACACCGTTCGATATCTTTCTGGTTCATACGAGAGTTCATACGAGAGTTTCTTCTTCTGATACCGCGCCGACAGCTTTCTCGACAGCCTTGGCGATGTCTGGCCGCCGAGTATGCATTAGCGCCACAATTTCCCTGCGTAGACTCGTCATGCTGATGTT
>CETA01082676.1_pt1 | contig 12572 bp, 14 predicted proteins | sample 531251 | NCBI WGS metagenome assembly CETA01 (sample SAMEA2622362, study PRJEB7988) | marine metagenome | biome: marine biome (ENVO:00000447); feature: mesopelagic zone (ENVO:00000213); material: "saline water (ENVO:00002010), including plankton (ENVO:xxxxxxxx)" | depth 380 m
CTCCGTCCGCCTGCGGATAGCGATCGTTGTTGCGGTAGTAGAGTTCCACCGCGCTTTCGATCTGTGCTCCCTCGCTCACCATTCGCGCGGCCTCAGCCTCGGTGCTGTAGCGTTCGAAGACGTCGCTACCGTAGAAAAGAAGCATTAGCGCAGCCGCAGCGGCGAGCAGCACCCCAATGATGACGAGAATAATTGTGGTCACGGACGTTACTCCAGTTGCGAAAAATCGGCGTTTGCTCTTCGTCTTTTAGGATGACAAAACCAACACTGCAACGCCCATAACGGCATTATTCGCTTGCGTATGTGCAAACGTTCCACACACCTTAACCTTCAAAATCATGGCATCTCGCCCGAAAAACTACCGGAGACAATCAAATGAGCATCCTCAACGGACTCAATTCACAGCAGGCAGAAGCCGTCGCACATCGGCAAGGTCCGGCCGTGGTTATTGCCGGACCCGGAGCTGGCAAGACCCGCGTGCTCACTGCGCGAGCTGCTTCCCTGCTGGCAGAGGGCGTCAAGCCTGAACGTATTCTTTTGCTTACCTTCACCCGAGCGGCAGCAAACACCATGATCGGACGGGCACGGGCAGCTGATGAACGCGCCGAATTCCTGACCGCCGGCACCTTTCATTCCTGGGGCATCAAGATTCTCAATGCCAATGCCCACGTGTTCGGCCTCGATAAGCCCTTCACCATGCTCGACCAGGCCGATGTCGAAGATCTCGTCAAGCGCGTCATGGAGCCGCTCAAGGGTGAGCAGAACTGGCCGCGGGCATCGACGATCGCCAAGATCATCAGCTATTCAACAAACACCAAGATGTCGATCGCTGAGGCGGTGAACAAGAAGGCGCCCGACTATATCGAGATTGCCGAAGACATCGAGAAAGTGCGCGACGCCCTGGTGGAGATCAAGATCTCCAAGGGTCTCATCGATTATGACGATGTGCTGACCTACCTCGCCATGCTGCTCGAGGACGAGGAAATCGGACAGAAGATTCGTGACCAGTATGACTATGTCATGGTTGACGAATACCAAGATACCAATGCCTTACAGCTTTCCATTGTTCATGGTCTTGTGGGCAGGAATGGCAATGTCATGATTGTTGGAGATCCATGCCAGCCTGCCGATACAAAGGTATCTAAGGTTATCAAGAGTGCTCGGGGATGGGGCAAAACTGTCTCCGAACGCGCCATTGAAGATGTGCCAATTTCCGAGATCCAAGAAGGCGATAAAATCGTCGGTTATAGCATTTCAGACAGCACCTTCTTCCTCAATCGTGAAGTTCAAGGCATTACAAAACGTCCCTATGAAGGCAGCCTCATTAGAGTGCAGATGGAAGATGGTCGTTCGTCTGAATATACGCCCAATCACCAGTGCTTGGTAAATTACAAGAGCCTTGAAGATCAAATTGCGGTTTATCTCATGAGGAGTGGGAGCCGCTATCGCATCGGAAAGGCAAAGATGGGCTATAAGATCACTGGTCGCACTAGTGGCAGCGGTCCTTTTGCTAGAGCGAAAGCAGAAGGGGCGGACGAACTTTGGATTTTGGAAACTTATGAAAACGAACAAGATGCGGTCATTGCCGAGATCAATGCGCAGGTCATGTTTGGATTGCCTAGCCTAACATTTGTGAGCGGCTACTGCAAAAGCGGAAGGCTGCTAGATGAAGAACATATGGACCGCTGTTGGGCCAGCCTTGATGCGATTAACATGCAAAGTCGAGCTGCGGAATGCTTGGAACATTTTGACCGCAGCATCGCGCACCCACTTTGGGTGAAACAGGGCTATGCAAGTTTGAAACGGCCGTTTCTTGTCGCAGCATGCAACATCCTCGAGGGATCGCTAATGCTTCCGTTCAATCGGGATACTCAAACGCATATAAAGAAAACAGAATGGCGTCCGGTTAGCGTTAGTCGCAGACATTACGAGGGTTTCGTTTACAGTCTTTCCGTAAGTCATGACAGCATTTATGTTGCCGACGGGATTGCAACACATAATTGTCAATCAATTTATGGATTCCGAGGTGGAGCTCCAGCAACAATGCAGCGCTTCAATAAAGAATTCGCACAGGCTGCCGTCATTCCGCTTGAGACGAACTATCGCTCCACCCCCGAGATCATCAATCTCGTCAATGCAATCGATGGACGTATGACCATCGGCTTCGAACGCACACTGCGCGCCGCCCGGTCCAGTGGGCCCAAGCCCGTCATAATGGATGTCGCGGACAATACCGCTGAAGCATCCGCAATCGCCGATGCCATCTTGGCCGACAAGGCCAATGGTGGAGAGATTTCGAACCACGCCGTGCTGGTCCGCGGGTCTGCTTCTGCGAGGCGTATCGAAGTCGAACTCCTGAGCCGCAACATTCCCTACACCGTCAAGGGCGGGGTCAAGATCGACGAAGCAGCCCACATCAAGGACCTCCTTTCAATTGCACGTATTTCGACCAATCTCGGTCACGAGCCTGCATGGCTGCGAATGCTTTCACGATTCCGCAAGATCGGCGCTAAGGCTGCCGATGCTATTGCAATGCAGGTCATGAATGCCTTCACGGTCAATGAAGCCTGCGCCATTCTTCGTGCCGAAGGCGAGAAACGCAAAACCGAGCTCTCCACTCTTGCCGAAGCCATCGAGGCAGTCGCGCATGGCAGTCTCGTTGCAGAAGGTCTCGAATCGGTCATCAACATCATGCGGCCGATCTGGGCCAGCGTCTGGGATGAGGACTGGAAATCGCGTGAGCGCGATCTCGAAGCAGTTCTCCTGATCGCTGAGGAACATCCCACTATGGAGAGCTTCCTCACGACAATCACGCTCGATGCTTCGATGGATCGCAGCCGCGCGGATCATGCTGAGAAACCGGAAGAGGATCCGGTGACGATCTCCACAATCCATTCGGCCAAGGGTCTCGAATGGAAGCATGTGCACATTCCGGCTTTCGTCCAGGGAGGCATGCCGGCCATCTACGCACAGACCGAGGACGATCTGGATGAGGAATTACGCTGCGCCTACGTGGCTGTCTCGCGCGCCGAAGAAACCCTCACTTTCTACCGTTCACGATTCAACGGGCAGGGCAACCTCACCAGTCCTTCCGAATACGAAGTGCTCGTGAAGCCCTACGTCGAGCAGAAGCGATGGGCGCGTCCTTCGTCAGAAGGAAACAGCGGTCGTATCGAAACGGCCAAGAAAATCGACCTTCGATCACGCATGTTGAACAAAGGGTAACCCGACAAACAACGACGAGACAAACAGGAGGATGCAGATGGAAAAGATCACAGCGATCGATGCCATGGGCATAACGTGGACTTACGACACCGAAGAAGAGCGTGATGGGGATGGGTTCTATTACCTAGACCATTACGCCATTTCTCCCGACGGAAAACGGAGGCATCTCGATTGGAGCCGGTTCGGTCATTATGACCAACGGCATTTCGAACGCTTCGTCTCCGCAGGAATGCCGCGTCGAAGCGGAATCGGTCCCTACCGTCCTGAGGACATAATGCAACTGGAGGTAGCCGCCTAAGGGCGGCACCCCTTTTTTGCATCCTTACTCGGCAGACGAACGAGCCTTCGAAGCCAGAATTTCTACGGTAAGCACCTGCGGAAGGACCTCCCCCTCCCCTTCAGAGCCATAGAAAAGGTAGAAGGGGATTGAATTGCGGCCATGCTTTTCAAGGAAGCGGGTTATTTCCGGATCGCCATTTGTCCAGTCCCCGACAAGGGTAACCACGCCAGCATCCTCAAAGGCCTTACGGGTTTCCTCCCTGTTGATCGCGGCCTTCTCGTTGACCTTACAGGTCAGACACCAGTCGGCAGTAAAGTCGACAAACACCGGAACGCCATCAGCCCTAAGGGCATTCAGCCTTTCTTCCGAAAAAGACCGAATGGGGCCATCTTCATTGGACGCGGCATTTGCGGTCGACGGAGCCGGAAGGCCAATTGCTGGCACCGCAAGTATCGCCACACAGGCGGTTGCCAATGCAGGCAACGTCCTGCGTCCGGCAAACTGATTGCGGCCCATCCACACAAAACCGATGACGCAGATAACCGTCGCAATCAGAACGATGATCAGTCCACTCTCATTCGTCTGATTGGAAAGAACCCACGCAAGCCAGGCAGCGGTCAGGAACATGGGGACAGACAGCCACTTCTTCAGCTTCACCATCCAGGCACCGGGACGGGGGAGCATATTCCTTAGTGCAGGGACAAAGGCGATCGCCAAGAATGGCAACGCCATACCCAGTCCAAGGCCTGCAAATACAGCAAGGCCTGCTGCGGTCGGAAGAACCAGAACCGCACCCAGAGCGCCCGCCATAAACGGTCCACTACAAGGGGTCGCTACAAACGCTGCCAGACTACCAGTGGCGAATGATCCCTTCCAACCCTTCTGGCTCGATCCAGAGAAAGCAAAAGGCAGTCTCATCTCGAATGCGCCTACCAAGTTCAAGGCGACCAAGAGGACAACACTCAGAAGTGCGAAAACGACCAATGGACTTTGCAACTGGAACGACCAACCCGCGGCTACGCCAGCCGCCTTCAGAGAAACGATAATCGCGCCAAACAACGTTGTGGTTGCAATAGCTCCCGCAGCATACCCCAATCCTTCGCTCTTGGCGGCCCCTGCATCGCTGCCCGCCTTTGCAAGCGATAGCGCCTTCAGAGAAAGGATCGGAAAGACGCACGGCATCAGATTCAGAATAAGACCGCCTGCAATGGCTCCCAGAAGAGCGAGCATAGCGGTTTGCAGCCACTCTCCTTCCTGTCCTGTTGCGGCAATAGTCGTCACCAATACGCGATCATCCGAAGAGACCTGTTCAGCGGCTGCATCCGATCCATCTGAAACAAGTCGCTCTTCTTCGACTTGGACTGGCTCACTGTCTTTGACATTGCCTTCGTCCGGATTGGGAACGCCTGCCAGTTCCTGCTTCTGCACTCCGACCTCGACCGGCTTGGGAGGGGCAATATATACCGCAGAGGCAATTGCCCACGATCCAGCAGACGATGTCACAAGGCCGCTGAATTCACTGCGAGGAGCCGATTGGGAAAGAGCCCTGACCCGAACAAGCGTCTTCCCATCTGCAATCTTGCTGGACTGCGCAGCTCCAGGATCAAACCAACCGGTCGAACTGGGAAGAACTGTAGCGCCCGCTCTGGCTCCCGGAATGGAGAAGACCCAGTCAGATCCTTCGCGAGTATAAGAGACACCAGACATTGCACCGGGAATGCGAGCTTCAGCCTGCCTGATTTTGGAAAGGCCCGGGAAATCCGTTTCGCCAGATCCAATCACCAGCATCGACTGCAAAGTTGCGCTCTCAGGGACACACTGCGAATCCGAGCACGCCAACCAATCAAGGCGCGCCGTCACGGGAAAGGGAGCGCCTTGCGACAGGCCCTGCGGCACTCTCATCTCAAGCAGGAGCGCATGCTGTCCTTCATGCACGTAGGAAGCGATGCCCTGCACATTCAAAACCTTTGGTGCAGGGTGAGTGGCACGAGAAAAAAGCGCGCCATCTTCCGATTCCCATTTCACGCGAGGCGGAGCGCCGGCATCCCCGGGGTTGGTCCAATAGGTATGCCAGCCGGGCTTGGCATCGAATACAATCGCAACCCGAACGGTCGAACCTGCAGACGGAGAAAGCGTTTCGAACGCAAGCGAAGGCACCACGTTGGTTCTCGCCGATGCTGGAGAGGCAAGTGCAAGCACACCTGCAAACAGCATGAACAAGGCCGCAATTCGGACAAAAACGCTTTTCAAATATGCCTCCATGACATGAGAGCGGTCACTCATGCGCTACAAAACCTTATTGCAGGCTTAAGCGCATATCTCTTTTTAGGATGAAATGGCTCCTAAACCAAGGTCGACGGCAAATCCAGATCAAAGAGGCAAGCTCCTTCAGATACATGGCAGATACAGCAAAATCATCCTATAACCATCTCCATCTCCTGCTCAGGACAACGTGAAAATACGGCTTTTGCAGGACGCTTCGGGGTTCCCGACGATGTAAGGAGAGGAAAAGTGACAAGCATCCACACGGTTGCGCAGTTTTCGGTCGCAACTCCCATTGATGGCCCGGCGATATTTTCAGCCGGCGAAGACAAGTATCACCCTTTGGTCCAGATTGCCGCCGTTGTGGGCATCACCCTTCTTTCGTGGGCAATGCTGATCGCTCTGGGACAAGCCTTCGGGGTAGTCGTTCCGGCTGTCATTTATTTTGCCGGAATCGCCTGGCTGGCATATGAGTTGGCAACAGCCCCAACCTTGGCCTCAAATTGTTTTCAGGTCCTCTAACCGCTGGACCGGATCCTCAAAGCGTGGGAAACTACGTCTGAACTCAAATTAAGAGGAAGATCCATGCTTAAAGCTCTAGGTGGTGAAGGACCAGCGCCAGAGGCGACTAACTCAAGCGAACTCGATCGCATTCGAGAAGCGCTTCAGCGTCCACAGGCTATTATCACAGGCATCGGATCACGAGAAACCCCTGCTGCCGATATGCAGCTTCTCACCAATATCGCCGCAGCTGCCGAGAAGCGCGGCATGCGTGGACGCTCGGGCGGTGCCGGCGGCGCGGACCTTGCCTTCGAGAAGGGTTTTTCAGATCCACGCAACATCGACGTCATCCTCCCGTGGAAGGGCTTCCTTCCCAAGAACATGACCGAAGAAGATGTGACCAAATTCCTCGGCAGGCAGCGTCCTGCCAGCGGACCCGGCGCTCCGGTCATGCTTACCTGGGCCAAAAGCAAGGAAGCCGAGAATCTGGCTTCTAAATATCATCCGGCATGGCACAAGTGCTCGCCCGGCGCCAAGGCCTTGCACACACGCAATATGCCTCAAGTCCTCGGTCTCGACCTCTCCCATAAGTCGGATCTCGTCGTCTGCTGGACGGTCGATGGCAAAGACACTGGCGGAACCGGACAGGCCATGCGCATCGCAAAGGACATCGGTGTTCCGATCGCCAACCTCAAGAACCCGGCAGAACGCCAGGCCGTCCTTCAGACGCTGGGCATTGCCGATCCTGCGCTTCAAGCGCAGCATGCGCAAGCTTACGAAAACCAGCGCAGGTTTGGTCGCTAATGCTTACTATTAAATCCATTCTGGCAGTCACAAAGCAACAGGCTGCATTCGGGGAAGCGCAAACCTCTCCAGTTCCACGTGACCGTTCAGCCAAGCCAAAAGAAAATCTTACCCGACAAGACATCAGAGTAAATGCAGAATAAAGAAGGGATGGAAAAAGGTCCCTGGCTCCCCGGGTTGGGATCGAACCAACGCGCTTTCGATTAACAGTCGAACGCTCTACCGCTGAGCTACCGAGGAATGGGAAGCCGCTCTTTGCCTCTCTCATCCTTAAAATGCAAGATATTCGTCACAATTTTTCCACAGGAGATGCGCCATGCATGATGATGAAACACGTCAGGCTATCACGGCGGCAATCCACTCCCTAACCGCTGAATGGATTGAAGAGGGCCGCATCCAGCGTCCCCGCGATATCGGCGATGGGCAGTGCGAGGACTTTGCCCATGAACTCGCCGATCGATTGCACCATGTCGAAGGACTCGAGGTCCTCTGGTCAGATAGTTGGTGGATCGACGACTTCGTTGCGGACATTGATCGACTGCGCAAGGAAGGAGCGCCACTTCCTCTTGGCGTAGAAGACAGGCATTTGGCCGATCTGATCGGATCTGCAACGCATGCATGGATCCACTGGAGCGGTCAGCACTTCGATGCCACTGCCCCAGAAGGGAAGGATCACTTTCTCGAAATGCCATTTTACGCCGACCAGATAGATATGCTCCGAAAGGGTGCTGTTCGATGAGATCTGAGTCCGTCACTCGGCTGGCCTGCATTGCTCCTGGCTGCGGCCGCGGCATCGGTATCGAGGCATGGCACAAGCGCTTCGGAGACCTGGATCCAGAGACTGCCGATTATATCTGCCAGAAGCACTGGTCTCTCGTTCCGATCAAAATGCGACGCGTTCACGCCCGGGTGCGCAGGCGTGAACGCAAATTCGGCGTCAGACTGCCTGCCTCGGCAAGAATCTGGCGCCGAATCATACGCGAGATCCAACAGTAATTCTCGATTAGATTCAACTGGACAGAACGCAGATCCAGTCCCAATAACGTTCGATGAACTGGACACCGCAAAACATCGATACGCTCGAAACCATGTGGCTTTGGGGACATAGCTCCCGCACGATTTCAGAAGTGCTGGAATTTCCGACCCGAAACGCGGTTATGGGCAAAATCAATCGCCTCGGGCTTATGAAGCGCGGCGGAGAATATGTCGGAGCGCAACTGCAAGGCGCTCAGCTCGATATCTCGATCATACAGCAAGAGCTCGAGGGCCTCACCCAGTCAGACTTCAGCTGGAATGACCCCACCGATCGCGCTCTGATGGTCCAGATGGGAGCATTGCTCGTGGGCCATCATGCAGAGACAGTTTCTGCTGCGATCGGCAAGCCGTTTCCCGAAGTTGCACAGACCATGGAGGCCATGCACCGGACCGGTGTCTGGCGCAAAGGCGAGAAGCCGCCGTCCAAATGGTGGGAGAACAAGGAGGGCAATGTCGCCTTCCTTCTCGACGCCATGGTGACAGCCGGCATCATTGTCTTCGAGGATCGAGAAGGCGAACGCTATTACGCCACGCCAAAGGAAGGCGGCAGGGCTGAAGCTGCGACAAAGAAGATCTCGCAGCACGCCGAAGGCATGGCTTTCGCATAACAGCCCCAGGCTGCCCGACATCTAATCGGTAAAAATCAGAAAGAATGGGTTGAAGGGAAAATTCTCTTCGGCCCGTTTCTGCTTGCATACACCACGGAGAGACTCATGAAGTTCAGTCCGCTGCTAATCCCGCATATGCTCAACCTCGCCCCCAATGAGCAAGCACACTTCATGCATGGGAATCTGGTTCGTATCAGCTCTGCTTTCATGGAGAAGCTGCAGTCCGAGATGGTCGAGAACCAGATGGAGCCCCGCGAGATCTGTAGCCTGACATTCGCCAATGGAAAGCTCGTCCTTCACGGCAAGATGCCAACAGCCAAGATGCGGGACATCCAGATGGGCCACCCCATCGATATCTACGGCGAAATGCCGCTGGGGCACAGGACAAGGATAACAGGATTCGAGCAGATCCGTTCGAGCCACGTCATCTCATTCGAATGTCTTGACCCTCATGTCGATCAAGCGGACCTGCCGCGGCATACTCCTCAAAGTATCAGGGCACGGCGCCGCAGGATGGGCTTCGAGGCTCTCTTTTCGTCGAAGATGCACTGGATGACAAAGGAGCTGCTCAATCACCTCAGCGCAACACAAATTCTCAAGATCAATCCGTTGCACTACCTGCAATACGATAGCGGCATCATCGTCGACGGTTCCGCTCTTCCGAAGGGGGAGGCGCTGACATCGGCGACAATTAGTCCCTCCGGTGCAGCCCCCGACCTTTCCTTCGGCAAGAACGTCACCGTAACATCGTGTGCTGTCAGCCTTGAGGGACGTTATCCTGAAGCTCTCGCCAAGGGCCTTCCCGGCCAGTCAGCGCGCAAGATCATTGATCACTGGATTTTCGAACAATCGCGCGTCAACAAGGTCAAGCTCAACAAGACCAGCACAAGAATTACCTTTGCCTCGCCCGGGCGCACCCGGAGCTACGCAGAAGACGAGCCCGACAAGACGGAGGAAGTGTTGAGCAGGTTGCGCAGGGCGGAAAAGCGGCACAGCCCCCAGCTGGTCAAGGATTGGGATGCGCGCATTCGCGAGCTCGACCAAGACCGCGTCTGTGACCTTCAGGACAAATACGATCTCGCACACATCTTTCGCAACGGCTCCGGAAAGGGCCGAGCCGGCAATATCCGCATCTCACGCTAAACAGCACTGGAACATCAAAGCATGAATATCACGAATAAAATCGACAGCGTCATCGAGCGCTTGGTGCACAAGATCGGCAACAGCCAGGCGCTCGTGCCCGGGTTCATTCTCGGCCTGTCCGGCACGGATTCCATCATTGCCTTTGAAGTTCTCTCGCGGGCCATGGCCATTTCAAGTGGTCGCTATGGCACTCCCTATCGCCTTTTGGGCGTTCATTACCGATCGCCAGACAAGAAGCCCGGAGCCTTCGAGCGAGAAGCTCTCCCATGGCTGAAAGGCCGACATGGCGCTGCTGAAATCATCACAGCAACGCCACTCGGTGGCAATCACGATCCACAGCGTTGGGCCGACCTGCAACTGCGAGCCCTCAATACCGTTCAATCGACCTCATCTCACGACCACGTAAGGGCACGCGACGAGGAGGAACGCTATTGGGTAGCAGGAACGATCAATGCCACGGAACATGCACTCGGCAAGCATTCGGTCAGCGCCAACGCGGTGTCCATCCAGCCGATTCGCTCGTTGTGGAAGACCGACGTTCTGCAAGCTTGCGAAGCAATCGGGGTGCCCAAGATCATTATCGAGAACGCACGGATCCCCGATTGCCTGTGCGGCCGGGACGAAATTGCCGCGCAGCATATCGAACTCATCGACGACATCCTGCGGCACACGATCGACGTGCGTGAACACGATCCCGAACTGCTGATGATGCTGATGCAGTGGGTTGCCAATCAGAAGCGCGAGAACGGCTTTCGCCAGCGCATTCCCTACATCGTTTGACCGGAGTCCACTATGAAAGAACCCAATGCCCTCAAACAGGTCATTGTCGTAAGGCGCGATCTGCGCATGCGTCAGGGCAAGGCATGCAGCCAGTCATCCCACGCCTCGGGCGAGTTCATGCGTCAGGCGCTTCTTGCTGTCATCGACGGCAAGCCGCACGATCTGTCGGATATCGAAATCGAGTGGATGCGTTCCGGCATGGCCAAGATTACCCTGCGCACTGACAGCCCTGAACAGTTCGAGGCCATTCGCGACCAAGCCATCACCAAAGGCCTCAAGGTTCACGTGATCACCGATTCCGGCGCAACGGAGTTTCACGGTGTCCCAACTGTCACTGCCCTAGCCATTGGTCCCGACCGGGCCGGCACAATCGACAAGGTTACTGGCGATCTCGATCTTCTCTGAGGAGAGTAATATGACAGATGAACAAACTGGTCCGAAAGAGGCAAAGGCATTCCTTCGCAGTGTCATGATTCGCAAGAACATCTCTTATGATGATCTTGTAGAGAGACTTCGTGCAGTCGGCATCAACGACAATGTCGCAAACCTCAGAAACAAAATTGCACGAGGACGCTTCACGGCCTTCTTCCTCATCCAATGCCTCGAAGTAATGGAGTGCAGCCTTTGGGTGCAAGACATTCAGCCAATCTCACAAAGGAAAACCGCATCATGACCAGCATTCTGCAGCCCCTCAGTGACAAGGAAATCAAGACTGAGGTTGCCCGTCAGCTCGGGCGCGAACACGAGGTTCGCAAAATTCATGTCTCGCTTGTTCGAGGCGGCGATACCGTCTTCCACGACGGCAAGGTCAAGACCGTCTGCTTCAACGATGTAGGCTATGACAGTTTCATGGGGCACAAGTTGTTCGGCGACAGCTACGTGCTCGGCCGCAAGCCGGTCCAGCGCATTGTCATGGGCGCTGGCGCATAATGGCTGACATCTTCGGTCAAAGCTCCAGGACCAGAATCCTCGACAATCTGGACCAGAGCGGCGACGCTATCGAACTGCTCGAGCTTCTCAATGTCGACCTTGAGGATAGCGACACTGTCATAGAAACCTTGACACGGGGCATCTCCGGTGATGACGCCCTTCGTCAGGCAGCCATCAGCTATCTTTCGAACGTCGATGCCGAGAAATATGTCGCAAGGATCGACCGGGACGTTCTTCAATACGTCGGCATTGATCCTGTCTTTGCCATGGCACTGCTGCATTCGTTTGGACCTCATAGCCATTCAGGCGACTTCGGTGATGATGACTCAGAAGGTATCCGCGGCCTTTTGCAGATACCCAATCCACCGCTCTGCAAGCACAAAGGGCGCACCGCTCTATGCATGATCTACGAAGAAGATGCCTGGTATCTGGAAGTCAACGTGGCACTTACGGATAATATCTACTGGCGAACTGATTTTCGCGGAGACACAGACCATGACGGCCCCGACATTCTGATCGAGGAACAGACAATTCCTGCCACCATGGCAACGAGACTTGTCGGTCGGCCACTTTCCACTCTCATGGCTCACCCGGTTCTCGACCGGTTCCCACTGACGATAGATGCTATCACCCAAGACGATTCCGACTTCATCGTCGATGTCGGCAACGCTGCCGGGCACATGGCGTTCGACGAATTGATCACCCAAAACTCACCATAATCTTCAGAAAGCCTCTGGTCGCTATCATCAGCGCCCAGAGGCTAATTTCCTACCCCGACACCCATGCATCCGCAATCGCCGCCGGAAGAAGGAAGGAAAAAGATAGATTAAAAGATCAGGACGCCTTTGGGTCGTCCGAGCGATTCCAGCCCATTGCATACCAGAGCGGCCACTGTCTGCCGGCGCCGACAATCTGGCTGAGAAGGTAAGACAGGCGAGGATGCACTTCGATCGAGGGAATCGGCGGCTTGGTTTCGTGCGCAAGCCAGGTCCGGCCCATATCCT
>CETA01082091.1_pt1 | contig 12529 bp, 10 predicted proteins | sample 531251 | NCBI WGS metagenome assembly CETA01 (sample SAMEA2622362, study PRJEB7988) | marine metagenome | biome: marine biome (ENVO:00000447); feature: mesopelagic zone (ENVO:00000213); material: "saline water (ENVO:00002010), including plankton (ENVO:xxxxxxxx)" | depth 380 m
AAAATATTCTCTCAACTTAGTGTCCGGTCTAATGTAGTAATTCCAAAATGAGATTTATATTTTTCGATCACTCTTTCAGAAATTTTTGAAGAATCAAATTCCAAATCAGATGAGTATGTTATAACTCTGAATTTTTTGTCATTTGACTTTATCGTATCGCTGATATCTACAATCTCTAAATTATTAATCGAAATTGAGTCCATTTGTTTTCCAACTCTCTCAATTTTAGTGAGAAATTCATTTTTCTCATAGATACTCCAAAAATCAGTCGGCATATAATCAACAGCTTTTTTATATTCTCTTTTAGAAATCAGATTGCTGTATTTTAAAAAATCGGATTCCAATTGAGTTTTTGAGATTTCTTGTGCGCAACTAATGTCTGCAACAAGTATAAAAAATATCAAGAGTGTTTTTTTCATATGTACGCTAACATACGGATAACAAAACAAGTTGTGGTATATCCATTTTAGTTAAAACACTAATCTAAAGGATTTTTAATTCATTTAAAAGCATTTATAGCGACATACCTATAAATTCCAGTAGTTTTTTTGGATTGATGCCCGTAAAAACTCAACCTGGATTACTCTCAACTCTCCCCTAGCCTAACCGCTACTATTTAAATGCTCTAAAAAACTGATTGCCCTACGATGATAAATACGTATCTGTTCAACCTAAAGGATAGATCAAAAAAGGAATAAATCGAACAGTTAAAATCTGTAGATGCAGATTTTAGCACAGGTTAATTATGTCTCAAATTTAATGTAGAAAAAAGTTGGTTTTATACCTTGGTTATTTGTTATGTGTATCCTTTTCTAAAATAAATTTTGTAAATTTTTACCAATTGCTCCTGATTCGGCTGACCAGATATTTCCATTTTCATCAATCGCAAGGTCATTATTTATACCAGTTCCATAAGTATATGAATAAACGCCATTAATGTTTGAAGCATCATAACTGATTTTAACTAATCCGGAATTTCCGTTACCAACTGCTACCCAAATGTTATTTGATGAGAACTTTATATCGTGAATTGAAGTTGCTAAAGAGTTTAAAGAGGTTAAATCAAGTAAATTAAATGATTCTCCTGCATTTACACTTTTTCCTAAAATACCTGCATAATTTCCAACCCAAACATTATTGTCTGGTGAAACAAAAATTATATTATAATCACTGGTTAAACTTGTAGAATTGTAAGTAGAGAAAGATGTTCCTTCATTTTGACTTTGATAAATTTTGCCTGCTGAAATTACCCAAAAAGTATTATTGTTGTCAATATAAAAGCCTTTACTACTGATTGAATTATCAAATGGAAGATTTGAATTTATCGCTGTAAAAGTATTACCATTGTCAGTGCTTTTCCATAATTTCCCATTATAAAAATTATAAATGTTATTATCAGTAGAAATATGTAGTTGATTTATTGAAAAATCAGAATAAGTTAATTTTTCAAAATTTTGACCATTATTAGAACTTCTCAATAATGCATTTTCAGTTAATACATATAGAAAATTAGTGGTTTTTTTGGTATCTATATTACCAATATTTAAGTCAATTGTATATTGATTTATTGAATTTCTATTTATATTTTCGGAATAGAATGCTCCATTATTTCCAACAACGTAAACAATATTATTAGTAATGTCTATGGAATTGAAATTTTGGGTAGTATTACCAGTTAAATTTGTTCCCCATCCAAAAGCATTTGAAGAAAAAGAATTTATAAATGTAGAATTTACAATACCAGCATTTTGGGCTGTTACCATCGGTGGTTCTTCAATATTTATGATTACTACGTAATTATTAACATCGTTATTCTCTGCGATTGCTGAATAGGTTAACGGATTAGTAAAATCATTAGGTGTTACGGAAGAAACTTGAGAAACTCCATTGACTTCAATATTGTTGGCGTTTGTTTCAAAAGTTGCGATTAACTCGGTTATATCAGTATTATAAGGTAAAGATATTGAAATTTCATTATTACTTATTGTGGCACCGTAGTCGTTTTGAATTTCTGAATTTAAATTCGATAATAATTTAAATGAAGTGATTTCATTTGTAGAAGATAAAATTGGCTCTGTATCAGAGTTGTCTGTACAGGAAGATAATGAGACTGTTAATAAAAATACTAAATAATAAATTTTGTTCATATTTTTGTTAATTTGGTTATAGGTTACACTTAACGGTTGGGCTATGATTTCGTTGCGGAAAGTCCGCCAAGACTTTTAGGTTACGGCTAGAATTTAGCAAAAATGCTTGGAATTTTCGGCAGAAAATTCCGCTGCAATGAACTATAGCCGGTGTGCCTGTTGCACAAGTTCTTTTTGAATCAAACTTCGAAATAAAAGTAGTTTCCAATAATTCTAAATAACTTAAAATCAAGCACTTAAATATTTCGAAAAATCAGGATAATTCTCTTTTTTTTGAAATATAGGCTTGTGCAACAGTTACCGTTGTTGTGCGTTCGGCTTTTATTTATTCTCCTAATAATTTTGGTAGATAGTCCAACGCTAAAGGGTCTCGTTCTTTGAAATATTTCTGTGCATTTTCAGGAATCCATTTTTCGTAAATGAACTTTCTAAAAGTCGGGAGAGCTTCGATTGGATACATTCTGGCTTCTACGTCATCTCGATTATCAGGGAACGAATGGTTATAATGTTTGTGTGTACCGTGAAATGGTGATTGGGTGTTTTTCAAATAAGAAGAAAACATTCTGCCAACAGAAATATCTGGCATTATTTGCTTACCATTTTCTCCTTTATTTGGGATTTGGTAACCAACTTTTTCTAACTCAGCATTTAGAGTAACAAATAGTTCGCTAATAACCGAGAAATAGTTTCTGTCTATTTTGTGAAAATTGTCTTGATATCTAAGATAGAAGTTAGGAACTTGAGCTCTGTCAATTTTTCCATAATATCCTTTTTTCCTAATTGACGGAATTACTTCTTTGGTTACCCATTTTCTAAATTCTTGAGCCGAAGGTTTCCTACTTTTAAATATTAAGGCGTATAACCCACTCTCGCTTATCAAGTTAACGTTCCGATTTTGACCTGATATCGGTAATACCGAGGTCAGCTTTTCATCATCATCTAAACGACCGATTGCATCAGAAGCGTTCTTGATATCTAAGAGATTGCAGACCTGAGAACCAACGAACCAAACTTCTCCGTCAATGTCAACGGTGGTCAATTCGTTCATTTGTTGTTCTTCGGGTGATTGATATTTAAAAACTGATAATTGCATAAATATTATTTTAAATTTATTCTCGGTCGTTTATTTTAGCTGACGCACAACGTACGGATAACACAACAAGTTGTGTTATCTCCATTTTAGTTAAAGTACTAATCTAGCGCATTTTTCATTTCTAAAAAAGCATTTGTAACTACATACATAAAATTTCAGTACTTTTTATGGATTAGTACGCCCGCAAAAATTCATAATGTATTACTCTCAACTCACCCCTAGCCTAACGGCTACTATTAAAAACATCTTCATGTTAGGTCGTACCGACCACACGAAGACTTAGTTATTGGCGGTAGTTTTTTCTCTTTCATTCAAATAATTTCTGATAAAGTCCACATTTTCTTTTAGTTCTCCGTTTGAGTTTTTTAAAGTCAATTCGAGTAAAAAGTCCACTCGTTTTTTTTCATCCTCGTAGTCGATAATTTCACACCATAAAAGTTGGTCAAGTACTCCAATTCCCCAGCCAATTACTTTTTTGTCATTCAAAAATTCCTCTATCCATTCATAACTTTCTTTCACAGCTAATTGTTTTATTAACCATACAGCCATTGAATTCATTTCACCCTTATTTTCTCCTTTATAAATTCCGTATGCAATTTTTGCAGCTTTGGTAGAAGAAATATGTCTTAAGCAGTTCATTGCCAGTTCACTTGAATGTCCATTGTAATTAATTGCCTTTTCAACAGCATCTTCAATCCATTCATCTCCCAAAATCATTTCAAATGCTTTTTTGGATCTGCAAGTTCCGTACGATTGAATCTCTTCGGATAGCTGTTTGTCTAATTTATTCCAATCTGTTTTCATTTCTAAAATTCTGACTAACGTCAAATTAGTTTATAGGGACTAAGGTTGGTAAAAATCCCAGATCTTCAGGCTTAAGCAATATCTTTCTTTAAATTTTCCAGTAGTCATAATTTTGTCTTAACTAAAGTTTTGTGCTATTAGGTCGGTTATACCATCTTAATTATAGTTTAAAATGACTTTTATTGCCGGTCATTGGTTGCTCGGTAAACTATCGCAAGTTGCGGGAGTTGGGACGCGGAGTTGTCGGCTTACCGTTTTTCTTTATTGGTTTCTAAAATTACAATTTTTTATTTGAAACCATCATTTGCATTCAATCTTAGTTATCTTATCTATCGTTTTTGATTTCGATAATTTTCTTGATAAATCTCTTATAATATTTCGTATGTGATATTAAAAAATCTTCTAAAAGTCTATCTATTTGCTCTAAATTTAAAATGTATTTTGAGCCTTCTTTTTCAAATATAAAGGTTTCCTTTCCCACCATTTTTTCTAATTTCTTATAATTTTCTTCAATTAGATCTAAATATTCATTTTCAATATATTCAACCAACTTCAATCTTTTCGGACCGGTAAATTCTATTCCAATTCTTGTAAAAGAATCCATATCTGATATTCCTTGTGCAGAATTATCCAGAGAAAAGCATTCTCTAAATTTCTTATTTTTAAAATTTCGTTGATACAAAACTTGAATTATACAACCGTAAATAATAACTGCTATATAATGAGGAACATCTTTTATAAAACCCTCATCAACATAATTTTCAGGGATTTTCGCTGTTGCTCCACCAGAGTAATCTAAACCGTTTGTAGTGAATTTCTCCTCTTTTATATATATTTCTTTAATTCCTGCTCCTTTTTTGTATATAGAGAGATTTAACTTTCTAGCTATATAATGTCCAGTTTCGTGGAATAAGGTTCTTCTGTATTTGTCAATGTCTTTTATTTCCATTTGTAATAAATGAGAGATAACGGTTAGCTTCAGTTGGCGGAGTAAGGCACGCGGCTTAGTATTGGTTTGTTGGTCAAGTTAAATATTTTCTTTCAACGCTGCCGCTTATTGGCGATTAACCGTCTTTGTTGTGCCCAGTTATTTTTTAATTTCCTTTAGAATTTTAGGGATTTCATCGTAGTCAGTATACCAAATAACCGAAACACCTAATTCTCGCATAATTTCCTCATTTAAATTATGATGTCGTTCTAAAAAACGTTCGGCTGCATTGATGTTTTTTATTATTACTTTATTCTCATTTGTTCTAAATCCGTCTAAAGAAAGTCGTTTCATAAACGCAAAGTGTCTTGGTTTGTCAATGTTTCTTGACGAAATATCTAGAAGTCTTCGAAGATTAGGGTCAGTCATTGAAAGTCCTACCATTAAGCAGTGGTTTTCTCTGAGGTTTGAGAGTTGTACTAGATTTGACCAATGGTACGAATCAGAATATATAAGATGATAACCTTCTTCTGAGAACACTAAGGTGCTTTTTTCCAACCCGTCATAATCCTGTGTGTTTTCAGGCAGAAAACCGTGTACGTGGTAGACGGGAAGTTCATCTGGATCAATAAAATCATCGTCTGTGTAAATACTATGGTGTCGAATTGACTGAACGTTTAATTGTCGCTCCAATAAATCATCAAAATTGTAAGTTATTACTGACTTGACTTTAGCTCCAGTTCTCAAAGGCATACACATTTCCGCAATCGCCTTTATGAGGTTAGAATCAATTTTTCTCTTTGAGTTCCTTAATTTATATAGGTTTTCGGTTAGGGTTTTAGTAAATTCCTCTGATTCCTTCCCGCTGTTATCAAGTCCTTTTCGAAGGTATCTTGCTGCCATTAAAGCAGAAGGTTCATCAATTTCATTCAGCCTATCTACAATTTGCTTTATATCCGAGTCACTAATTTTAGTTTCGTGATCGAACTCTTTGGTTAAATACGTAACAAATAATGAGTTGAGAAGAGTATTCCAATCTGGCATACCTGCACTACTGGATACACCTGCACCGAGAAAAAACGAGAATTGACCTTTAGTGTAAAGTCTCCTTAGCAATTCAATCTTTTCTTCACGCTCCTTTTTCCAATCTTTTGCTCCCTGCGTTACAGCTGATTCAATTCGTAATGAAAATAAATTATTTGCAACTCGATTCGCTTCTGCTCGATTTTTAGAGACTATCTTATTTATCTGCTCTGGTCCCCATATAACTAACTCAAAAGGAAAAATTTCTTTATCAACTCTATGAAGAAGTCTTTCTTGTGTCCTTCTCGAGATTGGAGTTGGAGTGATTATTAATAGGGTTTTAAATTCCTCAATAGCTGGAATTCGTTTTTGTAGATGGATTACTTTGTCAAGAAACCTGCTTGAAGGATAACGTTCCAAATTGAATTTAATCTCGATTTGGGTCGGTCCCTCAATTTCTTCAATTCCTTCAGGAGCAAAAGCATCGAACCCCAAACGTCTTGGTTGGGAGATAAATGGCTTCCCTTCTTTCTTTTGGTTGACTTTCAAGAGGTTTAGAATAAAAGTTTCAAAAGTGTAGTAGCTTCGAGGACTTCCAACTTCAAGTTTTTTTAAAAGGTCATCTATCAGCATTGTTTTGTTTTAATTGGGCACAACGATAGCTATAAAAATAGTGTTTTTTTAGAACATTATTTTTATAGCCTGTTAGGGAACGTTTTTTTCCAACATTGGTTTTGGGAGTGCTTGGTAGGGAAAAAAATCTCCGGTTTTCAAATCCGTAAACAATTAAAGAACACTTTTTTCCAAGCTGTACCCGGGCTATATACGTATAAATTATAGCAATTTTTAAGGATTAGTAAGCTAATAAAAACTCACTCCGGATTACTCTCAAATCTCCCCTCCCCTAACGGCTACTATTAAAATGCTCGCTAAAAATAAACTACCACATAACTGGCAGTAAACAGGATCTTCATGTAAAGTCGTACCGACCACACGAAGACTTAGTTATTATCGAAATTTTTTAATTAAACATCTTTGAAAAGTCAATTAACTTAGATGTAATCGTTTGGTATTTATTGATTATTGGAGTGGATCTCTCAATTTCTTTTTCTTTTTTCTTTTTTAGTTTTTCAAGTTCAATTTTCAAATCATCTGTATCTTCCAAATAAGGACAATAACCATATAATTTTTCAGGAGAGTTGTATTCATAATTTATCACCAATAAATCGTCCATATTATCATATGCAGAAATCAATTTGCCACCATGGTTAATTTTTGTTATTTCTTGTTTAGTTGAGATGTGAGAAAGCTTTGTGTTTTTTAAAGCTTTATAAGTGTCTGACTGGTCCCATCTTCCATAAGTCCAATATCCAATATCAGATTTGACGAATCTGTCATTTGAGCGACAACGTAAAGTTGCCAATTTATTCCCAAGCTTATCTGTAATTTCAATATTAAAACTTATAGCTTCTATAGGTTCAGATATTTTGTTTGTCATCTTTATTTTAACTTCCACAATATCTCGATAATCGCGTTCCGTTTCCCTGATACTAATGATTTTCAAATCCACCATTGAGTTAAGTTCAGCCTTTATTTCTTTGGCTTTTTCCTCTCTTCCATCAATTTCTTTTTGTTTTTCATTACAGAAATCATCAATTTCCTTATGAATATCTTGAGCTTCAATATCAAATCTATTATTTATTGCATTTACTGTGTCAATTTCAGAAAACAGTTTATTAAATGATATTTCTTGAGCCTTTAAATAATTAAATAGGTTATCTATTTGTTCGTTAAATGTTTCTTCGGAAACAATCATTTTTTCCAAAGAATAATCTGAGTCGTCCATTTTTTCTTCAAGTTCAGCGATGTAAGCCTCTCTTCCTTGGTTGAAAGTTACTAAACTTTCCAAAATCTCTAATTTTAGTGTATCCAATTCTGGATTTTTTTCCTTTATCTGTTGGACATTAGACTCAATTGTTGATGATTCAATTTTGTTGTCAAGTACTGATGTACAAGAAGTAATTAGAACAGCTAATGTCAATAGGGGAGCATAAATTTTCCTCATTGTTTTTGAATATATATTGTGTATTTATTGTTGTAGGTCTTTCTTTAAATTGGCGATAAAATACAGATAACACAGCAAATTGTGTTAGCCCAATTTTAATTAAAGTAATAATCTACAGTATTCTTAATTGTCTTAAAAATATTTATACTGCCACACGCATTAATTCTAGTAGATTTTTAGGGATTAGTTTGCTCGTAAACACTCAACCTGGATTACTCTCAACACTCCCCTAGCCTAACGGCTACTATTAAAATGCTCCACAAAAATTAAAAACCACATAACCGGCAGTAAAAAGGATCTTCATGTTAGGTCGTACCGACCACACGAAGACTTAGTTATTAATTTTTAATTTTTCCTTCTTTTTCTTGTATGTGGTCTAACATAAACTCTTTTTCCTGATTTTGTTGTTCGATAATGTCCTTTGACTTTAATAGGTTTTGAATAATCAAGTGGCTTTTTCTTTGAGCTGGAATTATATGAACTTGAATAAGATGACTTTTTATATTTTTTTCGTGCATATTCATATTCCAAAAGCTTTAATGAAGACGAGTAATCAACTTTTAAGTCAGATTCATCGACTACTCCAGTTATTCCATTGTATTCAACTTTATAAAGTCCAATTTCTCTGTCAATTATTTTTATTGTGTCGCCTTCTTGAATTGTGTCCAGTACTTTTCCATACTTTTTGTCTTTGAGTTTTAATACTGAAAAGCTATAATTTTTTTCGGCAGTTAGGTAATAGCCATTTGTCAGAATTTCCGTTTGTATTTCCGATTTTAGTTCATCAATATTTTCATACAGCTTTGCTATTTCCGCTTTTAAGCTATCGACTTTCTGATTTTCTTGAGAAAATCCAAAAAAGGATAATAGCATTAATAAGATTGTTATTTCTTTTTTCATAATGGTCAGCTTAAATTACCTACAACGTACGGATAACACAACAAGTTGTGTTATATTTATTTTATAAATCTACCTAAAAACCCTCCACCCTCATTACGGTTTTCCGTAAAAACTATCAAAGTTGTATATTTAGATCTGGATTTCTTCACTTTTTTAAAGTATACTACTCTTGCTCATATTTTTTAAAAATTATTAGCAATTTTGACTCAAACTTGGATTCATACAATTGTAGTACTATCCATTTAATTTCAATTTTGGTGTTTCTGAATTTGGTTCTTCTATTGGTTTTTCAAATTTCATAATGATAGGCATTGGAAAATCTACACCAGTTACAACTGCTTCTCCTTCTCCGAGAATTGGCAAGAAATCCAATGTATTCTTATTAGCAGTACTACAAGCATTACTAATAGCTTCTTTATCATTAAAATTTATTAATCTATGGACTATAAAAGTTCCCATTTGACTTAAAGTACCCTTAGGAATATCTCTTGGCATTTGAGTGGCAATGCATAAAAACAAGCCATATTTTCTACATTCTTTCGCTATAGAATCAAATGCATCTAATGGTTTGGATTCAAAGTATTCATCTTTGATAGATTTATTCAAAAATTGATGTGCTTCGTCTATTAAAACAACAACTGGTGAATTTTCAAATTCTCTATTTCTTGCTTTATTTAATAAATATTTTCCAACGGCATTAACTAATGTTTCTCTTACCTGAAAATCATACTTAACGTCTTTTAAGTTTAATCTTAAAAGTTTACAATCTTTATTACCATCAGATATAAATTCATCAATTAAATCAGTTATATCATTATCCTTTTTATCCTCTTGAAATCCAAACACTTGATTAAGTTCTGGTGTATTACCTAAGTTTGTAACTCTTGAAATTAAGCTTACACAATATGAAACATCGTTCGTTGAAACTGGCCCCCAAACATTTCCATTGTCAAAAACGCATTCTTCTGTTATTTGTTTAGCAAGCTTTGTGAAATCAAAATCTGCAAGGCCATTTTCTATTTCAGAAATATTACGATAGTAAAAAACTTCATAAGGCTTTTTAGGAGAATTAACTTTTTTTATAATGCCTTCATCGATCACGATCTCATCATTATAATGCTTTAGTTTTTTTCCTTTATTTAATGCTGAGATTTTCAATGACCTAATTGCCTCCATTAGCTTAGGTGTCTGAGTTCTAGGTGAAGGTTTTAGCATAAAGAATAAATCGTCGATTGTTAGCTGAGAATAATGAAAAACACTTTCTCCCTCTCCAATATTTACATTCTTAATACTACAATATTTTCCATTATATTCTCCTGTTGCATCTATTAAAATTGCTTTATTATCAGTTTCAATTAAAGCCTCAATAAGTTTACTTACAGTAAAACTTTTTCCTCCTCCTGTTGTTCCTACAACAGCGCAATGTCTACCAAAAATTGATTGCAAATTAACTTTTACATCAATACTTGGACTTGAAACTAAATGACCCAAATTGATTGTTTGAGTATTCTTCTCTCCATTTTTAAGACCAAATCTCGACATATATTCTTGAACTAAATCCCCCGAACTCACAAAAACTTTAGCTCCAATATTTGGATAAGTTGTTAATCCCTTTTTTACTGTTAATGGTTCGTATAAATCAAAGGATAAAAGTATTTCTATTTTACCTGAAGGGTGAAAATCACTAGTTTGAAATGCTTTTTCACTTAATGAAAGTCTTTCTGATTCCGGAAGTAATAATTCAGTTATTCTTCCTAAAAATCCATATTTACTTCCTTCTATTACAACAAAACTACCAACTAAACCACCATTAAATTCTTTTCCATAATGAGTAAACCCATTTAATAAAACAGATGAAGGAAAATGAACTTTTACATATTGAGGAAGAACTTGATTTACGTAACCAAGAAAGTACTCGTGTCTAAATGGATTAATTTTTTTACTATCCATTATTTAAATTTATCGCTTGTTGATTAAAATTCTCATAGGTTTTTATTTCTGGATAGTGTTTAGCAAATTCAGTAAAAGATTCCGAGGTTAATAGAATCCTTTCAGATTCTTTAGCTACTTTTTTAATCTCATTCAATGATGGAGAAATATTATCAGATTCAAAACCTGGGTCAATTGAAGCAAGTCTAAATCCTGGGTTTTGATTTAACGCTTCTTCAATAGCTGCATTGATATGTTTATCATTAAAACTATAACCTATGCATATTAATAAAGTGTCATTATTCTTTCTTAAATTTTTTTGGAATCTAGCCATCATTTCAAAAAATGGCTGACCATAAGAATCCTCATATTTCGCTTCTCGTGGATAAACCATTAATGGTTTGCTTGCATTATTATTTATTATAACCTTTTGATCCGAATCAACACGTTCCCAGTTTAATGAACCGTGCAATTTATGAAGGTGAAAAACCCGTTGAATAAAGTTATCCTCTTCCTTTAATTTACTTCCTTCTCTTTGAACAATATCATAGTCGAAATATCTGCCACTAAATGTTCTTGGAAATGTAAAAGAGAACCCGTCAACAACTATAGCATTGACTTCTGTAGCAGCATATTCGAATAATAAGTCATAGTTAAGTGTGAATATTTTAATTCTTGGATTAGTTTGTTTGCGCTGTAATAATTTTTCTAAAAATGTTTTATGGGGAAAATTATCTGAAGGTGCAGGAATAGTGCATTTATCTTGTATTAACTTAAAAATTTCACCTTTAATGACAGTTAGTTGTTTCTTAACACCTCCAATTTCTATTTCTACGTCCTTAACGAATTTACTATAGCCTTCAATATGGGAAAGCAATGATTCTAGGTTTTTTTCTTCTGAATCAAACTTTACAGCTTCTCTTATAATTTTAAAACCGTCAATTTCTGGTTTATTTTCCTTTTTATCGATTTTATATTTCTTTTCCGTTTCTTTCCAAAGTTGCCACATTGAAAGTCCGCCTACATCCATAGAAGAACCAGCTCCCGACAAAACAAGTAAATTTTTAAATGGCTTTTTGAAAAATTCTTTATAAATATTTCTTTTCTCGCTGTTGGCATCTGCTAAAGTTGGCTTAACTGGATTACCTTCATCATCTTTTTTATTGAAAGGCTTTAAGTCATCAATGGATTTTAATTCTCCTTTTTCGTAAACTGGATTTTTTACTTTAAGCTGATTTGTTTTTCCATTCAAGAGAATGTATTTCCATATTTCTTCTTCCATTTTTGACTATTTGTTTGTAGTTTAGAATATTAACAAAAGTACCTTGGTACCTTCCTTGTCAGGGAGAAACCAGATTCATTATTTGAAAAATCATCCTTTCTCGTATAAAATACAAGAGAAGTATAATATCTTAAATATTGAACCACAAAAAAACCATCTAAACCATTTACGGTTTCCCATAAAATAAGCAATTAATTACTCTCTAAATAAGTCGTCATCGAAGAATTCTGTAAGAGTTATTCCCACTAGTTTACAGAAATCCTCTATTGAATAAATAGTTATTCCCCTACCCTTTTTTTCTCCTGTTTTTACATTTAGCTTTATATGACTTTCCCACCGATTAATTGTTTGTTTTTCT
>CETA01140448.1_pt1 | contig 12491 bp, 9 predicted proteins | sample 531251 | NCBI WGS metagenome assembly CETA01 (sample SAMEA2622362, study PRJEB7988) | marine metagenome | biome: marine biome (ENVO:00000447); feature: mesopelagic zone (ENVO:00000213); material: "saline water (ENVO:00002010), including plankton (ENVO:xxxxxxxx)" | depth 380 m
CGGATACACGGTACTTCATGCCCACTCTGGAAAAGGTTCATCTACCGGGAAGTCTTGGTCGGCCACGAAAACGTTGCCGCTACATCGTGGCAGACAAGGGCTATGACAGTGACGAGTTGCGCCGTTACTGCGACCGTGTACGAATCAAGCCGGTCATCGCTCAACGAAAGATGAAGCGGAAACCCCGGCCAGGTCTCCCACGCGGTTTCGATAAACCCATGTACCGTCAGCGAAATATCGTGGAGCGTTCTTTCAGTTGGCTGAAAGAGTTCCGTCGTATTGCGACGCGATATGAGAAGTTGGCCCGTAGCTTTTATGCGATGGTATGCGTAGCTTGCATACGCCGCTGTCTACGAGCCGACTTTTCGTACAGAACCTAAGGAAGTACACTAAACGAGGTAGCCAATGGCAAGGAAATCAGCGTCGATGAAGAAGACTCGTAACCGTTACTCCCAAGCCTACAAGGATGAGTCTTTGGCACTCGCCGACCGCATCGATATCAGTGCCGCCGCCCGAGAGCTAGGGTTGCAGCCCAGCCCGCTCTTCCAGTGGCGCACTAAGTCTCAATAGAAACAATGGGCGTCGATCCGGGGACAGGCATTGGCCGGCGAGAATGTTCGACTCAACCGTCAACTGGCCGAGAAGTCGAAAGATCTTAAAATCGCAAAAAGCCACGATGTACTTTGCCAAAAGTCTGAAGTGAATTAAGCCTCCATCCAGAGCATCGTCAGGTATTGAATATTCAGCGCTGTACGCCATTCTTGGTGTTGCTAGTAGTCGCTACTATGTTTGTCGATGGCATGGCGGGAAAACAAGTCGACTGTAACGCCTGCAGACCGTTTTCGATTAGCGAGTGGCCCAGGCCTACCACTACCTGACAGAGTACTCAGACGCACCAAGATTGGCCTTAGATCTGCGTGATTAAGGGCTGCCGATAAACCGCATAATCGTAGCTGCCAGCATCCATCAGCAAGACCTGCGCGCCAAAGTGACGCGGAAGTACAAGGCTATCAAGAACTCGTACCGCACACTGACGATTGCTTCCAACCTACTGACAAAGAACTTCACCGCAACAACTCCGAACCAGAAATGGGACGGTGATGCCACCTACTTGACGACCGACGAAGGTTGGCTTTACTTGGTCGTGTTGATCGATCTGAACTCGCGCAAAGTCATCGACGGGGAGATGAATGAGCGGATGACCACAGACTTGGCGAGTGATGCTCTGAAGATGGCACTATGGAGTCGGAAGATGCCAAGAAATGTGATTGTGCGCTCAGATCGCGACAGCCAATACCGCTCGATCTTCTATCAGTCGTTAATGATCCGATACGACCTTCATGTAGCATGATTGCCAAGAGAAACTGGTATGGCAATGTCTGTGCTGAGAGCTTCTTGCTCCGCCCCAAGGTCGAGGCGATTCACAGCCAAGAAATTCAAATCCGATAAGCTATGAGGCTATAGCTGTTAAGGTATATGAGTTGGACTACAACCGACATCGCCGGCACAGTGCCATCGAGATGAGCAGCACAGAGGTCTTCAAAGCTCGAATGACCGCTTAGGTGAGAGTACAAGGCTCTGCACAAGATCAAGCTAGGCTAGCTTAGCCAGTAGGCTACCTGTGTGAAATTGTACACTATCCATCCGTCGAAATGCATTCAATGATGACATTGCTATACTTGATGTTATACTTGAGGAACTTTTTGCAAGTGACTGTAAATTCTGAATACAAGCTGAGTTAAGTTATAAATTGCTATCTATTCAGCAACGAAGCCTGTATTCACATGTGATGCGGCTGCTAGATAGGTGATGTCTATTATAGACTCACCTGGCGGTAGCATGGGAAATTTTCAAAGTTCTCCGAAGAACCCACTGACTAGACCTTAAGCGAAAGCCCGGGAGAAATAACTTTCTTCTAAATCAGCATCGTAAATTAACGTTTATCACATAATCATTGAGAGAATAAAAGCATGCCGCATTTACATGATATGGAAGAGCTGGTTAACAGTATAGAAGACGATCAAGCTAAGGACTATATGAAAGAGGCTATGTCGTGCTATATGGCTAGTGCCTATAGAGCTTGTATCGTATTAACATATATAGCACTGTTTGATGATATTATAAAAAAACTAGGCGAGCTCAGTAATGTTAATGGAAAAGCAAGAAAAATATATAATGAAGCCAAAAAAAAGATCAACTCACAAGACGTCTACGAAAGTTATGTCATTGATCAGTTACAGTCCAACTCATTACTTCCATCATTAGACACATCCTTTTTAGAGACACTTAGAACTTTAAGAAACAAGTCTGCTCATCCATCAGGTCATAACGCTTCAGCAGAAGAAGCAAGATTTATTTTTTATGAAGCAATAAACAGATTTTTATCTAAACCTGTTTTAACCACGACCCAATTAGTAAATGAAATACTAGCTCGTTTAGATGAGCAGCATTTCTTCCCATCTAGTGATATTAAAAAAATTTCTGATGTTGTAAATAAGGAGTTAGAAAACATCCACCATGAATCTATACCATACTTAATTATCCAATTCTCAGATAAAACGCTAAATACTAACGCGGTTATATCTAAAAACGCTGGGTTTTTCCTAACTGGATACGCATATTTAAAAAGAAGCGAGCATTCACACTATATAAAAAAACATTTAATCAATGCTAAGTGTTCGGATTCGAAATATTCGGAACTTATCTTAAGAGTTATCTCTGCAGATGGATCATTAGTTCTCGGGTTAGATCCTATCACTTATGAAAGGTTAGCACTCGTTATATCAGATCGTATCAGAAGTGTCGATCGATCGCTGGAGCATACAAGACTTTCACATCCATCCAGTGTCTTTAAATCAATATTGGGGGATGCTGGAGAAGATTTTCTCATGAAAAAATTAAGGCCACAACTCGTTGAGTTTTTTAAAAAGAATATCTTCAGTAGTAACTTTCTCTCCAGCATAAAAGACTGTCAGGAAGTAATTAATATATACACTGAAGAAGCAAACGATAAGGCTGGCTCTAATGATTTTGATGTAGCCAACCAGTTTTCAAGAAATGTAAAAGATGTCGACATATACTTATCTAGTTATTTGCCCGCCGAAAATGTCTTCCAAATTATAGTCAATATATTACAAGCAGCCGACAATGGTGCTTGGGGAGCTCAGGCACTTAGGAATGCTAATTTTTCTTCAATTCCTAGAATTAAAGAAATAGTGGCTGCCTTTGTTACCTCTAATTATGAAAAAGCTGAGGGTATATATCTTGATGTGATAGGTAATACGGAAGAGTTTAGTGATCAAATGGATCAATATATATTATGCAAAGATACTTAACCAGCGAACAATTATCCTTTAACATCTCATCTTATCAATCACCATTACTTATTACTGATTGATCATCATCGCAACATTTAGTTTATATAACACTCAAATCGTACTCAGGTTGTTAATCGAATACGATACCATGTAACTTTAATCAATCGCGCAGATCTTACGTATATATAACACGCTTCATGCTTTCACTTAATCATAGGCTAAAAATGTCCAATATTGATAAAGAAAAATATCTACAGAAGCTAGAAGAGCCTACCCCTCCTCAAGAGGGAAGTATTCCTATAGAATTCTTTAAGAGAAGAACTGGTAAAACGGCTCGACTTATTGATAACTCTAATAGCAATTTTAGCGTACAGGGTCAGCATAAATGGTATAAGCTTCAGTTAGATGAACCAATATATATTACAAAAATTAAATTTTTTACTAATGACTATACTTCTTACGATTCGGCAGAGATTGAATGGTCCTCAAAGCCCCAAGGTTCTGACGGGAAAGAAAAAACCAAAAATAAAGAAGGAGTTTTTGTTTTTGAAATTAATAGTTTTGTGCAAAACATATCCTTCCGTCCTGATAGAAAATATTTAGTAAATCCAAGAATAAAAAAAATCGAGGTTTATGGCCTTACGACAAAAGATTTTTCTGAGGGTTGTCAATATCTATCTCGTTTAGATCACTATAAGCAAGAAATCATTGAAGACTTGGAAACTTATTTTATTAGAGCTGAGAAGTGCTCAGAGACAATTAATGAATTCGAAAGTAAAAAAGAGGAAATAGTAACTAGCAATAATATGCTCGAGGAGCAAAGAGACTCTTTGTTATCTGAAATAAACACCCTTTCAGATAGCAAAGAAAACTTACAAGAATCAATTAGCAAGCTAGCTAATGAAGAGAGCAATATTATATCTCGAAAGGAAAAGCTAGATGATTCTATAGATCAAAAAATAAAAGATCAACAGGGACTTAATACAGAAATAGCAGATGGAAAAATACACCTTAGAAAACTGAAAGAAAATATTAATTTATTCCCTAGCGAGATAACTGGGTTTGTCGATCAAGGAGCTAGGAGTATTACAAGATACACCATACTGTCTATTATACCCATCATAGTGATAATATTAGTTACGGCAAGCCTATTCCTAAGCTCTGCTGATCTAACAGTGGTTTACAAGCGGCCGGAGGGTGTCGATATCTGGACAGTTCTTTTAACGAGAATTCCGTATGTCGTTATATCTGCCACCTTAATTCATGCATGCTATAGAATAGCAAAGATATTTATCTCAGAAATAATTAAAATAAATAGACAAAGACTTAATCTTTCGAAGATCAGTATCATTGCTACTGATGTTTCAAACGCTTCAAGCGAAGGGCTAGATTTAAATAGCGATGAACACTATCAGCTAAGAACTAAGTTGAAAATGGAGCTACTAAGAGAACACTTAAAAGAGTACATTAGATCCGACTACACTTACGAGCCAACATCCTTAAGCACCGGATTAACTACTAAAAAGCCAAAATCGGAGGAGAATAATAATAGCATAGAGAATAATTAAATACAGACACTGAATGCGATAATTTTATCGGATGAAGAGTTCTGCACTATTGTGCTTTGTCATCACTTCACTCATCGCCATAATAGAAGCTTTGAATTTGAGTCGATTCCGATGTCGTATATTCAGCTCGAGAGCAATATCATCCAGCTCTTCTGACTGGTAAGTGAAGTATCCAACCCATAGAGGAGGTACTAGTGAATCAGACCCGGAGTTTGTCAGCATAGATGGCGTCTCACCTTGCCAGTACCTCATTATCCAGGCCTGCATGCCGCTCCCACGAGGTAACGAATCGTATGGCGCTATGCCGGTGTTCTTAGTTGTAATTCAGCACGAAGCGCGTCAACCACTGCTGTGCCGCTGAGAGGCTCTCATAGTCGTCCATCGAGTAGTCCGACCGATACTTGCAGATCCTGGACATCGACTCCGAGAAGGTGTTGACATTGGAGACTCGAGGGCGGCTGTCCAATGGGGTGATGCTCAACCGCTGAAGCGTCGATCTTTTCGTGGCGGAACCATTGTCGTCGTGTAAGACCAATGGCATGTTGATGCAGCCTTCACGCAGTACGACGAGCTGGATCAGCTCGCTGCTATTGGTCATAGATTCCTGGTCGAAGACCTCGGTATCGACGATCATGTACAGGTAGTAGAACTGCCCACGTACATGAGTGGGTAAGTAGGCCACGTCCCAGCTCCAACAGGTATTGGAGTGTGTCACCCGGTGGCGCAGGAGGCCGCCCTTGGACCGTGGAGCACGAGCAAGGCCATAGTGGTGGCGCTCATCATGTGAACGAATGATGCGATAGTAACTGAACTGACGCCACGTAGGTGCCTTCTTAGTCCACTAGCCGCGGCACACTCTGTTCGGGCGGCAGGCTGGCGAACTTAAGGCGATGGCGAATCTCCAGCACCTGCTGACGCTCATCTGGTGATAGGACATGCCGCAAGAAAGGCCGCACTGATTGGGGCCGGCGATATTGATCACCCCGCGGTCAGCTCTAATACGTGTTGGTACTGATGCCAAGTTCTTCACACGCGGCTTGCAGGCGAACTCCTTCGGCGCGAGCCACATCGCTCAACTGTATGGCATCCTAGCGCTTCGCATTGCGTGCCGCACTCCTCTGCTTGGTGGCAGTATCGCGACGGTCGTTAGCGCCTTCACAGCTCGCGCGCCAGCACTGGATCTGCTCAAGATAGAGGCCACGCTGTCGACAGTATTCAGCACGCCCAGCCTCGCTGAGGGATGTCGTCTCCAAAACGCCGTGAAGCTTGTCCTGCAAGCTCCAGCATTCGGGATCATCGCTCTGCTCAAGCAGTAAGCGGCCAACTTGCCGAGCCTCATTACGCCAGTTGTACAGTGTCGCAGCGGAGGTGCCTTCTTCCTTGTCGGCTTCCATCACAGTGTGGTTGTGCGGCGGGAGTAGCTTCTTGAGGATGGCTTTTCGGCGCTCATTGAAGTACTTCATCGGAGCCTCATCACGCCCCATATGGTTCAGAGCCTAACATCCGCTAAGGCTCCAACTAGCCTGGTAGTGGGCCCTCCTCTGATAACGATTGATGCCATAAATCACTACACTTCGGAACTGAACATCTGATTTTATTGAGTAAACTTAATAATTTTTGGGTTATTAACTAAAGAACGTAAACGCTGATTTTCTATAACTAAAGATGCCATTTCAGATGCCATATCCTGGTTAAGCTTACGAATAGAAATATATTCTTTTCTTAGCAGAGTATATTTTTCTTTCATAGACTTTAGCTCCGATGTTAATTTATCTCGCTGCATTCGAGCCGTTTTTTTTCCGACCTCTCTAATTCGTTCAGCTAGATGGGGATAATTATTATGTATGGTTGCACGACTTACTCCAGCTTCCTCGGCTACAGATTTAATGCTTAACTTCCTACCAACTTTCACTTTTTTGGGGCAATTTTGTTCAATACGCACAATAGCTTGGCGAATTGCGTTTTCTGTAATTTTTCCTCGAGTAAGCTTTTCTTTATCTCCCATATTTTTCAACATTTTAATTACCCTCATCAAGTAGTCCAAATTCTTTAAGAACAGCTTCGCACCGTTTTAAGTCAAGTTTGACACGCTCTTCCCCGCCTGGGCCAATATCTGTTAGATCAAGCATTTCTATCTGCTGTGCATAAATACCTTGCCAAACGTCTTTCCAGGACTTATCTATTATCGCATGACTACAATCAGCACACCGAGTCTTCTCTAGCCCATGACCACCGCTACAACCTCCAGTATCAGCAGTACACCATGCCACACCAGTAGCTCGTATGTTAACTAATGGGCTGATCGTTTTTAACATTTCAGTTCTATTTTGCTTTATAATCAAAGGGTGATTACTAGTTCGTAAAGCACGGACAGATTTAGCTCCTATACCTACTAAAATTTCATCTGGCTCTAACCAATGCTCTATAATATCAGTTTTGATATTTAAAGCAGTCAAACCTATGCTATCGTAAAGCTCAGCATCCTGATGCTGTGACATGGCATAAAGTGCAGTCATGTCTAAGGACCAATGCTTAAAATGATCTCTAAGATAGCGCAAATCCCCAAATACACTATGAGCTGCATATACAGCAAAAGTGCGTCGAAACTGATGAGGTGACAACCTCCATTTAATACCACACTGGCTTGCAAATTCATTAAGGCGATGAATCACTCCTCCTTTGGACATGGTATCAATTTTATTCTTATGCTGCATTGTAACTGTAAGGAATATTCTCTTAGAATGCTCCTCTAAATCTACCGCCAAGTAATTATTACAGCTTTTCAATTTCAATTCCGCAATTTTTTCACCCAACTTTTTTTGTATTGGTAACGCGATTTTTTCTGCCACAGCAATTGCACGATGTGTGATTCTTGTTACTAACCATTCACAATTTTTAGTACCAGTTTTATATGTAATCCCCTTGATCCAATAGAAAGGCTCATTATTTTCATCCATAGTTTTGTACGCACAATTATTTTCAAGTGATAAAAGCTCAGATACTCTAATACCACTAGTAATTAAAACAACACATATACATGCTGCTTGAATATGCTGTTCGGCTTTACGCAATTTTTTTAAAGTCCAGCCTTCTTTATTTAAATTATTTTGTATATAATGCTGGCTTCTGTTGTTTTTTTTCCAACTTTCTACTTTAGAACGTACCTCTATAATCTCTTCAGCCTGATCTAACCAATTGATTGCAGATCGGAAGAGTAGACTTAGTACGCCGTCTGGTATTATTTTTGTTCGACTTTCCTGTGCAGCTTGGCCTGTCAAGCCGGCTAGATAATTGGATGATGAATTCGGCCAAGGATGTTGTAATGGATAATCTAAGCTTTTACTAAGAAAGTGCAGATTTTCTACAGCAACAAAATATTCTAAGAGTGTATAATTTGAAATAAATTCATCATTTTTATTCTTTTTCTGCTTACAATATTGAACATACTGCTGGGTTGTTAACTGCGTCACCTCATTCAATTTTTTTATGTTACGACTATTTAGCCAAGTCAAAAAGGATATAATTGCAAAGAAAAAAGATTGAATAGTATTCCCTTTGGGTAAAGCCCGACCCTCAATACCGTTCAATATATATATAGCCAAACACTGGCGAAGCGGCTCTTGAAATACTACCGGTACAAGAGAAAAATTAATCTTACGATGCCCTTTCGAAATACCCGCTGAGAACATACTGCTTGGTAAATACCAAATGTTATCACCATATCTACTAAGAGCATGGAAAGAACCATCATTTAACTTAACTGAAGTAATTATATAACTTGAGTAAAACTCTTCCAGTTTCACCCAGCGTTGTATCTCTAAATCTTTATGATTTTTTTTGTTACTATTCATTCTAAAGCTCCGCTCCATTTCACATCCTTCCAAAAAGGATGTGGGTCTACTTTTGCACGCTGCCTTTGTAATTTCACTATATCAATGCTGAATTGAGGTGATATCTCACGGTCTATGACTCTAATTATACTCCCATAGGTTTTTTTCCATGAACTATACTTCATTTCATTCCTCATCCTGACTAGTGACCAGTAAAAACTATACACACGATACAAATCATCACCAGTAACGATAAAAGATTTGCACTTAAAACATGTTAAAAATTTTTGACAATGATTACCATTTTTAGGAGCATAATCACCATAAAGCGTATCCTGGCAACCAGCAACTGGTGTTTTTTTTACTACTCCTGAATTTTCTTCGGTATAATTAATCAGCTCTTCAGTTCTAATCTCTCCCATAATACGCCAATCTTTCTCGGCATTTTCATGCGGTACTAAATAGTGATCATTCGAGATCTTTACAGAATGTCCACCTAATTTTGCAGTCAAGAACGGGTCTTGACCAGAAAGAACAAACAAGCGGTTTTCGAATGTTTTTCTAAGACGCATTACATTTAAATTTATTAATTGACCCTCACTATTTCTTATCTGATGCACGGCAACAAATTTTTTTATTCCACTGTCCAGTGTAGTCTTACTTAACCTGCATATTTTCCCAACATTTCCACTACCTCTACTTTTATATACAAACAAGTAACCTGCGAATCTACTATCATCTCTATAACAAGAGTTGCGGCATTTAACATGATCAATGATTCGGGCTACATCAGGAAGTGCGGGGCTTAATGATTTAATATTAGAAGAATGTCCCAAACTATCTAAATGTGTTCCGCTGCCTCGCCGCTTAAAACTAACCAACATATACCTATCATCTTTAATGGGATGAGGCTGAAGGCAGTCAATAGTAAGCTCTAGTGCAGGCGTTGGATTAATTCCAGTCCTAGCAGCAATTGCCAGTATACATATAGATAGATCATAGGAGCTTAAGGGCCCATTCTTATCTACGATATTACGCATATCATACTTTAAATATTTCAGCACACTACGTCGTTCAGCTTCAGATAACGCTGGTTGCCCTTTACATTCGCGGCTTGAGTTCGGATAAGGATTAACCGGGAAAATATCTTTTTTAATCCAACCAATTTCAATGATACCAACTAGTATAGACTTTGCTGACTTATAAATAGACCTTTGTGAAGCAACACTAAGATTTCCAGAACCCAAACTAACAATATATTGCCTGATAAGCTCTTTATTTATGTCGGATAGTTTTAGAATTTTGTTCATGTCGCTAGCGAGCGAAATACAAAATGATACAAAGGAAGAAACTCCTGTGGAGTAATAGCTTGCTACAGTGCTTGGGCTATACATTTTCCAATCATTCGACATACCACTTTCAATCATATCACAAAGTAATTTATGTATAGCTACTACTATGTCATCACATCCCTTACCATAGAATTTAGAAAATCTAAGATGACGTAGGCTTCCGGCATGTTGCGGTAATTTTAAATTCTTGTCGATTAGAGATTGTTTCAAACCGGATAACGAACTATCAACAACTACTTTATTAGAGCGTGGAGTTGTCGATGACAAATTTTTTTTATTCATATCCTCACTCCATGCTAATATAATCAATCTCTTTTTGATAGTCGTTCATTAATATATCTTCAGCATCCGAAAGACAGTGCAAATATTTTTCCGTAGTAGTAACTGAAGCATGTCCCAGTCGATCTCGAACATAAAGCAGTGCGAGGGATACTTCACTAGTTTTTTTCATTGCGTAAAGTGTATGTGTTGCGTAAGTATGCCGCAACATATGGACATTCATATAATTAATCCCGGCAGATCGTGCAGCTTTTTTCACAATACCAAGTAAAGCGGCGCCTTGATTAGCATAAGGCTTTCCATACTCTGTTAGAAATAAAGTAGGATGAGACTCTCCACTCTTTTTCTCAAGTTGATATCTATAATTCAAGCTATATTGCCATAAATCTTCCATTACACTACGAGGAATGTCTATACTTCTAGGGTGCTCCCCCTTAATTGCCATATCTTGCGGTTTTAGATCTACTCTTATAAATGATCTATAGCTTGAATAAAAGGTTGGATCTATAACATATTTAAGCGGAAACGTAGCTAATTCTTCTCGACGCATACCTGTGGTAAGTGCAAGGCGTACAATTAACTTGTGCGTTATATTACTTATCGACTTCATAAAGCTTTTTAACTGATCTTTATTTAATACCTTTATAATGCTTCGAGGTGTTTTTAGCATTACATCTGCAACCATACTCTCTCCCTTACTAATATCAGTATGGGAAAGAAAATTTATTGGCCGCCTAACTATTACTTTTTCCATTGCATATGGTAGAGCAGCTACCCAATCACGATTAATTGCATATCTATAAAATATACAAATAAGGCGTAATCTAGAATTAACTGTGACTATTGAAAGACTTCCTCCCTCAACGCTTAAATTCCAATCTCGATATTCCGCTATAATCGTTATTTCTCTATCATTACCTACATCTCGCCAATCTATGTTGTTAACCTCACACCACCCAAAGAATTGATAAAGTGTCTTACCGTAGGTTATCCAAGATTTTCTGGATTTAACTCTGCCTCGATTAATGAAATGCGATATACAGAAGTCTAAAACCTCCTCAACGACTCGCCCATCACTTGATATTAGGATGGGAAAGCCGGGGTAGCTTTGAGTATTGAGGATGAACTTTTCAGTACTGAATATGAGATCCATACCGTAAGCTTAGAACAATGTATCACTTTGGCAAGTGGTAATCAGCCGGCATGCTTGAGATTCCAGCTGGCGATCACCGCATCCGCCTGAGTGCTGGCCGCAGCGCCCAGCAGCACGGGCACTGTCAGCGCCATCACCACCCTTCTGGCGATGCGCTCAAGCCGAGAACCGCCAGACGGCTGCCGGCCACGCGCGGGCTTGCTGTTGTTGCTCGTGCTGCTGTTGCTCGTGCTGCTGTTGCCAGCGATATCCAGGTGACTGCTGCTCGTATTGCTGACGCTACCGCGCTGACCTATCCGTATCACTGCGTGACCCTTGACTGATGACTCGTACACAAAAGACCGTAAGAGACTGTATCTTATGGACTTGTCGTCAAGGTTTATAGAACCACGATATTATTTATTATCCTTTGCGCGACTCTTGATAGATGACAGAGAGCTACCGCGTCACGCCACCGTCAGCACCGGACCTTGCCACTTGACCTTTCAGCGCCAGCTTTTACTCTCGAGCGCTGATGCTTCCTTTCTCCAGTCACGAGATCCCATGACCCCATCGTCATCCCTTTCTCCCGGCAGCCTGCTGAATCAGCTGCGCCAGACCACGCCGCTGGTGCACAACATCACCAATCACGTCGCGATGACGCCGACCGCCAATACCCTGTTGGCCATCGGTGCCTCGCCGCTGATGGCGCATGCGCAGCAGGAAATTCAGGAGATCTCCGCCATCAGTGCGGCGCTGTCGATCAATATCGGCACGCTGTCACCCAGCTGGATCGAGGCCATGCAGCTGGCCGCGATGTGCGCCCACCGCGATGGCAAACCCTGGGTGCTGGACCCCGTCGGCATCGGCGCCTCCAGCCTGCGCCAGTATGCGTGCCGCACGCTCTTGGAATATCGCCCCAGCGTGATTCGCGCCAATGCCTCCGAAGTGCTGGCGCTGGCCGGTGAGATGAATCAGGGACGCGGCGTGGACAGCGGCGATGACGGTGAGGA
>CETA01017252.1_pt1 | contig 12423 bp, 8 predicted proteins | sample 531251 | NCBI WGS metagenome assembly CETA01 (sample SAMEA2622362, study PRJEB7988) | marine metagenome | biome: marine biome (ENVO:00000447); feature: mesopelagic zone (ENVO:00000213); material: "saline water (ENVO:00002010), including plankton (ENVO:xxxxxxxx)" | depth 380 m
AAAATAGTTTTCTAATATTTATGTAAAAAATTGCTTGATCCTTTATTTATAAAAACGAAATTCCAACTCTAAATTTTATTGATAATGATAAATCATTCAACAAATGGTAGCTATATAAATGAATTTTGGGATAAACATATCACCCCAACATTAATAGAATATATTCGAATACCAAATAAATCCCCAGATTTTGACCCCGATTGGTTGAAAAATGGACATATGACCAAAGCATTGAAGCTAGCGAGCGATTGGGCAGAAAAATATAAGCCTGCTGAAAGCACTGTTCATATTTTTCAAGAACAAGATAGGACGCCATTAATAATGATAGATTGCCCAGGGAACATACAGGGAAATATTCTAATGTATGGACATTTAGATAAACAACCTGAAATGCAAGGATGGAGAGATGACCTTGGTCCTTGGAATCCTGTTTTAAAAGGAAATAAACTGTATGGGCGCGGTGGCGCAGATGATGGATATGCAATGTTTGCATCCACCGCAGCTGTCCGTTCATTAAAAGATCAAAATTTAGACCATCCCAGAATTATTATCTTAATTGAATTTTCTGAAGAAAGTGGCTCACCAGATTTACCATTTTATATGGATCATTGCGCATCACTTATTGGTAAACCTGATCTAGTTATTTGCCTGGATTCTGGAGCGCGGAATTATGAACAATTTTGGACTACAACTTCTTTACGAGGTCTTATTGGATGCACACTTCGTGTTGATGTATTAACTGAAGGAGTACACTCAGGATCAGCAAGCGGTATAGTTCCATCGTCATTTCGCGTATTACGACAACTTCTTTCACGATTAGAAGATGAAAGTTCAGGAACAATTTTACTTGAAGATCTTAATGTTAATATTCCAGAAAGAAGAATAGAAGATACAAAGAGTATGATAGACGCATTAGATGGAGAATTAGACCAATTTCCATGGCATGGATCGATGAATTCCACCGCAAGTGATCCAGTTGAAGGGGCGCTTAGACAAACATGGAAACCAGCACTTTCTATTGTTGGGATGGATGGAATTCCTGCTATAAAAGATGGAGGAAACGTATTACGTCCTTATTCTGAAGTAAAGTTATCGATGCGAATTCCCCCAACACTGGATAAAGAAATTGCTGTAAGAGTAATGAAAAAGGCATTAACAGAAAATCCTCCATATGATGCCAGTATTACTGTTGAATTTGATGAGCCAGCTACAGGTTGGAATGCTCCAGAATTAGAGCCTTGGTTGGATAGTGCAATTCAGGAAGCTTCTCATGCTTATTTTAATAAACCTGCTTTATCTATGGGTGAGGGTGGAACGATACCATTTATGGCTATGTTAGGGAAAAAATTTCCTAAGGCTCAATTTGTAATAACTGGTATTCTTGGACCACAGTCTAATGCCCATGGCCCTAATGAATTCATTCATATTCCCTATGCAAAAAATCTAACTGCTTCAATTGCATCTATCATTCAACAATTCCCTATATAGAAAATATTGTATGAATTATGGATATCAAAGGACAGTGCAATTATCATTTGAAGACGCTGATAATCGTATTCGAGAGACATTAGAAGAAAATGGATTCGGAGTATTAACTGAAATAGATGTAAAAAATACTCTAAAGAAAAAACTAGATAAGGATTTTCAAAAATATACTATTCTTGGGGCATGCAATCCACCTCTAGCTTTTGAAGCTTTAAGTGATGAGCAGGCAATTGGATTATTGTTACCATGTAATGTAGTTTTATGGGAGAATGAAGACCTCTCAACAACAATTGCAGCTATCGATGCAAATAAAATGATGACTATTGTTGAAAATAATCATCTTTTTAGTCTTGCAAATAAAGTAAATACACTATTGCAAAAAGCAGTGGATAATGTCTAAAACAGAGGTTATATATTTATGACATATAGAATAGGGCTTGATCTGGGCGGTACAAAGGTATTAGGAGTAGTAACAGATAGTAGCTTTAATGTCGTGTATCGTAAGAAACACCGTTTATCTAATAGAACTGATATCTTAGCTGTAATGGATCAAATTAGTGATGTCTATAAGGAGCTAGCTCTTAATATTAAGGATAGTGAGATTATATCAGTAGGAATTGCCTTGCCAAGTCCCGTTGATAATCAACTTGGAGAAGCAAAACAACTTACAGCCTTTAAGGAAAATAATTTTCCTGTCAGAGCAATGTTAAGAGAACGAACGGAAATAGAATTTAAATTAGGTAATGATGTAAATATGGCTACCCTAGCAGAATATAATTTTGGAGCTGGGAAGGGAGCATCATCACTGTTTACACTTTATCCAGGCACAGGTTTAGGAGGAGGATACATATATAATGGAAAACTAATCACTGGATATAATTCAACTGCTGCAGAAGTTGGACATATGATTGTTGATATAGATGGGCCTTTATGTAAATGTGGACGTCATGGTTGCCTGGAGGCAATTGTAAGTTATCATGGATTTAAAACACTTCTTGAAGAAAAAATTAATTCTGGTAATAGTTGTGTAATTGATCCAAGCAGATTCCGAGCTGCAGATATTTCTGATGCCTGGCATAATAGCGACACAATTGTTTCTGAATTACTTAAATATCAAGCACGTGCATTGGGAATTGGAATTGCAAATGTAATTAATATAACCGGTGTTGAACGTATTATCGTAGGCGGCACTATTTACCATGAGCTAGAATCTGATTTGATGCCAATAGTGAAGGAAAATGCTGATAAATATTCAATTGGCAATGGATTGGATGGTGTCAAAATTCTTCTGAATGATCTTGGTGATGAGGCCCCAGCGCTTGGTGCTTCCATGTTAGATTAATTTTATAAAATGTTCTTAAAATATTTGTTAGTACTATATCTATTTGCTTTAACAAATATTATTCTTGCACAGGTGAACATTGGGCCAAATCGTTTTTTTATCTATAAGGAGAATGATTCACTTAGCTTACCTTACTACAGTAATTATTTATTAGATAATACTAATAATCATACTGGGCTTGCTATCATTTATCTTCATGGACAGAATAGGAATGCTGATGATTATTACAATAATATATCTGCAATTGTAAATAGTGTTAATGAAATCGATTCCACGATTGTTATTGCACCACAATTCTTACGTTCTGAAGATCTTAATGATAATAATTCAACAGAGAATGCATTTTTTTGGACTAATACAACGAATTGGACGGCAGGATACTTATCAGGAAATACTAGTTCTCATTATAGACCATTCAGAATGAGTTCATATGCAATCATGGATTCATTATTGTTTCAGGTTGCTTTGAAAAATCCAATGTTAGAACAAATTGTATTTGCGGGATTCTCTGCAGGAGGACAGTTTGTGAATCGATATATTGGCGGAAATAATATTACGGAATATTTATTTAGTGAATTTTCTCTGCCAATTCGGTTTGTTGTAGGAAGCCCTTCTTCATATTTATATATGAATAATGAACGCAGAGTCACTGGTTCCACTAATCAATTTGCTATTCCGAATGGATGTAATGGATATAATCAATATAAATATGGTTTGGACTACTTAAATAGTTATATGTCTCTAGCAGGCGTAGACTCAATTCGATCCCGATATAAACGTAGAAAAGTAGTATACTTAGTTGGTGCTTCTGATGATGGAGGTACTACGGATTGTGAATCCGAAACACAAGGAAATGATCGATATGAACGATCAATCATTTATTATAATTATTTGCAATATTATTTTGGGAATCAAATAGTGAATAATCATCAGCATGCGGTAATACCAAATGTTGATCACGATAATTATTATGTATTTAATTCATCTTGTGGTAGAAAGGCGCTTTTTGGTTATGGTAACTGCAATGAATTAGATTTTTTAAAGGCTAATTATAGTCAAATTGCTAATGATTTTACCATAAGCTATAGCGTTCCTAACCCGTTTAATGCGATTACAAAGATTTATTATGAAATATCAACAGCAACAGATATAGATATCAATATTTATAATATAATGGGAAATCATTTAAAGAGATTTGAAATCCAAAATCAAATTCCGGGAAGACATTATATCACTTGGGATGGGACTGATCAGTATAATAAGGAATTAAGTTCCGGAATTTATTTATACCAAGTAATGATAAATGAAGAATCGATATTTCAAAATAAAATGATTTTATTAAAATAAATTCATTTAATTTTAAAATTGATTAATAAGAGTTAGTTATATGTTAAAAAGATTGCTGATTATTTTAAGTTTTATGGTGCCCCTTATCTCTGCGCAGGATTTGTTCATTAGTGATTGGTATGCAGGTACAAGAGAGTCTCCATTTTATAATCAAATGATTGAATTATTCAATCCTACAGATAATAACATTGATCTTTCTGATTATGCGCTTATTAAAGGTTCTGCTGGAGGGCCTTTTGGTGTACATGGAAGCCATAATACTTTTGTACGTTTATATGGAACCCTAGAGTCTGGATCAACAGTGATAATTACAAGGGCAGCTTCACATGAATCAATTACCTCTTTAGCAGATATTATATTAAGCGATATTGATGAAGAACCACTAAAAATAAGTGGTGATGATGCAGTAGGCTTATTTAAAGGTGTTGGAATCTCTAACGATGATGTGAGCGAGTGGGTTGCAAATGCTGAATTATTGGATGCAGTTGGGGATACTTTGGGTGATCCAGGAACAAGTTGGCATGTTTCCGGAGAAGTTGGTCCACTGAATTCAGATGGTACGAGTAACTATGGTGTAACACGTTTTGCAATTTTAACAAGGAAAGAAACTGTATGTATTGGTAATGCTGGGAATTGGGATGTATCAAGAGGATGTGTGGATGATACGTGTAGCAGCACATCTGCTGATCTAAGTGAATGGAATGTGACTGCATTATACTACAGTACAGAACCTGGGTTAGAAAATCCAGAATATGTAGATGCTGAACCTGATATGGATCTTATTGCTGGATGGCATTATTATGATTGTCAAACCGTTTCCAATCAAGAAGAAGCACCTTATCCTTCAGATTTTCACCTGAAGCAGAATTACCCAAATCCATTTAATCCAGAAACAAATATTGCATTTAGTATTATGTATGCAGGAAATGCAATTTTATCTATTTATAATATGAATGGTGAAAATGTCTGGGAATTGAAAATGCCTAGTTTGATTGCAGGTAATTATACTGTTCCTTGGAATGGAAGAAATATGGATGGATCTAGATTAGAAAGTGGTATATATATTTATAGATTGACAATCAATGAAGTAAGTCAATCACGTAAGTTAATTTTACTCAAATAACTTTAGATCATTTATATAGAGTATTATTGAAAAGGGATCGCTTATACATTGATTCCCTTTTACTTATGAAAAATACATTATTGTTTTTTTTGATTCTTTTTTATTCCTGCACAGAAGAAAAATCTGTGACGGACGTTGAGAATATTGTTCCGCAAAATAATGATCAATTTCCGTGTCTAAATTCTTCTATAAAATGTCAAAATAGTTTAACTGTAGGTACTAACTCTGAATGGACATTTGATTATTACTCTTCATTTCCGTTAGACTCAGTTTTGAATGTGACTGGAGCTATCATTGTAGTTCATGGCTTTAATAGGAATTCTGATGAGTATTTTGAGAATATGCTATCTGTTGTTCAAGCATTAACGCTTGAGGATAAAATTATGGTGATCGCACCAAGCTTTACAACTCAAGATGATAATCCAGATGTTCAAGAAATTACATGGACCGCAAATAGTTGGAAAGAGGGATCCCTATCGGTTTATAAGACTAATAAACAACAAATAAGTTCATTTGCAATTATTGATAAAATAATTACTGATTTAAATAATAAAGATAACTTCCCTAATCTGAATACTATTTTAGTCACAGGACATTCTGCTGGCGCTCAATTTACCTATCTATATTCTGCAACCAATACGGTTGAACAATCTCTTAATGATATTGATCTTTTGTATGGTGTAGCAAATAGTTCAAGCTATCTATATTTAAATGAAGTAAGAGAAATTGACTCAAATTATTACATACCAGCAGACTGTAATGATTATAATGATTGGCCTTTTGGATTACAAAATCGTAATGATTATGCTAGCAATCTTTCTGCTTCTGAAATTTCCACTCAACTTATTATGAGAAATGTTAATTATTTTAATGGGCTCTTAGATACTACTGCTTATACATATGGGTGTGAATATACACTCCAGGGTGCAAATCGGTTAGATACAGGTCAAAGACATTTTGATCATCTAAATTATTATTTTTCTGATCATAATCATTCATTTAATACCATACCTGGTGCTGGCCATGATAATCGAGAAATGTATTTATCAACACAATTTATTGATCTTGTTGAACAATATTTTCAATAAATTGCCCATCTGTAAATGAAGCCAAAATTTTCTCCTTATTTATTTTTCCACATCTGTTGTTTTATCACAACAGTTTTTGCTATTGATGTAGTAAATATTGAAGGGTTTGTAATAGATGATGTTGGTAGTCCTCTTGTAGGATCAAATATTATAATTAAAAATACAACACATGGTGGAGCTACAAATACGGATGGTTTTTATCAGTTTTCAATTCCAATAGAAGTTGCTCAATCTTCTCCATTAGTCTTTGCTAGTTATATTGGATATCGATCCATCATTGATACACTATTTTATAATAATGAAAAAGAAATTATTAAAAACTTTCAGTTAAAAAGAGACGTGTTGGATTTAGAATCTATAGTAGTTACAGGAATGGGCGCTAGTCGATATAAAGAAAAGCTTGGCGTCTCAATTGAATCAGTAAAAGGAGAGGCAGTTGTTAAGGCTGGCGAAGTAAATATGATTACTTCATTACGCGGAAATGTCCCTGGGTTAGAGATAAGAAAAACAAGCGGGGATGCTGGCACAAATGCATTTTTTAGAATTAGAGGGACAGGAACAATCTCTGGAAGTCATGAACCGTTAATTATTGTTGATGGAAGTCCAGTAAGCAATCGAACATATGATTCAGGGGGATCTGAAACTAGTGAAAGAGGGCATCCAGAATCATCAAGTCGTACAGGTGATATCAATGTGGAAGATATTGAATCGATTGAAGTTCTAAAAGGTGCAGCAGCCTCAGCTATTTATGGATCACGTGCCTCCAATGGTGTAATAATGATTACAACAAAGTCTGGAAGAACAGGTAAAACTCAATTAACATACAAATTTCAAGCTGGAATAAGTGGGATAAATAATAGATACCCAGTTCAACAATGGTTTGGCCAAGGAAAGGCCGGCAATTTTATTCAAGGAGAAGCATTTTCATGGGGAAAACCATTAAATAGTAAAGGTTCGCCATGGTTTGATAGCAGTAGAGATATAGATCAAGTATTTGATCACATAGATGAAATATCTGATTATGGAAATAGTTTTGATCACAATGTATCTGCGTATGGTGGAAGTGATAAAACAACATTCTATCTTTCAATGAGTAAATCATATGAAAAATCACATTGGATAAAATTTTCTGATTACAAAAAAATGGTTTCTACCGTGTTCGGGCATATCCCAAATCGTGACGTTCCTTCTGATTATGAACGATATACAGTGAGGTTAAAGGGAAGTCATCTGATTCGAGACAACCTTACGCTTATAGGGAGCATGTCCTATGTAAATGTAAGTGTGAATAGCGTGATGCGCGCACATACAACAGATGGATTAGGAAAAGGTTTATTAAGCACTCCCCCAGACTTTGATCTAAAACCATATTTAAACCCAGTAACCCAATATCATAGATCATCTACGGATCCAAATGCATTAACACCAGAAGGAGACCATAGTTGGAATAATCCGTACTGGGTTTTATATGAAGCAATGCAAAAGCAACATGTAGATAGATTATATGGAAGTATACAATTGGATTATCAGCCAACTGATTGGAGTTCATTAAAATATACAATTGGTTCCGATTATTCTTTGGATGAACGCACAGAAGTCTTACCGATAGGTACGTATCGTGAAGGAGGGATAGGTCGGTTAATTCGGGAGGATATTGTCGATCAAGAGTTTGATGGAAACCTCGTATTTAGTATTGATGGAAATAAACTTTTTAATCTACCAATGAATCTTATAATGGGTCATAATTTAAATAGTCGATACTTCCGTAGTTATGAGATTACAGGCTTGGATCAAACATTGCCTAATTACTTTCAGATGGAAAATTATAGTTCAATCTATGCAGATGAGAGATTGACTTTACGCCATACAGAATCATTCTTTATTCAAGGGACTTATGATTTATTTGATGAATTGTATATAACAAGTGCCATTCGAAACGATGGATCTTCCACTTTTGGCCCAGCAGATAGAAGACATAATTTTAGAAAATTTAGCGCTGCTTGGAATTTTTCCAAACGGTTGAAAATACCTTATGTTAATTTTGGAAAATTCAGGTTTGCATTCGGAGAGGCAGGGGAACAACCAAATGTATATACGATCTATTCAGGATATATGTCTCCTACTTCATTTTCTGCTGGAGATAAAGTAAATCTTGCAATGACATATAATGGATTGACAGGTTACCGTTCCGATGATCGTATTGGCAATATGCGTATTCGTCCAGAGAGAAGGACAGAAAATGAATTTGGAATTGATTTGAGTCTTTTAGAAGATAAGTTAGGTATCAATTTCACTTCATATAACGCCCAGAACTCAGATGTTATTTTTACAATTGATGTTATCCCTTCAACTGGTTCAGATGAGCAAACTGCAAATGGTGCAATAATCGAGAATAAGGGAATAGAATTTGTTCTCAATGCAAATCCAATTAGAAAAAAGAACTTTACATGGAATTCAAGATTTATCTATGCTAGCAATAATAATATGGTTTTAGAAATGAATGGAATTACTGGAGATCAAGCCAGAAGCATGGATTATTCTCAAGTTCCAAGTGTTGGTATCTCAAAATTTAGTGAAGTATCACCTGGACATTCTTTGGGAGAATTCAGAGGATATACTTGGGCCCGTTTTGGCTATGGGATAACAGCCAAAGACTATGATGAAAATGGAAATACTGTATATATTAATATTGATTCTGTCTATGCTGACCAATGGAAACGCAATGATGTATATATACAACGAGATGGTTATCCAGATACAGATTGGCTAAATAGAGAATACGTATGGACCGGGTATGATCCAAATCCTGATTGGACAGGAAGTTTGTATAATGAAATTGAACTATTTGGTAAAATTAAATTTTCTTGTCTAATTGATATAAGTATGGGTGGATATATTGTTAACTATACTAAAAATGCACTATATGAATGGGGTACGCATGGAGATACGGAAGATAGATATCACTTAAGCTTTGATAACCCAAATTGGTATGGGTATGAAGAGGGTGTTTCCACAGAATGGGGAAAAGGGAAGATTTCAGACATATTAAATAATGGTGCAAACGCCATTGGTCCAGGCGCAGATGAAACTGTTGAATTTGACGAGACATTTTATACAACAATAGCTGGAAGAAAATTTGATATAATAAATAATATTGAGGATGCTAGCTATGTTAAATTACGTGAAATTTCTCTTGCCTATCAGATGTCAAATAAATATACAGATTATCTTGGCCTGAAAAGTATGAGCCTTCGATTAAGCGCAAGGGATTTAATTACTTGGGCAAAATATACAGGATGGGATCCAGAGACTAATATGTATCAGAATAGAATTTCAGGTGAAGATTATTTTAATCAACCACAAACGTGGGGAGCAAATTTTACCGTATACTTTAATTGGTAGAGAAATGAAGCAAATAAAAAAACTATTTTTGTATTTAATGATATTCACTTTATTAGGATGTGAAGACTTTTTAACGGGTAATTTGTTAGATAATGATCCCAATAAAGTAGATGATGTAAGCATTGTTTCTATCGAATCTTTATTAGTTGGTTCACAAGTTTCTATGTATGGCGTCATGGAATCATATTTGAATAGAATGGTAACAATGATTATGCAACAAATGGCGGGACAGAAATTAGAATATTATTCTGATTATAATTGTTCACCTATTGATAGAAATACCAATGGAAGATGGTCCGCTATATATGGGACAGGTGGACTAATTGATATAAGAACTATTCAAGAAAAGGCCAGAGATCATGAAAAATATCTTGTCCTTGGGATTGCTCAAATGTGGGAGGCCTTAATAATAAGTACGGCTGCAGATCTTTGGGGAGATATACCTTATTCGCAGGCTGCTAGTTCTAATTATGGATCACCTACTCTAGATTCTCAGCGTGAAGTTCATGAAGCTGTTTTGGAATTAATAAATGATGCAATAAATAATTTTTCTATGGGTCAAGTACAAAATTTTTCTTCTAGTTATGATTTTTCATTTGGAGGGAATGCGAATAAATGGATTGCTGTAGCGCATACACTTGCAGCTAGAATTTATTTGAATTGGGCAGAAGTCGATGGCGTTCAAGCTTATGAGAATGCTTTATTTCATGCTGAACAAGGAGTAAGTAGCTCTAATGGCACAGGTGATTGGAAAGCGTTACACTCAACAACTAACAATGAACAATCAATTTGGTGGCAATTCACTATTAAAAATAATAATTATATGGGAGCAGGCTATTTGCTGGTAGATATGCTAGAAAATGATAATGATGATCGATTGAATATATACTTTTCTGGAAATCCAGTTGTAGGTGTTAAGCCTGGCGAAACACAATTTTATGGGTCAGATCTAAATAGTAATACTTACGGAAGTAGAGAATATGGTGTAGATTTTATCTCATGGTATGAAAACAAATTTATCATTGCAGAATGCCAACACAATTTGGGTGATGAAAGCTCTGCGCTATCAACTTTGAATAGTATATTAGTTGATCTAGAAGCCAAATGGCAGGCTATTGAAGAAACATGTAGTTTACCAAGATATGAAAATATAAGTGGAAACAATCTTCTTAAGGCTATAATGAATGAAAAATATAAAGCTATGTTTTTGAATATACAGACTTGGAGTGACTGGCGTCGTACAGGTTATCCAGATTTTATAGATTCTGCTGGAGAGTCCACTGCTTGTTCTGGTGGTACTCCTAGAAGATTATTATATCCTGAAAAAGAAAAGAGCACTAATCCCAATTGCCCTACGAATGATTCCATTTATGATCGCGTTCAAAACGATCCTAATTAATACAATAGATGTATAATCGTCAGAAGATTGGAATTGTTTTAGGTGTTATTGTCTTTACTTTGATTATGATAAGTCCAGAACCGGAGGGTATGAACCCAAAGGCAATGAAAGCAGCTGCAGTATCTATCCTAATGGCTATTTTTTGGGTAACGGAAGCCATATCAATTTTTGCCACCGCCTTTATTCCTATAGTTCTTTTTCCAATGTTGGGTATCCTAAATACTAATCATATTGCAGCAAGTTATGGACATCATATTGTATTATTAATTATTGGAGCATTCTTAGTAGCAAAAGCCATAGAGTCGAATAATCTTCATAAACGGATTGCTCTTGGAACCATACAAGTGATTGGAACAAGTAGAAGACAGATTATATTAAGTTTTATGATTGCAACCGCATTTTTATCAATGTGGACTTCAAATAATTCGACAACATTAATGATGCTACCTATTGGGCTAGCAATTATTCAAAGGGAATCAGTAAATGGTAACAATGCATTTGGAAGCGCATTAATGCTTTCTATCGCATATGCTGCAAGTATTGGTGGAACAGGAACTCTGATTGGTACGCCTCCAAATTTGTTATTTGTGAGTACTATGAAAGAAATTTTTCCAGGTTCACCAGATATAGTTTTCACTGACTGGCTGAAAATAGGTTTCCCGTTTGTGATTGTATTTCTTCCTATATCTTGGGTATTTATAATTAATTATTTTAGGATTGATGGTGGTTTGAATGATTCTCGTGATATTATTCAAAATGAATACAAAGAACTTGGAACAATGACAGTTGCTGAAAGACGAGTGCTTATCATTTGTATATTATATGCATTGGGGTTCGTGTTTCGGCGTAAAATGGAATTTGGTGCAGTAACCATTTTAGGATGGTCAGACATTCTTGGTGTGCAAGCTTACGTAAAGGATTCCACCGTAGCATTTTTTGCTGCATTATTATTATTTCTATTACCAAATGGAACAATCAATGAAAATGGGACTAAGATAAAATTGCTTGAATGGGAAGATGCAAAAACTATTCCATGGGGTATTGCCATGCTGATTGGGGGTGGCCTGGCTATTGCTTCTGCATTTAAAGAATCAGATCTTGTAACATGGATAGGTCTAAATTTAAATTTAGAAGGCATACCAATGTTTCTTGTGATGTTAATCGTCGTAGCAGGAATGGTTTTTCTAACGGAGATAAATTCGAATACAGCATCAACAGCTATTTTTCTTCCCGTACT
>CETA01056074.1_pt1 | contig 12372 bp, 10 predicted proteins | sample 531251 | NCBI WGS metagenome assembly CETA01 (sample SAMEA2622362, study PRJEB7988) | marine metagenome | biome: marine biome (ENVO:00000447); feature: mesopelagic zone (ENVO:00000213); material: "saline water (ENVO:00002010), including plankton (ENVO:xxxxxxxx)" | depth 380 m
CGGACTTTGCGATGCCGGGCCCAGGCGGTGCTACTCCAAACAGTACTCCTACCACGGGCACTACGGTGGCAGCATGGTTAATCGGAGGAGGGGGCGGACTGCCGACCATCGATGGTCTGCGGCTTTTTAAGCCCATGAATAACCAGCTCTCCGCATTCCAGATGAACACCGGCGACCGGCTCTGGTCGTTGCCGGTTGGTGAGACCCCTGAGCGTATTCGCAACCATCCGCTTCTCGCAGGCGTGGAGGTGCCTAATGCCGGTGGAACTGGGTGGTCTATTCAGATGGTCATGGGCGATCTTTTGGTCCAGACTAGGGCGCTCAGTCAGGGTGGTGTTCAATATGCTCCCGATGCTCCGGTGGAACTCCATGCGCGCGATAAATTCACCGGAGAGGTCCTTGGGAGTGTTGAGCTTCCGGCCCCTGGGCAGTATGGGATGATGACCTACCTGCACCAAGATAAGCATTACATCGTGGTGCAGATTGGTAGCATCCGAACAGACTTTCCTGGTTCGCTGGTGGCGTTGGCGCTACCGTGATTCGGTCCAGTCAGTTGAGGGAAGCCGTAGGTTGATTTTCGATCACTTGAGAGTCTAGATGAAGACTATCGTCAACAAGACCGGGCGCCCATTGAAAGTCCGACTTTCTAAAGGACGGATCCTACGTCTGGGCCCAAGAAAAGAAGGACAGATCGCCACGCACGATGCGGAGCGTGAATCTGTGAGAACAATGGTAGAGGCTGGGGAGGTCGTGGTGTTTGATGACGTCTCTCCCGCCGGTTCCAGTTCTAGCAAGGGGCTAGGTGGAGTTTCGCGCTCGCAGGGGCGTGGCCGACGGTTCTTGGGTTCGACGCGTGGTGAACGGTAATAAAAAGTGTTGTTTGTATCGTGTTCGAGCTACCGGTGATTCTGCGTTCTTTTTTCAATTAACGAGAATAGTCATCGCGGTGCTTCTGGGAGCAGCTCGGTCCATCTCTACCTTCAGTAAGCGCTTATTCGCCAACGCCGTTCTGAAGTGCCGGCATCATCTTTGCTTTCGCTTCGTTGCGGTTTCGTGAACGATCATGTTGTCTGTTGCTAAACCGAAACGCCGCAACGTGGCTATCATTGCTCATGTCGATCATGGTAAGACGACACTTGTTGACGCCCTGCTTCATCAAAGTGGGGTATTTCGTACTAATGAGCAAGTTGCCGATCGTGCGTTGGATAACATCGATCTTGAGCGAGAACGTGGCATCACAATTATGGCGAAGAACACGGCGGTTCGCTATCAGGATGTGACGATCAACATTATCGATACCCCTGGCCATGCTGACTTTGGCGGGGAAGTAGAGCGCACGTTAACTATGGTCGACGGTGTTCTACTTTTGGTTGACGCGTCCGAAGGTCCCCTGCCACAGACCCGCTTTGTTTTACGGAAGGCGCTTGAGCGTAAACTTGTTCCGATCGTTGTTATCAATAAAATCGATCGGAAGGACGCTAGGCCGGATGAGGTTTTAAGTGAGATATACGATCTGTTCATCGATCTTGAAGCTAGCGACAAGCAAATCGATTTTTCTATTCTCTACACTAACTCAAAGGCTGGTACGGCGACCACTGATTTAGGGAAACCTGGAAAGACGCTACGACCGCTTTTTGAGGCCATCATCGATTCTGTGCCAGCTCCTCCAGGGGACCCTCTTGCGCCCCTACAGCTCCTCGTTGCAAATCTCGATTCGAGCGACTATCTCGGGCGTATTGCCATCGGTCGCATCTTTAATGGCACCGTCAGATTAGGTGACCAGGTGGTAGTCGCGAAGCTTGACGGCAAAGTGGAAAAGACTCGAGTGACGAAGCTTTATGCCTTTGATGGGCTCCGCCGTGTTGAGATCGAGCAGGGGACAGCAGGTGACATTGTCTGTCTCGCCGGAATCGATGATATTACGATCGGCGAGACAATCACTGACCCTGAGGCACAGGCGCCGATTCCACCAATTCACATTGACGAACCGACTGTCTCGATGATCTTCGGAGTGAATACGTCACCGATGTCAGGACGGGAAGGACAGCACGTCACGTCACGCAATCTTCGTGACCGACTAGATCGAGAGCTAATCGGTAATGTTTCGATCCGCCTGGAAGACACCGATTCGACTGATCGAGTCATGGTCATCGGCCGCGGGGAGCTTCAACTTTCTATTCTTATCGAGATGATGCGGCGTGAGGGGTATGAATTAGAGGTCTCTCGGCCTGAAGTCGTGACTCGCAAGGAAGCCGGCCAGGTCGTAGAGCCGATCGAGGAACTGGTTATTGATGTATCAGAGGAACTACATGGCGTTGTAATTGCACAACTCGGTACGCGTCGCGCGACCATGACAAAGATGGTAAACCATGGAAGTGGTCGTGTGCGACTTGAATTTCGCGTGCCAACCCGTGGTTTAATTGGATTTCGATCTCAGTTTCTAACAGACACCCGAGGGACTGGCATCATGAATCACCTCTTCGCGGCTTGGGAGCCGTGGCGCGGGGCCATCAGTGCTCGCCCAACTGGGGTGCTTGTCGCGGATCGTGTTGGTAAGACCACCGCCTACGCGATGTACAACCTTCAGGAGCGTGGCGAACTATTTATCCGGCCTGGCACTGAGGTCTATGAGGGGATGGTCGTCGGTGAAAATGCACGTCCAGCAGACCTTGACGTTAACGTTACCAAGGAGAAGAAGCTCACCAACATGCGGAAGTCAACGGCGGAGGAGGCCATACGCCTTGTATCGACAAGAAGATTGAACCTTGAGCAGGCGATAGAATTTATTAACGAGGATGAGCTAGTTGAGATCACTCCTGAAAGTATTCGAATACGGAAACGTATCCTATCAGCGTCCGATCGGCGAACTAGGGAAGGGCAGCACGAATGACTGCACCTTTTGCTGTAAACAGTTTCGAATCTTAAACAGAAAGGGTCTTTACCCTTGATCCTCAGCTGAGAGTAACCACGCGGCGCCCTTATCGAACGGCACGTCTTTTTTTAGCAGGAGGGAAGCAGACCGGACGTTGTAGTACGCGCCGTGGCGAGAAGCCTTCGGCTCCTGTCCATTTTGTAGGTCTTTGGCCATATCGAGAAGTAATTGCCGGTAGGCGATGATGGCTTTGTCTGAGGTGCCGAGCATTTCCTGGCTCCGGTCCGCAATTGGTCCCATGCTTTCTTGGACGGCAACGTCTTGATTAGGAATGCCCTTAATGCCCGTGAAGTTAATGTTTTTCTGCATGTCACGGTCAAGCCCGTAATCGTTTTCCTTGTTCCAGACAGGCTGATAACTGTCGTTGATTGGACCCCATAAGCCGGTGCGAGGGTGGAAGAGAGCTTGCTCTTTCTCGGTAAAGTCCCGGTGCGGATGGCAATTGAAGGACCAAGTCCAGGTGTTTTCGTCATCAATGGGTACAAACGCATGTCCAGAATAAGTGTTTTGGCTGGAGTCGTCCGTATTCTCTCTCATAATCGGTGGGATCATTGTCCAGAACGGAACAAGAAACTGTGTGATTCGCCAGTAGAACGACTCCTCCGTGGCATTCCGGCTGGCGCCGATTAAGAGGCCGTAGTCGGTGTCCTTAACAGAAAAAACCGGTGAACGGTCCCTTGAGGTATAGCCTTTATGGCCGGTTGTAGACTTCGCGGCGGGAGTGAGATCTTCGAGATTTCGGTGGAGAAACGAAATATGGCTTGAATCGATGCCACCTTCGACCGCCTGAGCCCAGTTGCATTGTTGGGAGCGTTTGGTGATTTCACAACGAGATTTTGGTAGGCGGGCCCACTCAAAATCTGGTAGCTCTGGCTTGAGTTGATCTGGACCCAGGTAGACCCACACGACACCGCCCCGTGTCGCTGTCGGATAGGCTGCAGTCCTTGCCTTCTCCTTGAAACCCGGTTGTTCGGAAGGCATGTCGACACACTGGCCGGTAACGTCGAACTTCCAGCCGTGATAGACGCAGCGAAGCCCACATTCCTCATTGCGACCGAAATACAGATGGGCGCGACGATGCGGACAGTAGGCATCCAGTATTCCGAGTTTTCCCTCGGTATCACGGAAGGCCACGAGGTCTTGTCCCAGGAGACGCAACCGAACGGGCGCTCCGTCGTTCTCGCGAACTTCCTCTTCCATGAGTGCCGGTATCCAGAACCGTCGTAAGAGTTCGCCCATGGCGGCACCTGGGCCCACACGCGTAAGGAGTTTGTTGTCTTCTGGTTTCAACATTAGTTTTTCCTGCCTTAATGTCTAGGGTAAAGGTATGTGGAGTAGAGGGGAGAAGCGGACAAGGCAACCGTGTTCAACATCCCTTTATCTCCCAATGCCTATTACAGGCCATAACTCTCCTGCGGGGGCTAAGTTAACGGACGAAGTTCGTATCTATATTACCGCCACGAGACACGGACGAAAACATGGAACAAGCTTAGCCAACTACTAGGCAGCAGATTCACTGCAGACAGCATTTCTTGAACTTACGCCCGCTTCCGCATGGACAAGGCGAGTTTCTGCCCAACCGTGGTCGACCTCGCAGTAATTCTAGCCGTAATGCACCAGCACGGGTGCGGAGGTTCTGGTTAAACACACGCTCGAGCGCCCTGTAGAGGGCTGGGTGTTTACGTAACATTACGCCTGGACGCTCAAAAAAGTACTCGGCTGTCACGGCCAAAAACTCCGCTTCGTTCGTGAGTGCGTAACGGTTGATATCGGATTTTCCAGCCTCGATTTCGACCATCTTGCGCCGCATCAGATCAATCCAGGGCTCGATTGCCTGCCGGTCAAGTCCGACAGATGGCACGCCATCGATCGCCCCATCCGTTTTGTCAACCAGATGCGCAAACTCATGGATACCCACATTGCGTTTATCGGTCATGTTCCTAAAGCCATTGATAAGATCTGGCTTAGACAGGATCATGAGTCGATTCAGACTTCCCGTGCCAACCATGCCTAGAGTGTTGTGATCTTTACTTTCACCGATCTCAAACTCGCGGTTGAAGCGGGTCGGGTATATCAACACCTCGTCGATTTGGTCCCACTCCCAATCGGGGAAACCGAAGATCGGAATGATCGCGCTGGCAGCAGCCAGTACCCGTGTTGTTGTGTCAACTTCCACTCTGATGCCAGTGATCCGTTTTTCTCCTAGGAACACCTGGAGATGACGACGGAACCGCCGACGTTGCTCTGGATCGAGGACCCTGAAGAAGACCACGTCTTGCTGTAAAACGGTTTCCCACGCTGGTGGAAATGTTTCGCAGAGGATGGCGTGTCGGCGTCGGATCTTGCCCGTCTGCCAGAGATACATTCCGAACGCTGGGACCAGTGCTAGAACTAGCGCGGTGTCGGCTAGTTGCCAAGTGCGGGTCGCCACGATTACAACCAGTGCGGACACAATAAGCGTCAACGTCGCCAAGACAAGTGCCCAGACGCGAGTCCGTCGTTTCCAGGCAGTGAATGTCTTGGGGGGATTAGGCTGCTCGTCAGTGTCAGCAGACGATGCCAAGCGAGGATTGTTCATCGTTGAGTTACGTGCCCCTATTTGGCCGAGACGATGAACACGTTAGTGTCCATCGTCTTAGCAGTATCTAGGATTCTAATCTTTTTCTGTACGTTTTCATCCGGCTGTAAACATGCGCAAAGACTTCATGTCTGAAGCGCCACATGACATACTTGCCCTCCGCCAAGGAATGGTCTCGTTCGGGTGATTGATGGAGAACACGACATGTCCGATCGCTCTCAGCAGATAGTTCGGGATTTGCCGGAAATAACCGCGGCTACTGACACAAGAGACTATCTGGCACACGCGGCTCGTCTCTCGAGGCAACACGACAAGTACGAGTTAATTGTCGATGTTGACGCACATCTTCAGGAAGCGCAATTCTGGCCTGAGATTATTGAGCTGCTTGAGAATGATGTTCTCAAGCAAACGGCCAAAGCCATGCTCAAAGGTGGAGCGGTTATGCCACTGAGCAATCTTGCGCCGGGACAGAATTTTCAGTCGATGGCCGGTCGGGTGCCTCATCAGAGCGGTCCACGTGAGCAGACTGAAGATCCTGAAGTAGCGGGCCACAGATTTGTGCAAATTGTTCGGCGGACTATAGACACAATGGGTGTGGACTATCAGGTGATATTTCCAACAGCGATGTTGCTTTTGGGGATGAGTCCGGTGGATGGTGCAGAGCTATATTTAGCTCGTGCCTACAATAAGTGGTTAAGGGAGATTATTCTTCCGCAGGAAAAACGCATCCTTGGCTTGGCCTACCTACCATTTAATTCACCGGAAGCGTGCGAACAGCTGGTCAAAGAATTCGGTGGGGAACCTGGTATTGTCGGCTTTACCGTCACCTCTGTGAGAAATGCTCCCGTTCACGATTCTTCTTATGTACGTCTTTATTCGCTGATTGAGGAAACTGGTAAACCGCTTGTATTCCATGCTGGCCCTAATTGGACTGATGCTTCCTTTCAGACCCTTAACCGTTTCATTTCCATGCACTCTCTGTCTTTCGTGCACTACAACCTGATTCACATGACGAACTGGATCGTGAATGCAATGCCTGAGCGATTTCCAAAACTCAAGATGTTATGGGTGGAGGGTGGTCTAGCGTGGATTCCCTATCTCATGCAGCGACTCGATCATGAATTCTTGATGAGACAAAACGAAGCGCCAGGCCTAAGAAAGCTACCCAGTGACTATATGAAAGAGATGTATTTCTCCAGTCAGCCAATGGAGCGGGTTCATCCAACAGCACTAAAGGTTACGATGGACATGATGAATGCTGAAACCCAGTTGCTTTATGCATCTGATTGGCCACACTGGGATTTTGATCCACCACATACGATCACTAGGCTCGCGTCACTTACTGATCAAGCTAAAAAGAACATTCTTGGGTTGAACGCAGCTAGGCTTTTTAATCTGCCTATTAAACGGGTGCGTCCACGCCCAGAGGATGTGTTGGTGCAACGTAAGACAGATAATATTGAGGTTCCAGCTTCACGCGAGACCCGGGATGGGCGGGCTGGGAGAGAGTCTTCCAGAAAGGCCTAGGCGAAACCACGCATAATTAACGGAAAGCTTCTCTAGGTGCATAGAGAGTAAGGGCATGTCTGAAGTTAATATCGGAAAAATCTCCAGTTTCGAAGATCCTGGACGACGGGTTGTTGAAATTAATGGGATACAGATCGGTGTATTTCGTCTGGATGGAGAGTTTTATGCTTACGAGAATAGATGTCCACATTTAGGCGGACCAGCCTGCCAGGGGAAGCTCCTCCCACGAGTTCTTGAAGCTGTTTCAAAAGACAGGAAAAGCGAGGGTCGGGTCTTTTCACGTAGCGACATGAACGTCGTTTGCCCCTGGCACGGATTCGAATTCGATATTCGAACCGGCGCCCATGTTGTCATCTCACGATATCGACTCCGCCGGGTATCGGTCAGAACCGATCAGGAGAATGTTTTCCTGGCGCTTCCGTCAGGGGAGGAATCGGTGCCATAGGCCGCCTCCCAACGCAAATGTACTCATGAATACACAAGGTTCGATGAATCGTTAATAAGCTTTTTCAGTACCGTGTGAATGAAAACGACATTTGTCACTGAACGGATACTCTTCAATGGAAGACCAAGTCAACTGCAACGATTCTACAGCTGAGAATTCAATCGCTCGAGTGGTAGGAATGTGTGTGAAGATGATGGACACCGCACGGTATGAGCAAGATGCTGCCATTCCTTCAGATAGCGACCTAGCGCGAGTCGCGACCGCAGCGATAAAACTCTATGCGGCTCGTGCGGAGCAGACCGGCAAGTATCCTTTATTCCTCACGAAGGACACCACTGCAACCGAAGTGATTGTTGCTGTAACAGAAATGATGCGGTCTGCTGACCTTAATGCGTTTGATGTGAATATGTGGCTAGGCCGACGCGACTGATTCAATAGGTGGCGTGGGAGGTAATTTAGGACACCGTGGCATTTGAGACCTTAATGCTATTCGAGGCACTCATCGGTTCGTGTTGGGGCGAAGCCGGCTGGGTAGAATGACGTAATGTCAGGACCTATGCACATTGCGTTCCTCGGTTGCGGCTTTATAACAGGGGTTCACAGTCGTCATTTGAAGGCTCTGAGAGATGACTTCGTGTTGAGTTACGCCAGTCGTACTGCCTCAAAATCAGAAGCTTATTGTCGGCGTTACTTTGGCGCAGGAAGCTACGATAGCTACAGCAAGGCCATTGAGGATCCTTCGGTTGATGCAGTGATCATTGCTGTACCACCACGTTTTCATTTAGAGCTCACCCTCGAAGCACTGTCAGCTGGTAAACATGTACTAGTCGAGAAACCGGCCTACCTTCGGATAAAGGACTATCTTGAGGTTGTGGCCGCACGCGACCGGGCAGGCCGTGTGGTATTGGTAGGTGAGAACGACCACTATAAGCCGTTAGCAGTCTGTCTAAGGCGATTGTTACGGGAGGGTGTAATTGGCGAGATGGTCTTTGCGAACTTCACGACTCTCGCTAAGCGTTTAAAGACCGCCGATGATTGGCGAAATGATGTTACGGTCGCTGGTGGTGATGCCTTCTTTGAGGAAGGGATTCATTGGTTACACCTAGCTAACACTCTCGGTCCCATGATTACTGAAGCACGGGGATATCAACCCGCTGCCTCACAAACCGGCATCGATAAACGTGACAAGAGTATGATGGTTGCTTTCCGGTACGACAATGGAGCTGTAGGCGCACTTTTTTATTCGCGTGAGATCCCATCGTTGTTTCGAGGTTTGCGAGTGTCGAAGTTGTTTGGACGTTCCGGGATTATCTCGTTCGAATCCAATGGTGTTGCAGTGTTGGTGAGAGGCACTGGAGTGCCGAGGCTGGTTCTACCAGGATTCGAAGATATTCGTGGCTATCGGGCAATGTATCGAGACTTCCTTGGGGCGGTCCATAATAACCGCCAGCCTGAAATGAGTCTTGAAACAGCAATTGCTGACCAGCAACTCATGGACCAGATCTATGCCACGACTGGGCTGTCTGGCAGTGTAGTTAGTGAGACACCGTAGCTGTTTATTTCTACAGATGCCAACCTGGCGTTACGACATCATCATTATCGGCAGTGGTGCAGGAGGGGGAACTTTGGCGCATGCCCTCGCTGACACCTCGGCGGAGATACTCATCCTGGAGCGCGGCGATTTCATACCGCAAGAGGACGAAAACTGGAGTCCCAAAGCGGTTTGGAAGGACCTGCGTTACCGGACCAGAGAGACTTGGCTCGATAGTTCTGGCAAGGCGTTTTTACCGTACACCCATTACTGTGTTGGAGGTAACACGAAGTTTTGGGGAAGTGTGCTCTATCGGTTACGCCGAGAGGATTTTGGAGAGATCGAGCAAGCAGATGGAGTGTCACCAGCTTGGCCGATCGACTACCAGACGTTGGAGCCGTATTACGAACGAGCCGAGAAGCTGTATCAGGTTCGTGGTGAGAATGGTATGGACCCAACGGAGGCTACGAGGGGGCCGTTTCCGCACCCGGCAGTTCCACACGATGAGGAAATGATCAAGTGTGTGACCCAGCTTCGGCAGCAAGGGCTCCATCCGTCGTCACTGCCACTTGGACTACGCAGTCCTGGATCCAAGGATGGGTGCATCTTGTGCAACACCTGCAACTCGTTTCCTTGTCTTCGTCATGCAAAGTGCGAGGCTGAAGTCTGCTGTGTACAGCCTGCACTGGAACAGCCAAACGTTACGTTGTGGACAGATGCTCATGCTCAGCGTCTGCTAATGGAACCATCAGGGTCTCGAGTTGAAGCGGTTGAGGTGAGGTGCCAGGGTGAAACACGGCGCGTGGAGGCTCCGCTCGTTCTAGTGTCCTGTGGCGCAGTGAACTCAGCGGCGCTCCTTTTACGGTCAGCCAACGATCGGCACCCCAATGGACTGGCTAATTCGTCGGGATTAGTGGGTAGGCGGTACATGGCGCACCTAGCTACTATGATGCAAGGTTTTCATCCGTTTCGGATTAATCACACGATTTTTCAAAAGACAGTTGGGATTAATGATTTCTATCTGCATGGTCCGGAGGGCGGCTATCCGCTTGGGCAGATGCAGTCACAAGGCCGGACCCATGGAGTGATGGCTCAGACTGTGGTGCCGTGGATACCGCTCTGGGCCTATAACGCGTGGGTGGCGCGGGGGATTGATTGGTTAGCTATTTCAGAGGATTTACCAAAGCTAGAGAATCGCGTCACGATCGAAACGAATGGGCAGATCCGCCTACATTACCGCCCGAATAATGTGGGAGCTCATAACCGGCTTGTTCGAGAGATGAAGAGGATACTTCGGCGGCTCGGATACTGGTTTGTAATCGCCTACTCTCACAAGGAACAAAACACGACTCATCAGTGTGGGACTTTATGTTTTGGCATTGACCCGAGGAAATCTGTTCTTAACCCGTACTGCCGGTCCCATGACATTGAAAATTTATTTGTTGTTGATGCATCATTCTTTCCATCATCGGCTGCCGTCAATCCAGGTCTAACCATTGTGGCGCAGGCACTAAGGGTGGCCGATCACATCAAGACGACGGTGCTGGGCTTGGGAATCGAGACATCAACAGATGGGAAGTAGAAGTAAACGAGTAATCTGAGTGTGAGGTTGAATAGTGTCTCGCTTCAGAAGCACTAACCGGTAACTTAAGCTAACGTACTTAAGAGGCCTTTAGTCAACTAGGAGATGTGTCGTGCGCGTTAGATCGTTTAGTCACTGTGGCATTACGGTTTCAGATTTCAATAAAGCTGTTCGCTTTTACTGGGACGTGTTCCGATGTCCGCTTGTGGGTGTAGCTGATACGCCATCAGACCGCGTTCGTGATTTCTTCGGCGTAGATGTTGATCGGCCGACCTGTAAGATCGGTTGGATCCGTGTCCCAGGTGGCGCTGTGCTTGAGATCTTTGAGTTTCAGCCAAATCAATCACCAACTGGCATTTTGTGGAATCGAGTGGGGCTGACTCACATTTCATTCAATGTTAGAAACATACAGAAGTGGTACGACTACCTAGTGAGAAAGGGAGTCGAGTGTGTTGGTCAACCCGAACGTTCACCTCGCGGTCATACTTTCTTTTTCGCGAAAGATTTTGACGGGAATCTCATTGAACTCATGGATCTCGGATACATGTATTACGTGCTTGACTGGCTGGGTCCCCTTGGTGGCTGGCTGTTCAGACGGGGGATGTATCGGCAGTACTACGGACCATCGGAGAGTTAATCTGTTTTGCAGCCTGACTCCCAACCCGCCAAGGAGGTCCTTTGTTACCAGAAGTTTTTGGGTTCGAAATAGAGGTTTTCAATCTATAATTCACTGGTTTTCACCGTTTGAATATTTAAATTGGAATGCCTTAGGGGGCGAAACCGCTGTTTTGAGGGGGGCTTGATGTCTGATCGACGTCGAATGAGGTTTGAAGGGGTGTTCGGTATCGGGGCCATGTGTCTAATGTTTACCGCTGTAGCTTGCTCTGAACCTGAGGTCGAGCCGGTGGAGGAAACGACTGCAGCTACATCCGCCCAGGTAGGGGCTGGCGGCTCAGATACTGAGCCTGTCAATGATCGTCCAAACCCATACGAAACGATTGAAGATTACTTCACGTTACCTGAAGGCCGGACCTGGGGCTCGACGAGTGCAGTCGACGTCGATATCGATGGAACGTCGATCTGGGTAGGCGAACGGTGTGGTGCTAATGGTTGTGCCGATTCTGATTTGCCTGCCATCCTTAAGTTTGACGCTGATGGCAATGTCGTGACTAGCTTTGGTGGCGGAATGTTCATCTTCCCGCATGGTCTTCATGTGGATGCTGATGGTAATGTGTGGATGACTGATGCGCAGGGTCCGAATGGCGAGGATCCGAATCGGGACGGCAAAGGACACGCAGTTTACAAATTCAGTCCCGAGGGCGAGATTTTACTGACACTCGGCACTCCTGGTGAAGCTGGTGATGGGACTGACGGTCTGCTGAATACGCCTAATGATGTGATCACGGCGCCTGATGGTTCAATCTTTGTAGGCGATGGACATGGAGGACAGAGTCCAAATGCACCGCCGGAGACCGTCGCTCGCGTCGTGAAATTCGATAGCGAGGGTAACTACCTCATGCATTGGGGAGGACTCGGTTCTGAGCCCGGCCAGTTTCGAACGCCACACGGGCTGGCATTTGATTCCGAGGGGCGGCTATTCGTAGCTGACCGAGGGAATGTGCGCATTCAGATCTTCGACCAAGAAGGTAATTTTCTGGACGAGTGGTATCAGTTTGGCCGTCTGAGCGGCATTTATATTAATCAGGACGACATGTTGTTCGGTGCTGATTCGGAATCCAGCGATCGCAGTAACCCGGGTTGGGCACGGGGTATCCGG
>CETA01137522.1_pt1 | contig 12314 bp, 13 predicted proteins | sample 531251 | NCBI WGS metagenome assembly CETA01 (sample SAMEA2622362, study PRJEB7988) | marine metagenome | biome: marine biome (ENVO:00000447); feature: mesopelagic zone (ENVO:00000213); material: "saline water (ENVO:00002010), including plankton (ENVO:xxxxxxxx)" | depth 380 m
TTAGATGAGAACGGTGATCCGATTCTAGAACACGAGCGAAAGCTGATCCGCGAGTGGGACATGTTCCTGTTTGACGGACGCTACCGTTTTGCCACACGAGAAAGTGATGTGGGGTATCTCAAAGAAATCCCGAAAACCATTCTTTCTTGGCTTCGCAACGATCTTGCCACCTTCCGTAACTGGGCCTTGGAGCAGACTGAGATTTATCTCTATCCCCAGAAGACATTGGGGACGGCAGAAGCGGTAGTGGGGGAAGGCGAAGCGAGACGCGTCGACCTCGAACAATCGTTCACTGTCAGTTACTACCTCAGCTACGATAAATACAACGATCCTTTTGTGCGAGATACGTTGTCACATCTGGCCAAGCAAACTATCGCCAGTACACTGACGCTACAGCAGATACGACGTAACGAAATCATCTCCAAAATCACTGCCCAGGCAGGGGAGGACATCATTGCCGTAAACGTGGAAGGTTTGGGTGGGGTCGAAAATTACGACGCCCTAACACTCAAACAGGACGTTGAGCGCTGTGCTATCCGAAAACGCTTGCAACAGGGTTTAGACGGTGACTTTGAGGTGGTGGACGACGTTGTCATCAACTTCATCCGTCACACCGAAATGGTCTAAGGGCATAAAGCGGGCTCCCCAAAGGGAGCCCGCTTTATGCCGCCAACGCTTAGGTCTTTTTCTGGGTAACCAGACCTGATGTTTCTTCTAACTCCTCGGCAAGGTTTTGCAGAGTCTCTTGTCCTGTCTCATCTTCCTTGTGACAGATTTCAAAGATTAGCTCAACAAACTCCCTGGGTAAGTCCAAGAACTCGGCTAGGTTTAACCCAAAACGCTTATTGATGTCCCTCAGACGGTAACTGTAGATAGTCCGGTAGAGAGTGCCGTAAAGTGTATAATTCTCCTTGTGACGCTCAAGAACCATCTCCCAAGGGTGATAGGGGTCCTCTTCACGGTTCACAATTTCATAGCTCACCTCGTAGGCTTCACGAAGGAGTATCTGAGCGGAGATACTATCAATCTTCTTAACGCTCTCTAACAACTTATCAATTTCAGTACGTTTGTTACGCTGCCTGGCCCCAAAGCGACTGAAGAGGACGTGTCCGTTGTCGTCCTCGTCCTTCAAAGTTACAAGCGTCGACTTGTGAGTGCTTTGAAGATGCGTTGGTCGAGTAGGGTAAAAAAAACCCGTACGGCATCCAGCGGCAGTAGATGGGGGTGGCGGTCGTCGTGCACATCCCCGTGTTGTTCACCCCCACAAGCCGGACAATCGTACTTCGGCATGGCGATCAGAGAGATAACGGCGTCGTCGATGTATTGACCCACTTCCTCGAAGAACTTCTCCGCAATCTCTTCGTCAGAAGAGAGCATCTCCAGAAGCTCCTCAGTGGTTTCCACATCCTCAATGATGTCTTCTTCAACCTCCACCGACTCTACCCAATGGCTGTACTGACGAAGAGCCGTCAGCCGTCCCTGATCGATGATGTAGTCATCGCGCTCCTTGCCGCGCAGACTCACCCCCAAAGAACCTTCCAGGAGTTTGACGATGCCATCCACCCAAGCAAAGCCCGAGGACTCGTACTGAGCCACCGTGGGGACTTTAAGGCGAACCTTCAGGCCGTCGCGCAGGGTAACTAGACGCTTACCGCCACGCGTGTGCTCTTCGGCATAGCGCTTGAGTTCCTCGTCCGAGAACTTGTCTGACCGACGTTGCATGTGGCGACGCTGTAGTTCACTCAGAGCATCGTTGTCAGTCCAAAAGAGCTTAGCGATGTTCAGCATTCCCCGAACAACGTGTTGACACTCAGAGGGATTGGTCGTGCAGGGACGAGCGTACTGGTAGCCGTTGGGGTAGATGGCGCAGGCCATGCCCCACACCAGTGTCGGGATGTCAGTCACCTTGATCAGCTCTTTAAGCGAATCTTGGGTGATATTTTTAACACTGGCATCGTAGACGTGGTTGAGAACAAAGTTAACCACATAGCTGACGGTGTAGACGGAGGTATTGGAAAAGATCATCCCGCTCGTATAACGACCGAGGGAGACCTTCTCCGAAGCGATGCGGCGCTCCAACTCCAGTAGGGATTTTTCTGATGGGGCCTTGATAGACACCCAGATACCAGTATGCCAGAGGGGAATTTGAACAGTGGCACCCAGACCCAGTGCACTACTCGCCTTCATCAGAGCACGCTCGCCACTAATGACATTGCTACCGCTCTTACCAAAGCGAGGGCGACCAGCACCCAGTCCCTCACCATCAACATCAACCTTCTGGCGCCACACACCCCCTTCACGCTCCACGGAATCGGTAAGGCTATCACCCTTCAAGAGATGCTCGATACCTTTCAGGTAAGCACTCAGCCAGACCTTGCCCGCGTCGCCAGTAGAGCCATCGAACTTGGGGTAATTCTCACTAAGCCCGTCCAACTCTTTCATGTTGACGTTCAGAAGAGAAAGGTGACTTTCTTCAAGGTCAGTTGGGGTGATCTTATCGTCCAGAAGACTCTTGATCGGAGTTTGCGCTACCTCAACCTTCTTGGGTTTCGGCTGGGCGTCGGGTTCTTGCTGAGGATTTGGGTTTTCTTCGTACTGTTCCACTGAGTGTTCTCCTGTTACTGATCGCCAACCGGAATGTATTCACCTTCGGTCACATCTTCGCCAGCAAACTGGTTCATGATCTGACCTACTACCGGCGTAACCACGGTTTGGTAGCCCGCCAGCCAACTCTGGTACTCTTCGCCGATGTTCAGGATTTCGATAAGCTCATCCCCGTCTTTAGAGCTACCTGTGCGACCGGCGTGTTTGTTATGAATCTCTTGCAGTCGTTCGTTATACTGCGCGACGTCTTTACTAAGGACCTTGGCCTGGTCGATAAGGGCTTGTGGGTTTTCAACCCGCTTGAGTTGCTCAGGGTCTTTAAGTAAAGGCAACACTTGAGCCGGCACCACTGAAAGCGCGCGACACTCCATGTAAAGCTTTTGAAGGTCGTCCCACCCGTTATCCTCGGTGGCTTCCACCGCCTCTGGAGCAGACGAGTTGTGGTTCTTACCGGTGTGCTTCATGGAACGACGTTGCTTTCGGTTTAACGGTTGCTGACAAACAGACATAATCTTTTTTCTCCATTCCCGTATACATGCGGGGTAAACGTTATCACGACTCATAACTAGGTATTGTCGTGTATGAAAATATTTGAGGTTTTACTATGTTTGACGAACTCGACTACTATCTCGGGAGCATCACCACTCCCGAGAACCAGAGGTTGTTGATCCGCTCATGTGAGTTGCTCAATCAAGCCGGTATCCTCTCACACGAAAGTGATATCGAACAAATACTCCGAACGGCCGACAATCATACCACCGAAGACAACTTACTCGACCTCTTTTCTTTGTTGACAGAATACCTTATCAACACCATTGAAAAGTTTGGGTTGAGTGTAGAAGACTCGGTGCCCATTAAAGCACTAAATCACATCTTGGACAGTTTGTTGATACTGCCCAACTACGGTGACCCAGAGGCTGTCCTTGGCGCCATAGAAGATGAGACGGATGTGGAGGAAAGGGTCTGCGACATCTTCTCCATAGTAAGCAGTCTTAGGTGGCATGACTTCGCCCCCTACATCACATCGGTCGACGAGGCACTGTTGCCGAGAATTGCCTCGGTGACTGAACAGAACATTCCTCCAGAAGAACCGGGCGAAGATATCTCTTTTTACCGGGAAAGGGTTCAAAGGTTGCGCGAACACAATCCCGACGCTTTTGCCCATCAGATCGTAAGAGAGGGTTTTCGTTTAGGTACTCCTTTGAATACACTCATTGGCCGCTTTCACGATGACTTGGATGCTGCGGAGGCTAAGGCGGATGAGTTGGCTGAAAAGCTTCTGAACATCATTTATGTCAGTAACACTCCCAGCGCCTCTGTATTGTCGTGTGGAGAAGAGTTGCTTGAAGACTACGCCAAGGACATCAACGTAACGACTAAGGCTCACACGGCCTTCCTGCGCCTTCTAAAGGAGGTCAACGATGCGTAAGCTAGAATATTTTCTTAAGGCGTTGGAAAACGACGCCCATCGTTACAAAGCTTGGGTACTTCACTGTTTCTCTCGCACTAAGCTTAAAGAAGATGAGGAACTTATCTATCGTCTTTACCCGGGCGACAAGCACTACTACTTCAACGATCCTGAAAGTGGAGAAACGGTGGTGTTGGAAGACAGCGACGTTTCTAAACCTCCCTTCCACTTTAGGGAGGAGATTAAACTCAGTGCGGGTAGTGTCAAAAATCTAAAGGAAGACGCGACGTCTAACTACGGTCGCCTTCTGGCTAACGTGGTGGCACTTGTTTACCCTTTCGGTGATAAGGTCGACTACATCAATGGTGAGTTTAATATCGGCGCCCTAGAAAAGGAGATCGCTAAGCGACTTACCACTGATCCCGAATACCAAAACAAAGACAGCTTTAAGCCAGATAACCCGATCTACGTTAGCGAGTACCTGACGTTTGTCGACGCCATCCTTTCCATGGAGGGGTATTCGCAACTTTGTGTTCCTTCGGCCACTGAACGCACCATGACCCGTGATCCTCGTATTCCCGAGTTGAAAAAACAGCTTTTAGAAAAATACAAGGATCAACTTCACGACCCTGCCGTCGTTGCCAAGATAGATGCTGAACTCATTGCCATGGATAAAGAGTGGATTAAAGGGGACCTCGGTGAGGGCTTCTTCCACAAATCCAAGTCTTACGACATTGTGCGTAAGAAAGCCCACCTCATGCACGGCTATGAAGCTGGTTTTGGTTTAGAACCGGCCACGATAGAGAACTCGCTTTCTGAGGGCTGGGACATTGATAAACTCCCCGCCATGGTCAATTCCCTTCGTGAGGGTTCATACGGTCGGGGTAAAATGACGGCCGAAGGCGGGTATGCGACTAAAGTGGCTAACCGAATGTTTCAGAACGTCAACCTCAAAACTGAGGATTGTGGAACAAAGTTAGGTTGGGTTCGCAGGGTCGAGAAGTCGCACGTCGGCTACTACTACATAGCCAACAACGGTTCCACAGTCTTGATAAGCGATGACAACATCCAATCGCTTGAAGGCAAGGAAGTTAAGATGAGGACACCCCAATTCTGTAAGGCCAAGGGAGTGGACTTTTGTCGCTATTGTCTCGGTGACCCCAACTCAGAAAACAAGAACGCCTTGAGCGCCCACGTCGCCGCCCTGACGTCACATCTCATGGACATTGCCATGCAAAGTGCACACGGTAAGGCGTTGAAAACAACCAAATACAAACCAGAGATGACTATCTTCTGATAAGTATTACCGCACAGGCATGTTGATGCTATGCGGGTTTTCAACCGTCACTCTGTTGCGTAACAAGAGGAAAAGTAAATGGCTAAGCAAGTCAATAAACAGCCCAAGAACTGGTCCGACGAAGAACTCGTTGCCTGGGCCATTGGTGATATTACCCCGGGTAAGGACATCACTGAAGAAGCTCTCGCCGAGGAAGCGTTCAAACGCATGGGTCAAGAAGCAGGTAGTGTGGACGAGGCTAAAGAAGCCCTTCGCGCCGCTGTGGAAGAGCCTGCCACTGAGGAAGTCGCCGAAGAACCTAAAGCCGCCGAGCCTGTGCCGGAACCGACCCCCGAGCCTAAACCCGAACCGGCGGCCGTCAAAGAAGCACCCAAGCCGGCCAGTGATAACCCTTCCATGCGTATCGTGGAGGAGAACCTGGAAGACTACGTCGCTCGAATGAAGCCTGGTAAAGCGCACACCGGCAACGAAGGTCCAGTCGCTCAGGTGAAGCTCTATCGCACCATCCAAACCGTTCTGCGCATGGAAGGTAGCGCCTTCATCCAGGCGTACGGCTACCTGCTTAAGGTGGTTAACGACCACCGCAAGGATGTCTTCGACGAGCGCTATCTGTTCCGTTACTTCGACGCCCTGGCTCTGACCAGTCCTGAGCGCCGCAACTTCGAGCGCATCCTCAACCTCCTGGTCACCACTTGTGAGCCGAAACTTCGTTCCAAGTCTATCAAGCAGGTTGATCTGGACGCCACCATGGAAGGTTTCCGTAACCCGGAAATGCACCAGCGCGTGGTTGAGTTCTATAACGGCGTGTAAAACTCCATGAGTTAGACACTAGATTATAGGCACTAGGGTTCCGCCTAAATGCGGAACCCTTCTTTTTCTTTTTTATGCGGCTATTGAAGAGGTTTTAAGAAATGACCATCGCTTACGAGGGGTTTGGCAACGTCCTGACCCACGAGGCACAGACCGTTACGTGTCCAGTCAATACAGTGGCAGTCATGGGGGCCGGACTGGCCCTTGCTATGCGCAACCGGATCAGAGGACTGAACGAATTTTACAAAGGGGCGTGTCACACAGGTAAGTTGGCAGTGGGTCGCCCTTGTGTTTATGAGGTACCGGGCAAAGACGGAAAACGCGTTCTCCTTTTCCCCTCCAAAGGACATTGGAAAGATGACTCCAAGATCGACGAGATTGAAGAGGGTCTCAAGTACCTGTCTGAGAATTACAAAGAGATGGGCATAGAAGAGCTGGCCATGATCCCTCTAGGTTGCGGACTGGGTAAGCTTGACTACCTCAAAGACATCCGTCCGCTTTTGGTCAAGTATTTGGACCCCATTGACATTGATGTCTACCTCCTCCTCCGGGATGCGGCATAACAGGGAGGGGATGACCCCTCCCCCTTTATGCCCTTAGAGACCATCCAATGCTTTCTTGTACCCACCGAGTAAGTCCTTTTGACACTTTTTATCAGTGGCAATCATCTTATCACGAAGGGAGAAATACTTGGTTAATACGTTCAAGGTGTCCTGCACCGTTCTCAGAGCATTCGATCTGGCTTGGGCTAACTTACGCGCCGCGTCACTGTTAGTGGCTGCGCTACCACTTTCCTCTTTCAGTCTCTCGGCACGCTCTTTAAGCTTCTCAAGTTTAACTTTCAGGTCACGGGATTGGTGGGAATCAATATCCAAATCCCTTTCATCCATGATCTTGGCAACGATGCCCGGCTTGCCTGACTTTTGACTGTGAAGACTGTTATAAGAAGCGATGGAGAAAGGTTTGCCACTCTGATTCTCCAGCTCCTTGAGTTCTCCCTCGAAACGCTCCAGAGCCTCTCGAACGTCTACTCCTCGGTACCCCAGGTTGGCAGAGATACTCTTACGCTGCCTTTCTAGGTGTTTCTCGGCTCGACTAAGTCCCCCGACCTCTGTACCTCGATCGGAAACGACATCCACTAGCAACGTGGCATCTTCGATCAAGGAACTGGAACGGTTGGTATAAAGGTCTTTCTCCAGTGCAAAGAAATCCACCATTTTGCGCGTCGGCTCAATGGCACACGCCTCCATGAAAGCATTCCAGTAACCGTTGACCTCATCGTTGATCTTTTTCTCCACCTCTTGGCGCTGGTCCTTGGGGGAGGAGTCGGCCGCCCTCTCATTGGCTACCGCCACCTTCTCTACCTTAGCCGCCGAATCGCTGGCCGAGGCACCCTTGCGATCAAAGAGCCACATGATGATCTTTGCGATCAGGCCAGCAATGGCGATGCCGATCATAGCAATGATGCCCCAGTTCTTCTCTTCCAGACTCACCACCGTGGCGTCGAGGTTGGTGTGGGTGAAAGAGCGCGTGAAAGCGTTACGAGGGAGGTCATCGGGGAGGTAAGCTTCCAGTGAGGCAGCGATGTCGCGATTGACCCCGTCATTCTCGGTGATGGCTTCTAATCCCAAACGAATGTCGAGGAGCTGATCGTGGTAGCGAGTGATAGTCTCATTCTCATCACTAAGGTCAATAGACTCCAGGGCAGCATCAATACCTTCCTGGATGGACTCAAGTTCCCGCATCAACTCATCCATCGGTAGCCTCCACCTCTTTAGCGTCTTCGATCTGATAACGGGACAGTGAGACATCGGGGTACTTGTGAATAACTTCTCGGTAAGCTTCCGGAATTTGCCCACTGTTGGTATTGACGGCATTGACAACCAGCCGCCCCACCGACGGATCGTTGGCACGGTGCACCATGCAATAGCGAAGTTTCCAGATGCGGTAAACAAGGTCACAGGCACGGTCAATGTCGATGACGGAAATCTCGTTCACTTCAGCCAGCTGTTCCAGAGTCTTCACCTTGCCGTGGGCAAAGAAATAAGACTGAAGTTCGGTCACCGGGGAAGTCGGAATCTCAAGGCAAGAGGCGATCATCTCGGCCACACAAACCTCAATCGCTTTAGAGCGATCTTTAAGGGGAACGTCGTGACGCTTAACGGTTTCCATGATGGCGTAAGTCATGTGGTGCATTGTGAGGGTTCCTTATAACGAAAGGGTTTTAAGCTTGGCTGATTTAACGAAAAGGGAGTTGTTCACCAACATTTCAAGCTCCTGTTGGAAACGCAGTTGCTTGTAGTTGTGGCGAGTGCGAGGGCGAACGGTAATCCAGAACATTTCGAGCAGAGTGCGACGCTCTTCCATTTCCTCAACCACTCGATCGATGACTTCGATGTCTTGAACGAGTTGTTTCTGGTAGTCTTGGTCAACGTCGCGGTTCTTGGAAGCGTCAATCATATCGCGTTGGATGCGCAGTAGTCGAGACTTCGGTTTGTCGTAGAGGTCCTCGTTAGGATCAATCACCACAAGAAGTAAGAACGGAACCAAGGCAAACGTGAGCGGAATCGAGATAATAAACAGGAGCAGCTTAAAGGCTTCTGTCATCAAATACCCTGATGTGTTCTTATACTCGACAGCCCCGTAGGTACGGTACATCTTATCCAACGCCGTCACCAGAGAACGACCTGCCCCGTGACGTGTGGCGAATTGGTCACTCAACATCTCCCACGCCGTCATGTCGTAAGTGTGAGAATTCATTTCAGAGTAACGTTTGCTCGCCACTTCCCTCAACAGAACCGTCTGAATAACGGTCTCATTTTGAGAACGGATCAAAGCATCCGGGTCTTCAATTTCAATGCCGAGGGCATCAGAGCCTTCTTTGATAATCTGGTACTTACGCTTTGTCTCGCGAGTATCCAGTAGACTGCGACTAACGTGTTGAAGTACGTAGTTGGTGGTAATGCTGGTGCCGAGGTATTCAAAGTAGGTAAAAATGTGGCCGAGCTCATGAAGAATGATGCCTGCTACTTCACCTGCACTGAAACGTTCAGTTAGAAGACCTCTGGTGATACCCATCTTTACTTCAAAATCGGCAAAGCCGCCGGATACACGAGCTTTACTGCGATCTATAGCGCCCTCAAAGACCCCATCGTTCTTACGAACCAGTTTGATACCGTCGCGGTTGTCGCTTACCTCACGAAAATAGTCCACCAACAAAGGGTGGTTGCGATCAATCTGGGGGATCAGCACATAGGCGTTAGGAATATTTTGGGGACTCAGATCGAGCTTGACTTTAATGCCCGAATGAACCTTGATGCTGTTCGTTACCCGCTTGCCGAAGGTGGCGAACGCCTTACGGTCTGGTTGAGGTGTATCTAAGTATTCTTGGACATGAATGCTAAGTTCATTAAAAAGCGGTGAGTTTCGCTGGACGTCAATCGCCTCGAAACTCTCAGTCAGGCTGTGTTTAGCCACGGTGGACCCCCGTCGTTAAAAGCGGAAATATGTTACCCATTAAATAGTCAGGCGCTAACGCGCCCATTAAACTCATAAGAAGGAGCTTGTCATGCAGCGCCCTGTACCCAAAGAAGAGATTAAAGCCCTAGAGTGTAAACACGCCACTTACTGTCGAGCTCGGGATGGAAGTAAGGACGATCTTCTAGTCGTAAAGGAGAATATCCACACTCACGATGGCCGTGTGATTCCTCATCTTCAATTTATCAAGAACTACAAGCGTAACTTCTATCTAACAAAGCCCGGTTTTCGAAAACACGAACAAAAAAAAGAGTGGGAGGACATTGATCGTCTTCAGAAGTTTACCACCACCCAATCTAAAATGTTGGATGACATTGGACGTGCCATGGGTCGCCCGGGTATGCGCGGTGGACTGAAAACCTTTGGTCGCAGCCCCTACTTATACGGTTGTGACGTCACCACCCCCACGTTACTCAAACATCAATACCAAACACGTTTTCCGAATGCTGTCTCCGATAACACGGTGGCTGTGATCGACATTGAGACTGATGTCGTCGAGGGTCACGGGCGACCCATTTATGTCGCCGTCACGTATCGGGACAGGGCTTTCATTGCAACCACTCGGGAGTTTATCAAAGACCTTCCCAACCCCGTGGAGAAACTTCACAATAAAGCCCATGAGCTTATTGGTGAGCACATGCGGGAACGTAACATCCAGCTCGAAGCCATCGTGGCAAGAGATGCCGGTGAAGCGTGTCACGAAGCTATACAAAGGGCCCACCAGTGGAGACCTGACTTTCTGACGGCATGGAACAAGGACTTCGATATTCCGCGTATTATCCAGGCCCTCGAAGAACATGGTTACGATCCAGCCGATACGTTCAGTGATCCCAGCGTCCCTCCCCGTTTTCGCAAGCTGAAATACATTCAAGGTGCCGCCCAAAAAGTCACGGCCTCAGGCATGATTACCCCGGTACACCCGGCCGATCGGTGGCATGTCACTGAGTGTCCGGCGTCTTTCTACGTCATTGACTCCATGTGTCTGTACAAACGCATTCGTCTAGCGGCTCAGAACGAAACCTCCTACTCGCTAGACTTCCAGCTTAATAAACACCTCGGGGTTCGTAAGCTTAAGTTTGATGACCTTGTCGAAGAAGATAGTGGGGCGCTGGCGTGGCACGAAACCATGCAGAAGCACCACAAAATTGAATATGGCATTTACAACATCTTTGACTGCATCGGGGTGGAACTCTTTGATGAGAAGGTGAGGGACCTTGCCCAGACCATCACGGTTCAAGCAGGGGTATCGGACTATGGCATCTTTAACAAACAACCCAAGCGTCTGGTTGATCAACTTTACTTCTTCTGTTTGGAAAGAGGTAAGGTGGTGGCAGCCTGCTCTGATGACATGGTGGAGAAGATTGTAAAAAGAAATTCAGAAACTGGCGAGGAGATTGTTGAGGAGCTAGATAAGTTTGTCTTGTCTATGAGAGAATGGGTGAACTGAGAGTTTTTCGTTTGCTGGTTTGACATCCTTTAATTGATGGTCGCTATATCTTAACCAAGGTATATCTCTCAACCAGCGAACGTTATATCGCCCCTTTGTCCGGCGACGGGCATCGAAAAGGCATTGAATTGACGGGGACCCACTAAAGCGTTAGTTACCAACCTTGATTGAGAAATCGTCGAGGGGCCAGTCTAATCCACTGGGTACGGTAAAAAAACTAGCGATGTACAATGGGGAATCCGCAGCCAAGCATCTAAGGACTGTTGTGAAACAGACTAGGATGAAGGTTCAACGACCAGAGCGAGAGCTCGTAGCTACCAAGCGGTGGCGAAGTGGTGCCCTCCTCTATGTTTAGAGGGTGAAGATATGGTCTGGTCTCTGGGGAAATCCCAGAGCGGTGCTACCCGAAAAGGGACAAGCCGGCTTAGCAGTAGCGCGCTAGGCGGACAGAACGAATTACCCTTCCCAGTCACCTAACCGTAGACAATGGACTAAAGCTGGTTAACGAACTACCTGACGTAAGAAGTCTGGCAAGGGCCAATGTTGCTGATCTAGATGTGGCCGCCGCCTACCCTCACGCCCAGCTCTTTTTGAACATGTCCAAAGAAACCACATTGCGTGAGCTTTCCCGTATTAAAGGCATCGACGAAGAAGTACAGCGCATGGAGGGTATCAACCTGACCGCATCACACGTTAACGCCTATGAGTTCTGTGTGACTATGTTGCAAGCTCCCAAGTTTGATGAACTCCTGGCCGACTTTACTAAAGAGGTGGGATAATGAATTTCAAAAGAATCAAAGGGTCACTCTACATGGTAAGAAACGGAAGTGGCTTGAAAGACGCCGCTAAAGACTTTTCTAGCCATAGGGGTACACTCTTAAACACACCTGATCGACTTCCCGGTTTGGTCTTCTTCTCAGAAGAGGGCAACTGTGTCAAGTGCACTGGTTTATCCTTCGAAGAGCTAAAAGACGTGATCCGAGATTACGATTGAAACAAAAAAAAGAAGGCATTGATGCGGGCTCCCCCTTGGGGGAGCCCGCTATGCTGTTACATGTACCCGGCGTCCTCATCACCAATGTGATAGTTGACCTGGCGAGCATCTCGGCGTAGCTTGCCCAAGACCATGTTCGCCAGACTAGGTTGGTCTTTCTCTCTCTGGCGCGCGGCGACGGCCTCATTGACCAACGCCAGAATGGATGGAGCGTGGG
>CETA01153140.1_pt1 | contig 12259 bp, 8 predicted proteins | sample 531251 | NCBI WGS metagenome assembly CETA01 (sample SAMEA2622362, study PRJEB7988) | marine metagenome | biome: marine biome (ENVO:00000447); feature: mesopelagic zone (ENVO:00000213); material: "saline water (ENVO:00002010), including plankton (ENVO:xxxxxxxx)" | depth 380 m
TCACCGTCAAAGTGGTATCGAAAATACAGTTGGTAATTGTTAGGTGTGTAGAACTCTGAACGATCGATTTGTGCGTTTAAGCCCACACTCCAGTGATTAGTTATCCGATACTCAAAGGCAGCACGAAAACTGCGCCCGAAGCCACCACCATCTGGGTTGCCCGTGTGAATCGGATTGCCAGCTTGTTGTTGCAGTTCGTCAGAGGTGGGATAAAAAGGAGCATCATCCAGACGACTAGTGGATTGGCCGAATGAGGCACGTAAAATATATGAGAAACGGTCGATTCGACCATAAAACTCAATCGGCAAACTCAACGACGCGTAATGCGCTGGGCTATAGTAACCGCCGTGACCAAAAGTAGTCTCACCGCGGTTTTTATCGAATCCCCAACTTAGGGCAGTAAGTCCTGAGGTGAACGCAAAGGCTTCCGTATCAATGATACGAAAATAAGCACCGGTATAGGCATACCACTGTTTATTACTATCAACATTGCGCCCGCCGTAATGGTTGATACCAAAGTTAGACCACCATCCCATAAAACCGCCTTGATCCCAATTGAGGCTGCCTCCTAACCCCTGGCGCACAACGGGTCCCCAATGCCGGGTTGAGAAAGGGTCTTGTTGACCCGAAAAGGTTAAGACCGATGTTGTTTCGATGCGCCGTTCGGCACCGACACTCCAGCCAAACTCACCTAAATCACCACTGTATTCAAGACCGCCGAGTAGCTCCGTTTGGTCAAACCCTAACGGACTCACACCAATATCTGCGTGCCAAGTGGTGTTATCAAATGCGATGCCTATAGAAGCACCCCGTTCGATTAGATTTGGGAGAAAACCCTGGTTGCATTCGTCGGTTTGGCATAAAAGTCCCGTACCAAAGCGATCTTTCTGGAAGGTATTGCTTAGATCGAACTCGCCTGCCTGAGTATCAAAACCATCGACCTTTACAGTCCAAATCCCTGTATCAGTAGGGTGACGATATTCTAATATCAAAGTGTCACTTGCAAATGACGTATTCCCGTCAACTGAATCACGCTCATTCCGCAAAAAGCCCACCGTCAGATAGGGGCCTTGGTTCTCTGCCAAGGGTTCAGGGCTTGCGTCCTGAGTACGAGTGGGAACTGTGTTGGACGTTGCGCTGCTGCGGTCTAATAGCGTGTTATCGCTAATGATAGGTGTATAGGTCACGGTGCGTGTCAACGCGGCTTTAGGTGTTGTCTTTTCCTCTTCTCGGCGAGCCGGTGCAGGGGCTGGCTCAACGGGAGATTGTGTTTCTGTTTGAGCCGCTTGGGTAACGACCTCACTCTGACTTTGCTGTATCGATGCGAGAGTTTGCCAATCGCTTCGGTAGGGCTCTAAAGCAGGGATGTTATCAAACACTTGTTGATAGAGCGTTTTTGCTGCTTCGAGCTTGCCCGTCAGCATATTTAGTCGAGCTTGCGCAACAAGTGACTGATAGGGAGGTTGAGCAATTTTAATCCGCTCTGCACTGCGTTTAGTCGCTTGGCTATCAGGCGCCACTTCGCGGAGTAACGTGAGCAGTGTGTCTGCTTCAGTGAATTCGTTCTTGCTTAATGCATTGATTAACCGGTATTCGATGGCGCGTGGATGATTCGGTGCCGTCCGTTGCAACTGCTCAATAAGCCGATCTCGGTGATAATTTCGACCAGCAGCTTCTGCTTCTTCTATTCGCTTGAGCAGGATATCCACCGCATCAGAGGCTTGTGCATAAACAGGTGAGGACGCTAGCATTAACTTGACGGCGCATACAAAGGCGACAAAGACATTAATTCGCATGACAAGCCTTATTCTCTTGATGTTTAACCCAAAAAAGATCGAGCGTTCCATCTGGATTAACGTCAAAACACTGCTGATAGGCTAACCCAAATAGAATGAGTACGTGATCGTAATAATTGTTGGCGTAGTTAGAAACAGGCGTCGTTTCGATACGTTTGAGTCCGCGCTGATAAGCTAACGGTGCAGACTTTTTAAAGTAGGGAAGCAACATAGCGGAGAAGCCGATATTTGCGTCACCTTCGGCTGCGCCGGTTAACCAGTTTAACGTTTCTGGAGGCTGCGGTTGCGCCTGACTTTGATGTGCCATTGTGAGGTAGTGTTCGAGTAGACGCTGCTTTGGATCAAGTGCAAACCAATAGTAACTGCGAATAGCGTCATAACTCCCTTTTGCTTCATCGCTATTTAAAATTTCTCCACTATTTGAAATAACCAGCCAATCCGCTACAACCCCACTGGGATTATATGTTTTCATAAAGCGCTGCTGTGCTTGGCTCAGCGCTAACCATCGGGCGTCACCGCTGAGTTCAAATAAACCATCAAGGACAAACAGAGGCGCATAGCTCGGATTAACCGTAATGCTATCAGATGAAGAAAATCCGACGGGTGCAGGTAGCAGTAATAATTCCCCCCGATGGTAAGTGACCGCCTCACGCATTAAGCGTGCCGTAAGTGCTTCTGCCGTCTCACGGTATTCCGGCGTTTGCCAAACGTCAGCCGCGTGATAAAGCGCGTAAATTAATAAAATATCGACATCAGTGGCGGAATTTGTGTCGAGTACTGTCCATGTATCAGCGCTAAGATCATGCCCCCATTGCCAAGCGGGGAGGTGACTGTGAAGATCACCGTCAGCTAAGTTGTTTTCGGTCCAGGCAAGTAGTTTTGCGAAGCGCTCGGGCTGATTAGCAAAGAGACTAAAAAGCATGCTGTAGACTTGCCCTTCAGAGGTGCTAATCAGCGCCTCACTACTGCGGTCGATAACGCGAAACTGTGCATCAATAAAGTCTTCATTAAAGCGTTGCCAGTGATGACGATATTGCAGTGTCGACTTCGTTGGCTGCCATTGCTCACTTGTTTGTTGCTGAGCGCTATCGCAGCCGCTCAGCAAAACAGCAGATAGGGCAAAAATAAATACTTTACAGAATCTTTGCATTATTTAACTCGCCTGCTTGCGTTTAGCATTGCTTCTCAGCCAGCGATAGATCGCCAGCGCAACTACAAGTACTGCAAACAACACGATGAGTACCAGAATAAATGGATGCTGCGCTGTGTGATATTTAATTTGGTTCCAGAAACTTAAATCGCCCACAAAATAATGCTGCGTCGGTGAATAATGAGTCACTCCTGCGACCGAGACTAGATTTAAGAAACCACGGAATTCCGAACTTTCAGTCGGCGATAGCAAGCGCTGATTTAACATGCCAAGATGTTTATCGGATGTCGCTGTTTGCATCACAACGGTGGACGATGCGTTTAACGGCGATTGGAATGCGACAAGTGCAGCTAATGGACCACTGTTTGCGAGTACGGCGCTGGGATTAGAAAATAGCGCGCCTTGCCCGGCTAATTTGTGCCCTAGCAACTGGGCTTGGAGATTATGGTCTCCAAAACGTTCTAACCAGGCTTGACTTGCTTCTTGACCAAGCACAAGCATATCTTGACTGGCGTCATTGGGTACTTGATCAACATAGGTTAACGTCAGTTTATAGACAGGATATCCAGTTGACGCGCTAATTTTGACGATGTTGGTAAAGAATAGCGTGAGCAGTTCTAGGCTGGGTTTCTTATCAATTATCACTAAGGTATTTGATAGGTCATCGTAGCGCGAGAAGGGATACCCTGCTTTAGAGAATAACTGTAAATCCGGCAACTGTGCGTAATGATCGTATCCCACCAAGTCGATAGTACTTGAACCATCGATAGCGCCAACTGATGAGTTTGCAGGCTGTAAGCTACACGCATCACCGACTTGACTAAACTTAAATTGGAACTGCATTTGATTCACTACGCCTAACTTAAATGCCGGCAGTTCAAGGTTGTTACCGCTGAGTAGCGGCGTATCAATAATGGGTACTCGCAATTCACCGTCGCCACTGGCGACACCCTCATCATCGAGTTTAAATGATTTTACGAATTCGTTATTGATGGATACTAAGAGTCGACTGTCGTCGTTATTAACCGGCGGTGTGTAGCGGTATTCTAAGTCGAGTGGAACGCCTGATTTCTGCCAAATAAAGAGGTCCGGCGGTAGACGTAGGGCAATAGATACGGGCGCTGACTTGATGCCCTCGCGCTGAAGCTCACTGGTATCGTTTACCAGCTCAGCGAAAGTGACTTCGCGCTGAGTGGAAATCCAGTTGGGGGCAGCGTAGGGCGCGCGAGGCTCGGCTTGATATTGCTTAAAGACCGCGTAAGCTCCGCTTAAAGAGCCGGCCGACGCAGCCAGCGCTTGTGCCGCGTCGATTAAGCCCGTATCGGTAGGTGCCATAATCGCGAGCACTTTTAACGCGGGGTAAAGCGGGTGATTCATGACCTCGACACGAGGCTCAGTGATCTTCGGAAGTTGACTGAAGGCTGCGGGCCTTTGTGCGTTTGTCATAAAAATAACGGCATGACTTCGCCCCCAAGGTGTCAATAACTCATTGTCCGCAGTTCTTTTCTGCTGATATACCTTGGGTTCAATCGTGAGTTGGCGCCACTGAGTTTCGCTCGCAAAATAACTCGCCAAAATGCCAGCACCGGTAAGCAACTCTTTGGTCTGTTCGGCTGGCAAAAAGAACGGTATTTTGACATTAGTAAAGTCCGAACGATAAAAGAATGGCTCTGGGAAATAAGCTAACTCATTGGCTACAGGTAGCTGTAGATAATTAACGTTTAACTCACTTCCTGATAACACTTCAAACCAAGTGCTACTGCTAGGCGCTCGACACTGTTGACTATTGCTTTGTGCGATCAGTTCAAAGGTCACTCTGTTATAGTCGGTAAACAGTAACTCGGGTAGGTCAATTTGAATAGACTGAATCGTATCTGCATTTTCTTGACTGAGCGATATTGTTTTAACTGTCTCCGAATTAAGTAAAACATTGACTTGGCTCACGTCGGCAAGGATTGCCGGTGAATAGCGGTACTTCAGAGACAGCGTGGCTGATTCAACTAAACGGTCAGCCCGACTCCCAAGGCCGAGCTCTAAGCGAGGATTAAAGCCATCAAGTCGAAGCTGCTGCAATGACGTAAGCGTTTGTAATGGGTATTGAGCCCGATATGTAAGAGCTTTTGCACGTTGTTCGTCGACATTCACGGGAAGACTATCCTGTGCTTGAGCAACATTAGCAAAGACTATTAATCCTAAAATACTTGCCGCAATGAAACCTGCTACTTGACGCATACTCATGATTTTCTCGCCTTTCCTGGAGTCATTGGCAAAAACGATGAGAGTTTTTGCCCAATCCAATGTAAATGTTTAAAAAATGGTAGCAAATAGGGCGCAACTTGTGCCGCTATACGCTGATAGCCTGTTAAACCATATCCCACAACTTCTCTTAAGCTCGCTAACGGCTGTTCCTCTTGGTGTGGCCGCCAACCTAACCACGCATCGAGACGACCGAAGGTCGCCATAACAAACGCTTGCTCCTCTTCTGCAGTGGCAAATCTTAATGCCAGCCCAGCAACATTATTGCGACAAGAGATGACATCAGCTAAAAGCGAGCGGCGCGATGTCGCCTGACGGATATTTATACGCACTGTCTGACCTGGTTTTAGCAGGTGTTCAGACGGTAGAAGGACGCCAACGCCTTGCGCTGAATAATCGCTTAATCTGGCGGCAAAGCTGTGTTCTGATTCCGTTATGATGTGGATCGGTATATCGACCGCCACACGATGCGCTGCGCGCTGTTGTTTGGCCTCTTCGGCGACGGCAACAGCACCGCCTAAAATAATTAAGTTGTAAGTTAGCCATGCCATATTAATGATGACCGTTAGTTGTTGATCATCTTCAATGGTAAAAAATTTATAGATACCAAAAATAAAGCCGAGTAAAGAAATCAGGACCAGCGTGATGTAGGGAGCTGATATTTGCCAATTGAAGTAGTTCTTATCTACCCGCTGACCTTTTGAGGTGACATTGAACTTGCCTTTATGTGGCGCAAACAGAGCCACTGTGGTTGGTTTCAAAATGTACCAAGCAAGAACAGTTTCATACATTTCAGCCCAAAATGAGTGCCGATACTCGCCCTGCTTGCGTGAGTTTGTTAAGTTCGCGTGGATGATGTGAGGAAGCGCGTATACTGCGATCATGACGGCTGGCGCATACACAATATAGCTACCTAACAAAAGGAAAGCGAGAGGTGCTATCAAAAAGACCAAGCGAGGACCGCCGTTAAGAAAGTAAAGCATAGCGTTGCTATAACAGAGGCGTTGGGCCCAGTTGAGACCTTTACCAAGCAGTGGATTATCCAAACGAAAAATCTGTGCCATACCGCGAGCCCACCGCATACGTTGACCAATGTGATCAGCGAGACTTTCTGTTGCGAGTCCGGCAGCAAGCGGAATGTTAAGGTAGGCCGTTTGATAACCACGGCGGTGCATTTTTAATGCAGTATGCGCATCCTCGGTGACTGTTTCAGTGGCAATGCCTCCGACTTCTTCTAACGGCGCGCGTTTTAGCACGGCACATGAGCCGCAAAAAAATGACGCATTCCACATATCATTACCATCTTGAATCAGGCCGTAGAACAACTCACCTTCATTTGGGCGGTTACGAAAAATCGATAAGTTTCTTTCAAATGGGTCAGGCGAGAAAAAATGATGAGGTGTTTGTATGAGCGCTAGTTTTGGATCTTTAAAAAACCACCCCATGGTCATTTGTAAAAAACCGCGAGTAGGCACGTGGTCGCAGTCAAAAATAGCAATGTAGTCGCCATGCGTTTTTGTGAGCGCATGATTGAGGTTACCTGCTTTGGCGTGCACACTATTGGGACGAACGATATAACCCACATCCAACTGAGCGCAAAACTGTTTGTATTCATCCCGTTTACCGTCATCTAATAAATAGACATTGAGCTTATCAGCAGGCCATTCGATGGCCTTCGCAGCCATGATTGTGGGCTTAACGACGGAGAGTGGCTCATTATAAGTCGGAATAAAAATGTCGACTGTCGGCCAGCTATCAGTGTCCTCAGGTAATTGGGCTATTTTTCGCTTGAGCGGCCAAATGGTTTGCATATACCCAAATAGGAGTATGATCCAGGCATATATCTCTGCACACAAAAGAATGAAGCCAAGCGTCCCGTCGAGTGGTTGACTCCAGTTGATAGTTTCGGTTATGCGCCAATAGATATAGCGAGTACTGACAAAAAATGATAGCAGCATCATGACTATCATTGGAAACTGCCCAGCTTGTTTACGCACCCACAAGGCAATGCCCCAGAATATGAGTAATATTAATCCTTGTTGCGCGGCATCCATTGGCAAGGTGAGAACAAAAGTAAGAATGGCGATTCCGATAGCGAGCAGCCCCAAGTTGATTCTGCGCCGGCTTTTTACTAAAGGCTCTAAAGGGATCGTAATGAAGTTCATCACGCGATTAAAGGCGGTACCAATAGGTTTTAACCAACGTGTGTAACGAGCCTTGGGCTTGCGTGTACGAGGCGCAGAAGGCTCGGGTGTTTGGTAAACAAAAAGTAGCCAGATTAGTTGGATTAGCCAACGTAACGGATCGAGTAAACGAAAACTTTTTTGTCCCAGTTGCGGCATCCAATATGAAAGACCTTGATCGTTCAAATCAAGGTTTTTAGGGCGGTTCAGAAGCGATACATCGGTGATTAGCACGATCAGAAACGAAAGACTGGCTAATCGAGAGTTAGACTGACGTAGCTCACGCCACTGATGAGTTAAGCGCGGGAACATCGCTGTGCGACCCAAGTGGCTAGTTCAGAAAAGTCAGCATTAGCGCTTGCGGCAACACTGTACTCATAACAACTTTGTTGTGTCGCAAGCGCTTCAACCAAATGTTGGTCACGCATGATGCCCACATTCGCGGTGACTTTGTCGCTCAGTTCATGATTAATTATATCGCTAATATCGCGATTAAGTTCGAGTTGTGGAGCTACGGCATTTTCTAGAAACACAAATGCATCAGGGACATCGCTACCCAGTCCTGTTGCTTGGATAAACGCTTGCATACGTGGATAAACGCGCGGCTCTGGTTGCCAAACGCACAGGTGAAGGTCAACGTGTTCTATCAGCGCCTGATACAATCGTATCGATTGGCTGGGTAGGTTGATAATAACTAATGTTTCTGGGTCGTCACTTAACCAGCTGAAAAATCGGTGAGGATTATATTCAATCAGCGAGGTGAGCTCTTCAAATTGATCGTGAACGTCACCGAGTGGAAAAAAGATTGCGCCAAAATCACTGCGAAAGGCACACTCTCGACTATCGTTTGTGTTGTTAATATAACTTTTTGCCCAACCACCTTGCTGCTGGATAGGCATCCCATACCAAAGCCGTAAATCGTTGTGCGGACAAAGATCAACAGCGATCACTTTGTTATCTTTTCTTAGCAGGGCATTGCTTAAGTTGGCAACTATAGTCGTTGCCCCTGCACCCGAAAATAGACTTTGCACGGTGATAATAGCCAATTTATTTCGCGCTCCCCATGTCTTTATGAGATAGCACCGTAGTCAGTGACTTCAACTCGGTTGCAAACAGTCGCCAGTACGTTCGGGCTCGTTTTACCCGAACGGGAGAACTTAACTCCAAAAAAGATTCTTGCTGCCAACCAGCAACATGCTTTTGAAAACCTTCGCTCTCGGAGGTCTCATGCACTAATGTTGTACGCCATAACTGATTAGTCATATAGAATACGCTTAGGTTAAAAAAATTTTAAATTAATTTATATTGTAATAATTATGATATAAAATTAGTATTCATACAACATGATTTTAGTCTTATACAAGACGTTTTGTTTTAAACAGGAATGGATCGCTTGTGAGCACTCTATTAGGTCGTTTGATTGGGGATGAGAGCCTACTTCCAGCGCTACAGCTGGGAGAGGTGCATGCTTGTTTAAGTGACAGTAGAAACTGGCTGGTAAGCTTAATTAAAGAAATCAGCTCTGAATTGGCGACACAGGTTTTTCTCACTCGTGATACTCATCGATTACTCAGGCAAGTGGATTCAACGACACCTCTGACTGCTTATGTTGGCGTTGCCGAATGGAAGTTTAGGTCGAAGATAAGGCAATCCGATCTATTTAATTTGTTAGATAAAATGAGTCGCGATGCTGATTGCGTCGTCTTTATTTCACAATTCTCCGATTCATTAATTGCGAACCTGTTAAGTGACCGCGAGACACTACTATTGCTTGCTCGGTGGGCACTTAATAGAAATAAATTAGTATGGGTCGCTTATTTAGGCGATGAAAATACCCCACTGGGGCAAAGCTGGTTGCGCGCTCATCGAATGAGCTTCACGTCAATGCACTTGATGGAGGAGGGGCGTCCTTACTCTACTTGGAAAGTAATGCATTGGTTTGTTGAAGATGACTTATTGCAAGAAGAAATATCGATACAACGTGTTTCGGCCGAGCAAGGCGGTGGGTATTTAAAAGTGACGCCGTTTGAGGACCAGGGCAGACCACAGTTTAAACGGTTAGCAGGTTCGTTAGTTTACGCCGTGCATAATGCCATTAAAGCTACGGAGATCGCACCTAATCATTGGCAACAAGTTAAGCATCCCATCGAGATTGAAAAAAATTTTAAACAGGGAAGTAATGACGTCATTATTATTAATGACGCTTACATGGCATCTCGCAAACAACTGATAGAAAAAATATATCGCCTGAGAAGTGCTATTGGTCCCTTTATAAAAATTATAATACGCGAAGTTGATTATCGTATTCGGCACCATGATGAGCGTATTTTAATCAATGCGGGTGCTACGTATATTGCCCCTAAGTCACTTTCACTTGATGAAATTGATAGCGTTATTGACTGCTTGCACAGTTGGGAGTTCAAAGGCAATTTGCCAGAATTGGCGACATTACAGCAACTATTTATTCCATCTGAGGCGGAAGGTTATTTGCCGCCTCCGAGTTTTTGCGCTCAAGTACGTCGCATGAACGAGTTAGCTAATTATCAAAAAGTCGATGTTCAGCTTATTGTGGGGGTCGTTGCTACCGGTATCAAACCAGATGCGATTGTGTCGCGTTTTTCAGTCAGGCGCCAAGGTGATCTGTGTACTGTGTTAGGTAATACGGTCTATATCTTTTTGTTTGCATGTGAAAAAGCTGAGGTCGATAGGACATTACTTAAATTACTGGGCTTTTCATCACGAAATTTATTTAGTCGGGAAGCGCGTTTTGACGCAACTTTTGCTATTAAAGAAGCTCTTGATGAGCTCGCTGGATTAGCTGATACACAAGGCTGGCAGTTACCCGAGTTTACTTCGATTAATGAAGTTGACGAACAAACTGATCGTCAATTTGAAAATTTTCATCCACTACCAGCGACTGTTGCGTCTTTGAAAGGGGATAAAAATAATGCCTGAGCACGTTGCTGAAACCTATGTTTTAATAAGTTTTATCCTAGGCGTTTTTGCGGGCTGGCTGACACTTGCGCTTTGGCGGTGGCTTGGGAAACGAATTGCGAGTCTTGCAGTTAAGTTCGGGTTTGTGCGTATTCTCAGCAAACCACGACGCAGCAAGACAATGAAAGGGACTTACAGAAATGGATAATCGGCAGTACCAATTGTTCCGTCAACAATGGTTAAGCAGTGCATTGTTCAGCTTGCACAGTCCAGGCAAATGGTCGTTCGTGTTTTTGCTAAAAACTGCGCTATGTTGGCTCTCGTTTATGTCCTTTTCTCTGGTCTATAATCTTGCGCTCTTTCTTTTAATTGTGCTTCCAATTAAGCCGACTTGGTTGTCACGAACGCGCGATATTCTGATATGGCCTGCAATGATCGCGCTGCTCTATTACGACAGTCACTTACCTCCGATAACGTCACTGTTTAATAACCTTGAGCAACTCGCACAGTTCAGTTTGGGCTATTGGTTAGAACTTGCCGAACGTTACATTTCCATGAAAATGATTACTTGGCTTGTGGTGGCTTGGATTGCGTTTTTATATTTTAAGAATATCTTTAAAATGGGCACCGTTGCTTTTGTTTGCTTGCTGGGTACAGGTATTTATGTGCAAACAGCGGATCCTGAAAGTAGCACCGTCGCGATGAAGCCTATTGAACCGCAAAGCACGAATGACGCAAAAGTCGAAACACCCGAGCTATTTTTGGAGCGCTTTTTCCAAACGCAATCACAATGGCATGTCAAAAGTCCTGCTATAAGTCAGCAAGTAGGGCGTGATTTTGATATTTTGCTAGTCAATATTTGTTCTATTTCTTGGGCTGATATACAGACGGTAGGGCTTGAGACTCACCCCGTATTTGAGAAATTTGATATTATCCTCGAAAATTATAATTCGGTTTCCTCTTATTCAGGACCTTCGGCATTACGCATACTTCAAGCGGGCTGTGGACAAAAACCCCATCAACAAATCTATCAACCTAAAAAGCAATGCCTGCTTGCTGAGGAGCTTGCATCGCTGGGTTTTAAGTCTGAACTATTTATGAATCATAACGGTGAGTTTGATAACTTTAAAAACTCGCTGTTAAACGATGGTGGACTCAATACCTACGACGATATTCAACAGTACTTTTCACCCACGATGATCGCTTTTGACGGCGCGGCTGTGTTCGATGACAAGCAAATTATTGATCGTTGGTTAGCGCAAGGCGACAATTCGAACGCTCGTTTTGGCTTCTATAATTCGTTAACGCTGCATGATGGCAACCGACGGTTGAACTCAAATAAAACCAGCATACAAAGCTATAGAGAACGTGCGTTGCTGATGCTTGAACAAATACAGGCGATTATTGAGACGGCAGAGCAAGAACAACGCAAGTTGCTACTTATCGTTGTCCCTGAACACGGAGCCGGACTTAAAGCCGATGGGGTTCAACTCGCTGGCTTGCGCGAAGTACCGACGTATTCGCTCACACATGTACCTGTATTGTTCAAATTAATTGGTGCCAATAATCCGAGTGAGCAAACTATTCGAGTTGATCGGCAAACCAACCAAAATGCAATTTCATCACTGATTATGAACACCCTTGCACAACAGCCCTTTGCGGGCGGGACATACCAGCCTGAAGCTTTGGCGGACGCTATTCCTGATAGCAAGTGGGTCAGTGAGAATAAAGACATCCGCTTTATGATTTGGGAAGATAAGCATATCCTCAAACTTAAAGGACAAAACTGGGTCGAAGTGCGTGATTAGCTTACCCTTTGATTAAGTTTCTCCAAAGTCTGAGAGAGTTCGATAATGAGTTGGTGGTTGTTAGATACTACGCCGTCTTAATAGCTGCGTCATCGTTGAACAATTTAAACATAACTCCTCCATGAGGCGAAC
>CETA01052933.1_pt1 | contig 12242 bp, 10 predicted proteins | sample 531251 | NCBI WGS metagenome assembly CETA01 (sample SAMEA2622362, study PRJEB7988) | marine metagenome | biome: marine biome (ENVO:00000447); feature: mesopelagic zone (ENVO:00000213); material: "saline water (ENVO:00002010), including plankton (ENVO:xxxxxxxx)" | depth 380 m
CAACATATCATTTGAAGGAAATCCCACAGATTATTTATTAAATGAGGAATTAGGATTAGTAATTGAAATTGAAGATGAATATGTTTCAGATTTGATTACAGAATTATCCAAATATGTACCAACTTATAAAATTGGTAAAACAACTGCTAAATCTAGGATAAATATTAATTGTAATGGAGAACAATTGATATATAATTCAGTTAAATATTATCAAGAATTATGGGAAAAAACTAGTTTTGTTTTAGAGGTTAAACAAATAGGAGAATCTTTAGCTCGGTCAGAAATTGTATCTTTATTAAATATGACTGATGTTTCTTATAATTGTTCTTCTCCAATTGTACAACGTTTAATAAATCATCATATTCCTGATATATCTTTTAAAATTGCTATATTACGAGAAGAGGGTTCTAATGGAGAACGAGAAATGGCTTCTGCATTTCATATGGCTGGTTTTGAAACATGGGATGTTACTACTCAAGATTTATTAAATAATGAAAATTTACTTAGTAATTTTCGAGGAATAGCATTTGTTGGTGGGTTTAGTTATTCTGATTGTTTGGGATCATCAATTGGATGGTATAATGTAATAGTAAATAATTTAAAAATACGAAAACAATTTAATGATTTTTATAATAGGTCAGATACTTTTAGTTTTGGGGTATGTAATGGTTGTCAGCTTATGACATTATTAGGTTATGTTGGTGATAAAGAATTTAAATTAAAACAAAATTTATCAAAACGTTTTGAGTCTCGCTTTTCAACTATTAAAATTTCAAAATCACATGCTATTATGTTAAAAGGTATGGAAGATTTGATAATGGGTGTATGGGTTGCTCATGGTGAAGGGAGATTTGATAAAGAATTCAATGATGCATATACTCCAATAAAATATGTTAATAATAAATCATTAGTGACTGAAACATATCCTGAAAATCCAAATGGTTCATTAAATGGTGTTGCTGCGATTTGTTCTAAAAATGGTCGTCATTTAGCAATGATGCCTCATCCTGAAAGAACTTTTTTGAAGTGGCAATTACCATGGTCTCCTCAGTATTTTGAAAAAAGTTTAGTCAATACAAATTATTCTCCCTGGTTTGTATTATTTCAAAATGCTTATGAATGGTGTTTACATAATACTTTACGTAAAAATTAAGAAAACCATTTAAATATTTAGGTGTAAATTAAAATAATAATTAGAAAATATTTCATAATATTATAATGAGTATTTCTAAAAAAAAAACAAAAAAGAAGAATCAATATAAATCAATTTCTCAAATAACTCAGGAAATCTCAAATTCATTACGAGATTGTTGTCAAAATACTTTTTTTATTAAAGGTGAAGTAACTAATTATCGTAATCCAAAATTTAATGGAAATTTATATTTTGATTTAAGAGATGAAGAAGATAATACGACAATTAGTTGTATGTCTTGGTATTCAACACGAAAAGGATTTCCTGTAATAAAGAATGGTGATATTGTAAAAATAATATGTAAATTAACACATTATGAACAAAAAAATACAATTTCTTTATTAGTTCAGGGTATAAAGATATGTAAAAAAGAAGAAAGTAATTTTTATATACAATATAAAGAATTAGAATCAAAGTATGAAAAATTAGGTTATTTTGATGACGATAAGAAAAAAAAGATAAAAGAGAATAATAAAAGAATTGGAATAATTACAGCTAGACACGGGGCAGCAATAACCGATATTATATCTGTCATTAAAAGAAGAAGTTATGGTAATAGTATAATAATACGAAATACTAAAGTTCAAGGTATAGATTGTGATGCCGATATTAAACAGGCTATAGCAGATTTAAATAGATATAAAAAATTAGATTTAATAATTATTACACGTGGTGGTGGTTCAATTGAAGATTTGTGGGGATTTAATAGTGAAAAAGTAATAGAAGGTGTATTTGATTCAAAAATTCCAATAATTAGTGCTATTGGTCATCAACGAGATACTACTCTATGTGATTTTGTAGCAGATAAAATTGCTCCAACGCCTACAGCTGCTGCTGAAATTATTACACAAGATAAAAAAAAAATTCGTAATAATTTATCACAATTGTCTAAAAATTTAAATCGTCTAAAGCAAAATATAATACAAAAAGTAAAACATAATATTGATAGTTATCAAAATAGATATTTTTTAAAAAGTCCTGCGATTGATATAAATAAGGAATATACTATAAATAATCGTTTTTTAAATCAAATTATTAATTCAAAAATACAAATGGAAAGACATAAATTAAAATCATTTGATATTTCTAAATTTTCTACAATTTTTTATGAAGATAAGGAAATAACATCTGTGAAAGATGCAAAAAATTTAGAAGGTAAAATTAGTACATTAATTTTCGAAGATGGTTCAATTGATGTCATGTTTTCAAATATAACAGATAGTATGATTATTGTAGATAAGAAAAAGAAAAAGAAGAAACAGCAAAATAAATTAGATTTGTTTCAAAAAGAATTAGACAAAATAAAGAAAATATCAAAAAATAAAGAATACAAAAGTATATCTATAGAAAAGGGTAATTTTATAAAGAAAATTTTGAATAAAATTCAAAAACTTGATATATATGATTCAAATTTTTTAAAATTATATGAAGATGTATGTAATGAATTAAATTTGTATTGTCATATAATAAAAGATATTAATAATTATCAACCAAAATTAGTTGATGATATAAATGAAAAAATTTATTATGATTCATTAGATAAATTAAAATCAATATCTGATTTTAAAAGTTCTATTTTATCAAATAGAATAAATTATTATAAAAAGGGATTGAAGTATTTATTAATTGTAGAAAAATATTTAGAAAATATAAATAATAGATTTGTTAATATTGAAATAAAGGTATTAAATGCTAATAATGATAAAAAATTAAAAAAAATTACTGAAATATCATCTACGATTGATAATATGTTAAATGATAATGATATAATTGATGAAAATTTTTTTGAAATTTATTACAAATTAAAATGTGATTTAATGAAACATCAAAATGAGATAAAAAATTCACCAATTGAAATTATTGAACTTATTAATTGTAATGGTAAATTAGCGAAAAAAGATATTAGTACTAGTTTTTTGTAATAATTTAATCACCATTTTGAATACTTGGTAAAGCATTTGGATTTTCAATTTCATTTCCTATAACAGAAGAGATTTTATGACAAACATATCCTAATGGATGTTTAACATTTTCATATATATTTTCTACAAAATCAATATGTTCTGTCATTTTGGTTTGATCTAAATTCATTTTTTCTATTTCTTTTTGTAATTTATCAATACTATTTTGTAATTTGTCAATTTTTTCAGTAAGACTTATCAGAAGTTTATTATCCATTATGTTATAATTTTGATAAATTCTTTTCTTTTAGTTTTCTAACGCTCCAAAAATTGTACTATTTATAATTTTTTGTAAAACTTCTTGTTTTTTTAAAGCATACTTAGAAATAAAGTCATCTGTCATATTTTTATTATAATATTTATGAATTTTGACAACTCTATCTTTATATGGAAGACGTTTATGGGAACATTTTCTTACAGCACGAGCAATTGCTTGTTTTTCGCCTTGTAGAGAATAAAATGGTTCAAATAAATGGACATGTAATGTATCACTTAGTGAAACACCTTCTGAAAATTTTTCATCTCCTATAAATATACGAGCATATTTACCATCAGTATTTTCTTCTGTATTATAAAATTTTCTTCCCTGACTAATTGCTTTGGCAGTACTTGAACTATTAAATATTAAGAAACTTTTATAAGAAGTTCCTTCAAAATTTTTAAAAAGTTTTTCTCTTTTTTTATCATAATTATTTTGAGTAATTGTCTTTATTTTTAATTTTTCATCCAAATCGGATAATTTTTGAACAATTTGTATTTTTGTGATTGGTTTTTTTGTTCCATGATCATTTTTATTATTACTTAATCTATTCCATCCTTTTGTTTCTAGGAAAAAACCTATACCATTTGCTCCAGCAGCTTTATGACGAGATATAATAAAATGTTTTTCTTTATCGTATTTTTCAATATTTTTTAATAAACGATGGAATTTTGCTGGATATATACCTTTTCGCGAATATACTGAAGGTAAATTGCTCATTGCTGATGATTTTTTATAATATCCAGATACAGCATTTGTAAATTTTTCATTTCTAAAATTTTTATCATAAATGTCATTAGAGTTAATAATTTCATATTTTTTTTGTTCTCTTTCATGTGTTTTTTCCCATCGTGAAAAATGATCTTCGTCAACTTTTGTAATATATGGTTTCATCATTTTTTTAATTGCAAAAAGTGAAATGTCATCTTCAATATCAAAAAAACTAATATATCCTTTTACATCATTTGATAATTTCTTGCTTTTTAGTTGTCCAAAAACATTATAATACTTATTATTAAATTTATCTTCTGTTTCGGGAAGTTGTTTTTCATCTTTATATTTCATTATATTAATAAGACGTGGTAAATCTGTTATGGATTTAAAAATTGGAGTAGCAGTTAATAATAATATTTTTATATTTTTAGCACTTTTTAGTTTTGTTACTAAGTAATCGTATTCTTGTTTGTATCGTTTTGCTGGATATAATAAATTATGACTTTCGTCTAATATAAATAGAGAATTATCTAATTTAATAATTCCTTTTTTAACTCTATTTGATAATGAAACATAGGAAATAATTTTAACATATTTATTAATAATTCTATTTGTTGGATCTTTTTTTGGTCTTGAACCATCTTTATTAAATTGCGAATTTTCAACAAAATCTTTAATTATTGATGGGCAAGTTTTAGATATCTCCATTCGGTAATTTTCTTCTAATGATTTAACTGGTGGAATTACAACATATATTTTTTTTGGTGATATTGGAATATCTAATTCATCTTTATTTTTATTTGACAAAATACTATTTGAAAACTCATTATTAAAATGAACTTTTAATATAAAAGAATTTAATACATCAATTGAAGTACATGTTTTTCCTGAGCCCAGTCCATGCCATGCTAATAATCCTCTATATGGACCATATATTAAATAAGAACTTACAATTTTTTGATAAAATCCTAATTTAATTTTTCCATATGTCGCATTACACGCTTCCTTATTTACGTAAGTATTTGTTGGTTTAGTATAATGTAAATCTTCAAAAATTTTTTTTATTTTAGAACTAAAATTTTTATCAGTTAATTTTGGCCAATTTATATATTTCATTCTCTGATGATAAATTAATTTTGTTAAATTTGATGCATTTTTAGAACTAATAAATACTAATGCTTTTCTACCTGTTTTTCTTTTTCTAATAATTTGGGCAAGCGAATTGTTCTTAAATCGGACAATTTCACCAAAATGATGATTTCTCATTCCATTAAATAATGGAATTTTATCTAAAACATCATAAATTTCTGGATTTTTATATTTAATTATCCTAATTTTTTTTGTATCTTTAGACATTTGTCTCTATATTTAATAACAAATATTTTATTTAATAATATATTATAGTAATGATTAAAGAAGTTCTTATTAATGATATTTATGGTGAACTTATATGTAAAATTGATGAATCTCAATTTCCATTATTAGAACAACAAGGTAAATATCCTAGAATACAATGGATTAGTATAGATGGAAGAAAATTATCTAAACGATTAGTTAAAACTGAAATCGTTTCCATAATTGATACACCTCATTATAAATTTGTACAAAATGATATAATTTCTTATCAAGAATATATGAATAAAAATAAATGGACTAATTACGGAACTAAACATTCTCCACAAAATTTTAAAAAATTAATTGAATCTTTTAAACAATATCTAGAAAATCCATTTGAAAATCAATATATTAAATGTAAAATGAAAAGTAATAAATTGATTATTATTGATGGATTACATAGAATATCTATTATTAAGTCTAAATTCCCAAATCAAAAATATATTAAAATTAAACTGTAATATTATAAGAAAATTTGATTATATCTTTTGTATATGTTGGTATTTTATATTCAAAATCATCAATTTCTATTGTTGTATATGATTGATAATATTTTGCTGGAAAAAATTTCTTCTGATATCCATATTTTCTACCTCTATGTTTGAAAAAACATATATCTATATATCTCCAATCTCTTATTACTGATACCATTGAATTATCTTTTGGACATCGAATAACTACAAAACCAATTGATTCTAATTTTGGAATTATCTTTCTGGCTACTATATCAAGATTTTTTATATCAGTTCCTATATCTTCATCATGATCATTTTCAATCAATCTTTTATTTTTATATAATCCTAATAATGTTTTACCTTGTAACCAATATAAAATATTTTCTTCATTAAAAATTTTTATTATATCTTTTAAATTATTCATTCGGACATTCATTTCTTCTTCTGGTGTTTTAAAAAACATTTGTTGTTTGATTTTTAATTCATCAAATGGATAATCTAATGATAATATATTTTTATCTTTTGACACTATTTGAGCAATTGTTTCCATATAATAAATATAGTATATATAATAAATATGAAACACGGATTTATATTATTGTGGCCTCACGGATTTAAATATAAAGAACAAATTTTAACTAAAATCGCAGAAAAATATAAAATTATTTATCATAATAGTTTTAAAATAAATAATTTGGAAAATTTTGTTATGTCTCTATATGTTAATGAAAATTCAGAACATATTAAAAATAAAAATAAATTTTTATTAACTAATAATAAAAATGGACAAATTTATGTATATATTTTTCAAAATGAAGAAAATGATATTGAATTATATGGTAATACATTAAAATCTAAAGGTGTGGAAGACTTAAAAATTTATCTGCGAAATCTTTATAATCCTAAATTACCTAATCCTAATCAAAGAATTATGCCTTTAAAAAGAGGAGTATCTCATAATCATGTAATACATTCAAGTGACCTTTCTCGTGAAGTCCCTGAATTTTGTAAAATGTTAAATATTAATATTAATTAATTTATCTTGATTTTTATAAAACATATTTATCATCTTCGATAACAGTTCTAGCCTGCACATTCATATATTTTTTATAATAATTTTGATTTTAACATAAAAATTGATATTGCGGAGATTTTTCTAATTTTATTATTTTATATTTCGTCTCTTCATAATTTGACCGTTTATATTACACTAACCAAATTTTTTATCAATTGAATTAGATTTACAAACAACTTTTCCATGTATATTTTTTAATGGAACTTCTATAGTGTTTATTTACTATATAATTTTATATAGAGTAAATAAATATAAATGACTTATCTATCAAGTTTAAATACATTAGATTCTAGAAGTATTCCATATGAAATTAGAAGAAATCCCATAAATATTTATAATTGTAAAAATATTTTGTATAATAAAATACAAAAAACAAAGAAAAAAAACAGATATGGTGATCAAAATATAATTAATGAGGAATTTTTATATAATAATGGATTAATTTTCCCAAATGATTGTAAAATTCTTTTTGAAAAAAATTCAAGAGATATCCAACCAAGAAATACTATTTCTAAAAAAGTTTATTTATATAAATCTATGTCATTAGATAATATAGGACATTTTTTTATAGATAATTTAATTCCTATAATTAAAATGATATTTATTGATCAACAGATTTTAAAAAACTCTACTATGAATATTAATCGTGATAATTATATTATTTTTTTAAGATCACATGAAGAAAGTAATAAACAACAAACAATTATTAATAAACATCGTGAATATTTTTTACCATATACACAACATGAAGTTAAATTTTTATCTTATTATCCAGATAAAACATTATTTACTGATGTTGTTATTAGTACATTAGGACTAGGGAAATCAATTTCTTTTTCAAATTGGCATAAATATGAAAATCATGAAATGATTGATGAATCGATAAATAAAAAATTTGTTCAATTAATTAAAAAAATATATTTTAAATTTTATAATATTGAAGAAAATAAAAATCCAGATAAAATTGTAATTTTATCTAGAAAAAATGCTAAACATCGTAGAGTTAGAAATGAAAGTCAATTGGTAAATATATTAAATTCGCGATTTAATAATGTTGAATTAATTAAATTTGAGAAATTTAATTTAAAAGACGAATTAGATTTATTAAATAATGTATCTTTATTTATTTCACCGCATGGAGCTGGTATAATATCTTCATTTTTTATTCCTTCAAAATCATTATGTTTAATGATAAATCCTAAAGGTTTTTCTTTTATTTATGATTTTCCTGTTATATATCAAAAATATTTAGAAAGATCTGACATAAATATTTATCAATATGAGAATGACGATATACGAGATATAGATAGAAAAAATATTTATAAAAATCGTGATAAGCATTTTAAAATTAATATTCCAAAAATTATTGAAATAATAGAAGAGAATTGGGCTAGAACGGTTAGAACGGCTTATTAATAATAAATTTATATATTGCGTAACAATAAATGATTATAACATATATTTTAGGAATATTTATCATTATTTCAATTATGTATATAATAATGTGGTCATTACCTGATAGAATTTTATTAAATAAATATTATAAAATTATTGGAAATCAAGTTAACACAAATTGTAAAATTTTAAATATTGGTGGAGATATTTATAATATATTTGATTATTACATGTTTAATAAGAAAATTAATTATTGGATATTAGATATAAAAAGTAAATATCATATTTCAAACATTTTTTCCATTAAAAATGGTTACTTAGAAACAGATTTAACTAAGGCTTTAAAAAACTATCCAGAAAAAAAAAAATTTTTTGATATAATTTTTTCTTTTGGGGTATTGGGATATTATAAATTTAATAAACATATGCAGAAAAAATATATTAAATCAGTTTATAATTTGTTAAATAAAAATGGTATATTTTTATTAAAGATAGATGATCATCGTATGGAAAATTGGAATAATAAGTATCAAATTGATATGAATTTATTTAAGAAATATTTTAATAAAAATAATTTTGATAAAATACCTAAAAAATTTATTGAAATGAAGAATAATAAAAAATTATATTCTGTATATTGTTTTATTAAAAAATAGATTTAAAGATTTTTTAATACTATAAATTATTAGTATCTAACTTGAAATGAATCCAACTCTAACTCCAACTAAATTAAAATAAAGAATTATTAAAAAAAAAATTTACGCAAAATTAATGGAAATGAGTACTGATGAAGCAGATTTTCAAAAAAATTATGAAACATATAATCGATTGATGAATAATAGTGTAAAAGAAATTAAAGAATATTTACATCAACATAATAAACAATATTGGAATGGTTCTAAAAAAAGATATCAAGTTTTATATTTAATGAAGTTAAATAATGAAATGAATTAGAACATAATAGTTAAATATTTTTAATTTAATTATATAAAATTAAATTAAAAATTGATTAAAATGGATTAAAGATATTAAAATATAAATATTAAAAATGAACTCTACTGATTATTCTCCTATTGCACCAATACTTGGTGACAAATATATTACTATATTAATTTGTACTTCTGGTATTCTTGGACTTTTATTTGCTTTATATCAGTATTTAAAAATCCGAAAAATTAAAATTTATGAATATGGACATTCTTTTGAATTATTAGAAAATCAAAGATGGGATAGAGAAAAATTGATTAATGTATATGAAGCAATTTCGGAAGGTGCTGCTGCATTTTTAAAAGAAGAATTCAAATACATGTATATATTTATTATTTTGTTTGCTGGAATAATTACTATTTTAGTTGGAAGTGCTGGAAATTGTGGTAAATCTAAAATTATTGATGGTATTCTTCAATCCACAGATGGTTCATGTTGGATCCGTGGAGGATTAACCGCAGGTTCTTTTGTTGTTGGTGGTCTTACTTCTATGTTATCTGGATATATTGGAATGAGAATCGCAGTTTATACAAACGCACGAACAACTATTAGTGCTACACGTGGATGGGGAGCGGCATTTAATACTGCTTTTAGTGGTGGAGCAGTTATGGGATTTTGTCTTTGTTCTCTTGGTTTATTAATTTTGTATGTAATAATTAATTTGTATCATTTGTATTGGGATTTAACTGTTCTAGGAAATGGACAAGCTTTATTTGAATGTATTGCTGGATATGGTTTAGGTGGTTCATCTATCGCATTATTTGGTCGTGTTGGTGGAGGAATTTATACTAAAGCGGCAGATGTTGGTGCTGATTTGGTTGGTAAAGTTGAACAAGGAATTCCAGAAGATGATCCAAGAAATCCAGCAGTAATTGCTGATAATGTTGGAGATAATGTAGGTGATGTCGCTGGAATGGGTGCTGACCTTTTTGGTTCATTTGCTGAGGCAACTTGTGCTGCTTTAGTCATTGCTTCTATGAGTCCAGATTTGAATAAATATTGGGGTTCGTTATTATTTCCATTATTAATTACAAGTGTCGGAATATTTAGTGGATTTTTGACTGCTTTAATACCAATTTTTTATAAAGTAAAAAAAGAAGCAGATATTGAAAAATCATTAAAAATTCAATTAATTATGTCAACATTATTAACAACACCTTTAATTGCGATGATTTCGTATTTATTTTTACCATCAAAATTTTGTGTTGAATTATCTGATAATATCACAGATTCAAATTTTATTTGGGATGATGATATGCCATCCTGGTGTTCGCACAAAGCTACTAATACAGGTGCTTTTATTTCAATTGTATGTGGTTTATGGTCTGGATTAATTATTGGTTATTTTACTGAGTATATGACTAGTCATAGTCATTACCCGGTTAGAGAGTTAGCAAGTGTTTGTGATAAAGGGGCTGCTGTTAATATTATTTATGGATTAGCTCTTGGAAATTTTTCTACCATAGTACCAGTTATTTTTTTAGCTATTACTATTTTAATTAGTTTTCAATTAGCAAGTATGTTTGGAATTGCACTTGCTGCCCTTGGTATGTTATCGACTTTAACAATTGGTTTAACAATTGATGTTTATGGTCCAATTTCAGATAATGCTGGTGGTATTGCTGAAATGGTTGGTTTTGATGAATCAGTTAGAGCAAAAACTGATGCATTAGACGCAGCTGGAAATACTACTGCTGCTATTGGTAAAGGATTTGCTATTGGTTCTGCTGCTTTAGTTTCTCTTGCTCTTTTTGGAGCATTTGTTTCACGAGCTGGATTAGGATATCAAGGAATTAATATTTTAGATTCATTTACTTTCTTTGGATTGTTGATTGGTGCAATGCTTCCATATATATTTTCCGCTATGACGATGAAATCAGTTGGAAAAGCAGCTCAAGAAATGGTAGAAGAGGTTAGAAGACAATTCAGAGAAAATCCAGGTATTATGCAAGGAAATGTAAAACCTGATTATAAAAGATGTGTAGAAATTTCTACACAAGCATCTTTAAAAGAAATGATTCTACCTGGGATTTTAGTAATTTTTACTCCAATTGTATTTGGATTTTTATTTGGAATAAAAGCATTATCTGGATTATTAACAGGCTCATTAATTTCTGGAGTTCAAATGGCTATTTCTTCTTCAAATACCGGAGGAGCTTGGGACAATGCTAAAAAATATATTGAAAAAGGAAATTATGGAGGAAAAGGATCTGCTGCTCATTCAGCTGCTGTTACTGGTGATACAGTCGGCGATCCTCTTAAAGATACATCTGGACCTGCTTTAAATATTTTAATGAAGTTAATGGCTATTATTTCTCTTGTATTTGCTGACTTTTTTGTTAAAAATTCTTTACCTTCTCTTATACCTGGATATACAACATAGTTTTTTTTTTTATCTATAGTAATTATATAAATAGAAATATGTCTTCAAGTGGCAATAAAAAATATCCAGCAACAATTGATGATGAAAAAGATAATATTATTTTTGAAAATACTGATAGTAAATTTCATATTCCTGAAAATTATAAACATTTTTATATAGTATCAAAAAATGATTTCAAAAAATATAAAAAAGATTTGGAAGCAATTGAAAAAGCTAATCCAATTTTAAGAAATGAAGATAATCAAATTTTAGATTTTGATATATATACAATGGATTCGCCAAAAGGAATAAAATTTTTAAAAAATGAGATTTTTTTAAAAAAAAAATATATTCGTAGTGATGAATATAAGGATAAATTTGTTTATAAACCTGAAACATCTGCTCTATTAAATCCTTACAATACAAGTGCTCTATTAAATCCTTACA
>CETA01105636.1_pt1 | contig 12239 bp, 12 predicted proteins | sample 531251 | NCBI WGS metagenome assembly CETA01 (sample SAMEA2622362, study PRJEB7988) | marine metagenome | biome: marine biome (ENVO:00000447); feature: mesopelagic zone (ENVO:00000213); material: "saline water (ENVO:00002010), including plankton (ENVO:xxxxxxxx)" | depth 380 m
CGGCCAGCTTGGCTGTGCGATCGTCACACAGCCGGCCCAGGGCCTCGCCAAGGACATCCACAGTCGAATGCCTGTGGTGGTGGGAGCTGGCGCCGAGGACTGGCTGAGCACTGAGATCCATGACCGGGAGACGCTGAAGCAACGCCTACGCCCGGTGCCGATCGCGAGCCTGGCCATCCAGCCGGTCAGCCAGGCCGTCAACAGCACCGCCGCGGACAGCGCTGACCTGATCCTTCCCATCAGCCCTCCCGAGGGCTGAAACACTACTTTATTTACGGTTTATTTTCATCTACGGCTTTGCGAGCGTCACCCCTGCCCCTATCTTATTGGCGAGACCGTTCGATGAACGGGATGAGAGAGAGCGCTATGAGTGCTTCTCCCACACCTCGCTGGTTTGGTTGTCAGGATGCTTGGACAAGGCCCGCTGGCTGTTCGGCTTCCACGTTAGGGCGCTTACGTCAGCATGCCTGCCAGCCCCTTCGAGGCATCCTTGTGGCTCCTCAGCCCCAAGGTAAGCTGCTCCGCAGCAAATCTGCAGCTCAACGCTGATCAGATTCTTAGCAGTACCCTTCAAGCCCCTTCTAGCTCTGCTAGTTGGGGCTTTCTTGTTCCTACCGGCAGTGCGCCCCCTACCCTGAAGAGCCGCTTCTTTTCGGCATCCCTTTGCCCACCACCATGGGCGCCTGACGCAGGAGACAGCCATGATCGAAAGTATCGAGTACACCAGTCGACGTGACGTGGAGCGCCGAGTGGCCTGTTCACGCACAGTGCTGCTCTCCATCCGCGGGGTTGATGAGCGGGAGCCCCGCCTACCACGGGGGTGGGCTGATGTGCTCCCCATGACATTTGATGATGTCGTGCCCGGGGAGGGCTTCGGGTGCGAGGAGCCGATGACAGACGAGCAGGCAAAGGAAATTAGTGCCTGGATCGGGAGGTGGCGTCAGTCGCCACAGGGGGTGAAGTTGCTGATCCACTGCAATGCAGGGGTAAGCCGCTCTGCGGCGGTGGCTCTTTGGGCAGGCCAAACCCTGGGGTGTTCTGTGAAAGGGGTGGAAGGTGACGGTCGTGATGCCAATCCCCACGTTGCGTCCCTGCTGGCCGGTGCGCCCTAGCCTCACCACTCCATGGTGTCTCACTGCCTTACCAAGGTCAGTCGGCTCCCTACCTCTCCTCGAGACCTGCAATCCCGCAGGAATGAGAGGAGACGACGATGCAACTCACCACGTTCGGCAACGATGTGATGCTAGGTGACAGCGTTCAAGCCACTGTTGGCGCCTTTACCGTGAAGGTGTCAGCCCGGGTCGATTTCGAGGCACCTACCGACGAGATGCTGCGTGTCATGGCGATCCCAGACCGCTTCAGCTTCATTGCCCAGCTCGAAGCTGAGGTCTGGATCGCGGTGAATGGCTACCAGATCCGGGTGCCTGAGGCTCGAGTGATCCGGCATGGCATGATCGTCAACGACCCATCCAATCAGCACCTGGATGAGGCTGCCACCGTGCTGGCGCAGTCCGCGCTCAGCAAGGCGATGCACATGGCAGGTTCCTTCGCTGAAGCTGCCTGATGCCCTTCCTAGCCCCCTCCTCGAGGGGGCTTTCTCTTCCCAGCTGACCACCAGCGTCATGGACTGCCCTATCTCCTCCCGAGACCTACCCCGTAGGAATGGATGAGGAGACAGAGATGGATATTGGTAGTTTTGGCGGTTGTGTGATGCCGGGCGATACCGTGACGGCGTTTGTCGGCGGCTTCAAGGTCACTGTGCGTGTCAGCCTCGATTACGAGGCGCCCTCACGGCACCTGTGGTGTGTGGACGAAGATGACGACATGCCGAGCTTCATCGCGCACCTCGAGGCAGAGGCGGCAGCGGCTTCAGGCCGTATGCTGTTGTCCTTCCCGGAAGCGCGATCTGAACGCCGTGGCGTCCTGGTCAATGATGCCCCTGGCAATGAAGCCCTTGATCAGCTGGCGGCCCTGCTGGCTGATGAAACTTACAGGAAAGCCGTCGCCTCGCGAGATATGGCGTGGTAGGCCTTTCTGGCTCGCATTCCTGCCCCCTCCATGAGGGGGCTTTTTCCTTCGCTGGCCAAGTGCCGGGCCGAGTGTCACCCCCTCCCCTATCTCCCTCTGAGACCTGCATCCGCAGGAATGAGAGAGGAGAGAGACCATGGAACTCACGAAATTCGACAACTTTGCCATTTGCTCCGACACGGTTGAGGGCAGCCACGGTGACTTCACGGTAACCGTGCTCCTGGACCGAGACCCTGACATCACGCCGGATCATTCCGACTGCTACTGCGACAAGACCCGGCAGCGGTGGCGCGATGATGAGTGGTTTTTCGGAATCCTTCGCGCAAAGGTGAGCGTGGATGTCGCCGGTCAGACAGTGGTTTTGGATGACTGTGCTGCGTCCCTTGGAGGTGTCGAGGTCAACATCACCGACACCAACAGCCATCTTGATGAGCATGCCGCTCAGCTGGCGCAGGAAGCCTTAGCCCGAGGCATCCAGCTTGTGCAGGCCATCAAGGCAGCTGCCTGAGCTTATTCAACAGACCCCACTCCGTGGGGTCTTTTTCATACTGAGTACAGCCATGACGGCCGAGCTTCGCTCCCTGCCACTACGGTTACTGGGGAAGCGCCATCCACGGTTAGCCGATGCCATGCAGTTCGCGGCCTGGTATCGCGTCGAGCATTCCATTCTGTCCAAGGCGATCGCTCACAAGAAAGCGCTGGGCCTGGATTGCGCGAGAGAGCGCTCGATGCTCAATGCCCTGGTCTCACTTCCCAAGCCGGCCTACGTTGCTCGCGTGCGGCTGGTGGGTAAGCGCAGAGAGCCGATATGCCCATGGCTGCCCCACATGGCAAGCTACCTCAAGCCCCACCACCATCACGTCGACCTGGCCACGACACTCGCGCACGTCGAGCAGCATGCTTCACGTCAGCTGCTCGAGGCCTGGGAAGTCGGCGGTGATGATCCCCGCTATCTGGAAGGTGCCACCGTGTTCGACAACTACGGCCGAGCGGTGTCTCGCCTCGTTTTCTCTCCCCCGGGCATGACGTTTGTGCCAGCCTGCCCTGCTATCCATGCCTTCCCGCCCTACCTCGCCAGGCAGCGAGCCGCCGAGCTACGCGCACAGGCGGCGGAAGCTCAAGCCAAAGGTGCCCGCCCAGGCCTCGTGGCCGACCTTCATCAAACCGCCGATCGCCTCGAGGAAGAGGCCTCGATTGAAGAGCACCGCGGCTCCTGCTGCTAGGTGTGGCCCCTGCCGGCCGGCATAGGTCACCGGACTCCCTATCTCCCCTTGAGGCCTGCACGCCTGCAGGTATGAGAGAGGAGCAATCGCAATGAGCAAGAGCACTGTGATCTACACCAAGATTGGTGACCATCGTGGCAAGAAGCGTCTGTGGCTGGAGGGCAATCGCCTGGCGCGAACCGGGATCTCCCCGGGGCAGCGCTTCAACCTCGTGGCCGGCAAGAAGAGCCTGACGCTGCACTTCACCGATGAGGGCACCTACAAGGTGTCACGGCGCAAGCGTGGTGAGGCCGTCCTGCCGGTGATCGACATCACCGCGGGTGAGCTGGCGCAGGCGCTGGGTCGCGTGGAGCGGGTGCGGGTCGTGGTGCGGGGCAACCGCGTCGACATCACGATTCACCATCATGACCTGGCAGAGTCCGATCGGATGGGGCGGCTGTTGCAGTCCCTGACCCAGGGGAAGCCCTTGGAAATCGGCTCAATCGCCCATGGTGGCGGCATCCTGGATCATGCGATCCATACTGGCCTGGCGGATGCAGGGATACCCTCCCGGCTGGCTTTTGCCAATGAGCTGGAAGGCGCATATCTCGAGGCATCGCTGGCCAACAACCCGGTCTGGGATGACGACAGCATTGCCATCGAGGGGCCGATGGAGGGGGTGGAGTGGCACAAGCTCCCCCCGATCCACCTACTCTGCGCGGGACTGCCCTGCACAGGGGCCAGCTTGTCGGGTAGGGCCAAGAACGGCCTGGACCGCGCTGAGGCCCATGAAACGGCCGGCAGCCTGTTCGTGGCCTTCCTCAATGCGATTCAGACGTTGAGGCCGGCGATGGTGCTGCTGGAGAACGTGCCGCCGTACCAGTCGACCACCAGCATGATGGTGATTCGACACGTCCTCACCGGGATCGGGTATGACGTTCAGGAGACCATCCTAGATGGCCATGCCCTGGGTGCCCTGGAACGCCGTGATCGGCTCTGCATGGTGGCTGTCAGCAAGGGAATCGAGGTGGACCTCGAGGCATTGCAGCCAGCACGTCAGCGCGAGTCGTCTCTCGCGGCGGTGCTGGAGCCCCATGAGGCTGTGGAGGCCCGATACAAGACCTATGACTATCTCGCCGCCAAGGAGGCGCGTGATCTCTCATCGGGTAAGGGGTTCCGCCGGCAGCTGCTGGATGGCACGGAAGATGGGGTTGGCACGATCGGACGCGGCTATGCCAAAGCCAGATCAACAGAACCGTTTGTCCGTCACCCCGAGGACAGCGGCCTCTCGAGGCTGCTGACCAAGGAGGAGCATGCCAGGGTCAAGACCGTCCCTGAAATGCTCATTCATGGCCTGTCTGAGACTGTCAGCCATGAAATTCTGGGCCAAGGGGTCGTCCACTGTGCATTCCGCGCAGTTGGCCGCCTCCTCGGCGACTGCTTACAGCGACTTCGTGAGCAGCACCTCAAGGGTGGCCTTGTCTCCCAAGCTCCCCGCCTAGCGGCGTAGCCGGAACGAGCCCTTCCTCCCCTTCAGCCCCTTCCTCGGAAGGGGCTTTTTCCTTCCTGGTTTGTTTCGCATGCGAAACAGCCACTGCGTATGGCAGTGCCTCCCCTATCTCCAGGTAAGCGTCACAGGTGGCCCTACCTCCTTGAGAGATCCGGGCGACCGGAAATGAGAGAGGAGAGTATCATGCGCAATAGCAACAAGTATGAGATCGCTGACGTGAAGCGTGCCACAGAGGGACGCTGGGACACGGTGTTCCAGGCGCTCTGCCCGCAACTCGAGGCGGCTCTGGCATGCCCTGGCCATCACGTGGACTGCCCGATCCATGGCGGCAAAGAGGACTTCCGCCTGGATCGTGGTTTCAAGAAGCGTGGCACGGCGATCTGCACCTGTGGCAACTGGGATGGATTCAGCCTGCTCAAAGAGCTGAATGGCTGGACCCTCCCGGAGATCCTGGAGCAGATCATGGGGGCGCTTGGTGAACGTGCCGTTGAGCCGCTGGCGCCGACCAAGGTGGCCCAGCCGGCGCGACCCGACGCGGAGAAGCGGGACATTCGGCCAACGCTTCGCAAGCGGTGGCAGGAGGCTCTGCCGCTGAACCGAGGAGAAGGCCGGTTCATCATGGCGAGCTACCTGCAGTTCCGCGGGTTGCCGGTGAAACCGATGCTGGCGCTGCTGGAAGGTGAGGCCCGGGTACATCCGAACCTCCCCTACCTCGAGCAAGGCAAAGTGGTCGGCCGCTACCCCACTCTGCTCACCCTGGTCAGGGATGCCGAGGGCAAGCCGGTCACGGTGCATCGTACCTATCTGGTGCGGGGCGCTGATGGCATCGTGCAGAAAGCGCCGGTAGCCAAGGCCAAGAAGCTATTTCCTGTGGTGAACGGTGGTGAGGTCAGCGGTGGTGCCATTCGTCTTGGTGCGCCCTCTGGTGGCGTTCTGGGGATTGCGGAAGGCATCGAGACCGCGCTTGCCGTTCGGGCAGCGACTGGCATGGTGGTGTGGCCGGTTCTGTCGGCTTCGCTGATGGGCACGTTCGAGCCACCAGAAGGCCTGCAGGAGGTGGTGATCTGGGCCGATCGTGATTTGCCTGATCGGAAAGGCCGCAAGGCGGGCCAGGATGCTGCGAAAGCGCTCCAGGCTCGGCTATGGGAGAAAGGGGTCAAGGCATCTGTCCGCATCCCCAATGCACCCAGCACAGGCGAAGATAAGAGTGTCGACTGGGCTGATGTGTACGTGAGTGGTCAGTTTTCTGGCATGACGAAGGAAACTCAGGCCGCTTAAATTGACAAGCCCTCCTAAACGTATGTTTGGAGGGCTTTTTTTATTCTTCTGTCATGGCGTTACAGGTCGCCTGAGTGCTGTCTGAAGAGAGTCATCGATCTCTGTTCAACTCCTTCTCCATGTGGATGCCCTTGCGGTATCTCTCAGCACGCTGAGTAGGCCGCCTGGTGGAGCAGAACTTTGCAGGGCGTCCATCACCGGGTCGTGATGATGAAGGCTCGCTGCGCTTTCGTCGCGTTTATTCTCGTTGGTTATATGGGTAGCGAGTCCGACCTCGGCTGCCCCGCGCTGTACTTCAAGTTCCCTCGCATAAAACATCAGTCCTCCGCGTGTTATTGCGTTTCATGGTGCTACAAAGGGATACATCGTTATTTTTCTTCCCGCCTGCTTCTAACGTCACCTCGCCCCCTACCTCTCATGAGACCCCTCGTTGGGGGATGAGAGGAGAGCGACATGATTCGTAGTGACTCGATTGCCAATATCGGTAGGGCTCTGGCAGCAGCCCAGGCTGAGCTGGGTGGTGTGGTAGCGTCGGATTCCACGAATCCAATGTACGACAACAGCTACGCCAGCCTGAATGCCATTATCGTCAGCATCCGCGGCGTCTTGAATCGGCATGAAATGGCGCTGGTTCAAGCGGCTGTGCCGGGAACGGTGGATGCTGTGGTGATGGAAACCATGCTGATTCATGGTCCCTCCGGCGAGTTTATTGGCTCTCATTGTGAGATGCCAGTCGACTCCCGGGACAGCCATGGTGTGGCTTCTGCACAGACCTATGCCCGGCGTTATGGCCTGCTGTCCCTCATGGGGTTGGCGCAAGGGCCGGATGATGATGGCAATGCCGCACAGCGGTCCAGGGTGAACACCGCTCAGCTTCTCCCAACAGGAGATCCTGGCCAGTGTGACCCTGAAGCCCGCAGGCCTCAGCGCCTGGCTTCCCCAGAGACGATCCTGGCGGAAATAGAGCATTCGGACCTCGAGCGACTGAACGCAGCGGAACGCTGGGTCAACTCGGCTCACTTGGATGCTCACCTGGAAGCTCGCCTGAAAGGAGCGATCGCGCAGCGTCGTCGCCTGCTGGCGCGCTCCCAGGCACAACACGCATGACCTTCAACGCCCCTTTTCCTTCTGGATCAGGGGCTTTCTTGCTTGCATCCATCATCGGGAGGGGACGTGACAGGCAATGCACATCGGCTCTTTGGCCTGGCTTTCGGGGTGTCGGCAGCCGCCATCGTGACACCGCTGTATGGCGTGCCCGCGGGTGTCGCGGTAACGGCCGCCTCCTACCCGGGCGCGACCGCCCCCGACTGGATGGAGATTCGGCGAGGTGACTTCACGCTGATACCCCACCGGACGATCACACATTGGCCGGCGCCGTGGCTGGTGCTGCTGGCAATCAGCATCGCCTGGCTCCCCTACTCTCCGCTTGGTGCGGCGGTCTTGATGGGGTTCAGCCTCGGCGCCTTATCACACGTGCTGGGAGATGCCGGTACACCCTCGGGGGTGCCTGTTTGGCACCCCGGAAAGCGCCACTCGCTCAAGCTGTGGGATTCACGATCCTCCGAGGTCTGGCCAGTGTTGGTGGCCTGGGTGATCGCGGTATTGCTCTTTCGGAGTCTAGTTCTATGACATATCGCTTTGCGCGAACGCTGCTGGCGCCGTCATTCGTGGCGCTAATGACCGCTGGGTTAGCGCTTAATGCGCATGCCGACCGCTCCTCAGCCATGGCCTGCCTGGACAGAAATAACCCCGGCGAATGTGGTTGGTTCTGGGGGTATCTGGACGAGGAGGATGAGGACAAGCTCGAGGATGAAGAGGAGGCAATTCCTGAGATGCCGGCCATGGAAGAGGAGGAGCCAGAGAGAGATTGCTCCGACCCTGAGCAGTGGATTCCGGCGTGCGGGTTTGTTGATCCCAGCGGGGACTTCGATTTCCAAGCAAAGCAGCGCGATGCCCTGCTCAATGAGTCTGTCATGAACCCGAACAACCCCGAGTCTGTTGAGCGGTTTCAGCGATACATGCGGTGGGCGGTAGATCAGGCAATCACCATGTCGCGCATGTGGGAATGGAATCAGATCCAGAATCAGGATCTCAACCCTTTGGTGCATAGCCCGGTATCGTCCTTCGGCCTACGAGCCGCGTCCCGAGCACGCGATGGGCGCAGGAATGCCGTTATGAGGGAGATCGATGAACAAGGTGGCTTCCTTGTCTGGTTCACCCGCGCCAGTTGCCAATTCTGTCATGACATGCAGCCCGTGATGTCCCAGCTGGCCACGCGCACAGGACTGACGATCTACAACGCCCCGCTTGATTACACCTGCATGCCGGCCTTCGAGGACTCCTGTGAGGCCTCAGGCCAGACCATCGAGGCCGCTCGTCACCTGGGTATCGAAGCCGTGCCCGACCTGTGGCTTCACCTGCCCCAGGACGACCTGTGGTTCCGGGTGTCCAGCGGCGTCGAGTCCACCCAGCGCATCACCTCGCGGATAGAGGTGTTCTTTGGTGCCATCCAGAGGGCCGCTGAACAGGGGCTGAATGCCGCCACAGACGGTTCGACGCCGGCCGTCGACTTCAGTGTGCCCGACATGCTTGAACGCTCTGCTGGCGCTCTCGGCGCCGGCATTCCCCAGGGAGATGACTGATGTTCCGAAAAACGAAATTAGCCACCTTGGTGGGGGCTGCCGTGCTCAGCGGTGCGACCATGACGGTCTCCATCGAACAGGCCGAGGCGAATGCCTTGCAGGATGCCTTTGGGCGCCTCTCGAGCGCCGGGGGCGCCTTCAGCAGCACCACAGACGCCACTTCCTTCAGGACGCGGACACGCCATGGGTACACGGCCGGCGGGATGACCATGCGCTTCTCGCAGAATCGCTACTCGCTGGTGAATATCGATCCGCCGCGGCTGGAGGTCGGCTGTAACGGGATAGATTCCCACTTCGGGGGCTTCTCGTACATCGACAGCCAGCAAATCCAGCAGATGCTCGAGCAGATCGCGCAGGGGGTGGTGGCCCTGGCCTTCCAGCTGGCGCTGAAGCAGCTGTGCCCGATCTGTGGTGATGTCCTCGAGTTTGCGCAGCGAATGGCTCAGGCCGCCGCGAAGATGTCCCAGGACAGCTGTGCAGTCGCTAATGCGCTGGTGGATGGCTTCCCCGACTACTCCCAGGAGGTGGGGAACCTCTGGTGTAGCTCCGTGGGTATGTTCGAGGGCATCGAGAGCGACTGGATCGCCGCTCAGCAGGATACCTGTGAGACCCGCCAGAGCGCAGGGTCTGAGATCCGAGGCCACCTCGATAACAACGAGGGGGACCGTGCCCTGGCGATGAGTATTGACGGCAACCGGACCTGGCTGGGCCTGCAAGAAGCGGGCATTGCCCCCGGCCGCGGTGGCAACAACAACATGGGCGCCGAGAACAAAATCTTCGCCGAGCTGCTGATGAGCTGGATCGGCACGGAAGTTCGCAACCGCGGGGGCTCAGGGGATTCCAATACCTATCCGTCCACCATCGAGACTCCCGACGCGATGCTCGACATCTTCCTGTGTGGCAGTCAGCAAGCGCCGGCCAGCCTCCAGTATGCCGACTTCATCAACGATTACTGCGAGGACAAGGTGTGGGATGGGGCCGATAGCGGCGTGATCGAGATTTACACCTGCAACGGCTCAGATATTAAGGATTGCTGGGAGCCACAACGAACCCCAGTGAACAACCTCACCCTTGGACAGGGATTTCTGGCCACCGTGGTTCAGGAACTGGAGGGGGCCGTCGCGAACGTCTCCTCAGGGCAGCGTCTGACGGACTCTCAGCGGGCGATCATTGCCGCGGCGCCCTTCCCGCTTTACCAGGCGGTCAATGTCGCGGCAACGTACCCGGATCTCGCTTATGACCTCGTAGTTGGGAACGCGATGATCCTGGCGTACATGATCTCCGTGGAGTATATCCGGCATGCCGTGCAAGCCACGGCAAGCACGTCGATGAACACAGCAGTGCCCGCGGAGGTTCTGCGTGAGTTCCGTGAAGCCCAGAACGACTTGATCGTTCTCACCTCCGAGAAGGCCCAGCAGATCAACATCATGGCCGAGGTTCAGGAGAACATCATGTCCCAGGTCGATCGCATCAATCGCTCTACCCTCCGCAACCTCCATGCCATGGGGCTTTCCGGCATGCAGTTTGCGCGTGACATGGCACGGGAGGTGAACTGATGGCTCGCTGGATCACACTCTGCCTGGGCGTTGCACTGCTGGCGATGCCGGGCCTGGCCATTGCCGATAATGTCCTGACGCCAGGAGGAGGTGCAGATACCTGGACCTTCTACGGCTATGGGAATGGGTACGCGCTGGCGCAGATTCTCGAGGCAATCAAGCGGATGACCGATCCAGCCTCGAACCCGGGATTCAGGAACCTGACGATGGTGCTGGCCCTGGTGGGTTTTTTGACGCTCAGTTTTACGGGGATAATTTCAGGCGCTTTTCATAAAATAGCGTTCTATTTTGGCGGCATGTTGCTGACCATCTATCTGCTATTCAGCTTGAAAATCAATATCTATGTCGAGGACATGGTATGGGATGGTGCTGGTGTCCCCCAGTTTAGCCAGCAGGTACAGGGTGTGCCGGCCGCCATTGGCTTGCCAGCCGTGGTTATATCTGAGATTGGCATGTGGGCAACCAGAGGGATAGAAACAAACTTCACGACGCCTGATTATCAAAACTTGAGGATTTCTGAAGGCGCCCCAGTCGGGATGGCCGCAAGCATGCTCAATGATATGCGGAATATCCGGTTGAGTGACCCTTACCTCCGGTCGAGTATCCAGAGCTTCATCAACGACTGCGCACTGCCGAATATCTTTAATGGACAGATTTCTCCGGTGACCCTAATCACTTCCACTAATGCGTGGGGGGTTCTGGGAAATAACCTGAATGAGGCTGTGTATACGGCCGTCTACTCAACCGCTGAGCCCCGCGGCGAGATGTATGCCTGCGATGAGGCCTATGCCAGTATCGACAGCCGCCTGCAGGCCACTGCACCGGCTTTGGTGAGCGGCATGGGGGAGGTTTCTCCCTTCTGGCTCCAGCAGGCGGCCGGCGATACAACGCTTTCCCAGGCAGCCCTCGAGGACTCGTTCCGCTGGGCGTCTGGTGGCAGTGTCGTCCAGGACGCCACAGGACTCGCTACACAAGCGGCGATAGCTGAAATGTACTCGGGCACGTATGAGTACGCTGCGATGGCCACAGGCTCTAGCGAGCTAATCTCAGCGCTCAATATCGAGCAGGCCAGGCGAGCGCAGCAATCGGGCTGGTATAGCACCGCGATTCTGTTCCGGGATATGTCGGGGTACTTCTTTGCGATCCTGCAGGCGTTCGTCATCGGCCTGGCGCCGATCGTCTTTGCGGCCATCCTGGTGCCTGGCCTTGGTCGGAAAATGGGTGTCTCCTATGCCCAGGTCATGACGTGGCTAATTCTATGGTGGCCCGGCCTGGCCATCGTTAATTACATCATGATGCTCTACTTCCAGGGTCAGACGACTGGCTATATCTCTGATGGGCTCACCATGGCCAACATGGGTGCGGTCACCGAGATGTCAGACAAGATGGTGATGGCCTCGGGCTTCATGGCTACGCTTGTCCCAGCCATCATGTGGGGGCTGGTTTCTGGTAGCGGCATGGCCTTCACGTCTGTCCTGGATAGGGCTTCGGGCGCACAGCATGCAGCAACGGCCGCGAGCAGCATCTCGACGGGGGCAGCGACTGCGGGCCAGGTGAGCATGAACAATGCCAACATGAACGCTCACCAGACCTCGCATCGCTATACCTCCGGCAACGAAGTTTCCGCCCATCATGTGGGTGTGGCCAGCTCCATGGTGACCAACATGAGTGGCCAGGATATGAATGTGGGTCTGCGGCAGGCAGATTTCCGCGAAAGCAGTTCTGCTTCACAGGCGTATAGTGAAGCGACAAGCAGGACGATGGAGGCTAAGGAGGCCTTTACACAACAGTCGCAGAGGATGCTGACTGACTCTCTCAGCTCGGCAACTCAATATGCCCAAGACCAAGGTTTTGTTCGAGATGGCTCAGTGGACTGGTCGCGGATGATGCAAGACCAGAAGGGACAACAATATGCTCAGGAAGTAGGCGCGGTTTGGCAGCAGATGGAATCTGCTGGATTCTCCAGGGAAGAAATTGATGAGGTGACACGCCAAAGCTCCACTAACACAGGTGTAGAAGTCGG
>CETA01057683.1_pt1 | contig 12158 bp, 22 predicted proteins | sample 531251 | NCBI WGS metagenome assembly CETA01 (sample SAMEA2622362, study PRJEB7988) | marine metagenome | biome: marine biome (ENVO:00000447); feature: mesopelagic zone (ENVO:00000213); material: "saline water (ENVO:00002010), including plankton (ENVO:xxxxxxxx)" | depth 380 m
ATTCTTTTTTATAAGTTATATTATTATAAAAAAAAATCAAAAAAAAACAATTTACTTATTGACTTAATATATAATTATTTATATAATAGATTCCGTTGATTAGATATACTTACTTTTTTTTAGGAGATTTTGATTATGGCACGTACACGTTCTGTTACTCGCACTATTATGAACCGAGCTTGGGCTATTGCTAAAAACGCTATGAATGCACACAACTCTAATGTTGACCGCATTGCTCAAAATGGAGCCTCACTTTCTGTAACCGAATTTATCGCAGAAGCTATGAAATTAGCATGGCGTGAAGAACGCACTGGTAAAACTCTTTACCAAAAAGTTGCTGGTATTCCACGTAAAGTAATGCCACGTATTCACGCTGAATTAAAACGAGCGCAACGTACCAACCCTAATATCTCTTTTTACGAGCTTGTTATGGTTGCTTTAACCGCACGTTATGGTAGTACCGATAAAGTACCAAGCGGTGTTGCCGATTCAGTATTTCAAGGTGAATTAGCTGTTTCAGCTTAATCACAACCAAACACACTACACTTTTAAAATCCCCGCTTTAGGGGATTTTTTTTCTTTTTATTTTTTTTATTGTATAATATTATCATTGAAAAGTTAAATAAAAGGATATAAAATGAAAGAAGAGTTTGATTTAAATCTTTTAAAACTATATACCTAAAAGTTATTGACTTGTTTACTATTCTAATATACAATTACTTACATACTAAATGATTAGATTAAAGGATTTTTTATGTTCCAACATATTACCGAGCCAGTTGCATTACTTTTAGAAAAACTTGTTGATAAAGGAATTGAATTAACTTTATCAAAAGACAAAGATGGTGAATTATACTTTGATCTTAATACTCAAGCAAAATCACATTTGTATTTATATCCTTTAGAAGATAATGAAGTTCTTCTTAAAGGTCGCTATGGCTACAGTTCAACTATTGAATATTATGGAGATTTTGATACATTTTTTCACGATATTTGTTCTGAGGTTAAACACTGCTTACAGGGTCGTGATTTTATGAATACTAACTGGTTAGAAATCTTAGTTGAACAAAACCTACTTGTTAAAAGAACTGAAACTAAAACGACTTATTTTTAATATTCTATAAAAAATATATTGATTAACTTATGTAGATATAGTATTATATATTTAATTTGTTAAACAACACATTTGCTCTCTTAGCTCAGTTGGTTAGAGCGTCCGACTCATAATCGGTAGGTCTCTGGTTCGAATCCAGAAGGGAGCACCATTTTTTTATTAATTCAATAGGATAAAAATTATGATAAACTCTATCTCAAAAACAATTAATCGTTTTTTACCTTAGTTTGAAATTTTACTTATTAAAACTCTATCTGTTATTCTTGTTGTTTTATTTTTTCTATTTGCAATAACTCATTCTTAATTAATATAATTTATAATGAGCCTATTTAAATTAATTTAACTAAAAATAAAATTAAAATTTTAAAGACTCTTTTATGAAAAAAAACTATATCGTTATTAAATCTGAATACTTATCTGAACTTGAAGATGAAGTTAATCAAAAAATAGAAGAAGGTTATAGACCAGAAGGCTCTGTTACAGTTGTACATTTACAATATGCAGGTGAGGTTTTTTATCAGGCTATGACGCTTGAAAATAAATCTAATTTTTAAAAATATATATTAAAATTTATTGACTTATTTATCTCTTTATAGTATTATATACCTAACTTGTTAAACAACACATTTGCTCTCTTAGCTCAGTTGGTTAGAGCGTCCGACTCATAATCGGCAGGTCTCTGGTTCGAATCCAGAAGGGAGCACCATTTTTCAAAAAGGTATTTATTATGTTACTTAAAGATATTTTTAACGCTGTACAAGAAACAGAACTTGATATTGAAGCAACTTTCTTATCTTCTTTAAATACTATTATTATTAATTCTGAAGATTCTCAGCAAAATAATAGTGTTAGTTTTACTCCTACTAAAAAAACTATTCGCATTTCTTTTAAAACAAAAGAATCCCTTATTTGTATTTCAACATACAACAATAATTCTTTTATGGACTCTTTTGAAGTGTTAATTAATAATACCAAAGACGATAAACACAATGAACAACTTGTTAGTGATGTTGTTAATTATGTTGAATACACACTTTAAATCATATCTTATACTTTTAAAAGGAGCTTTTTAGCTCCTTTTTTTATGCCTTTTTTTTATATAAAATATTGCATTTTAAATTACAATATTGTATAATTAATATCACTATTTACTTATATCATTGGAATTTTATGAACCTTTATAATTTAATTATTACCACCTATATATACATTGAAGGCGAACGTATTAAAAAGGAAACAAAACCTATTTCTGTTCCCATGACAAGAAACCTTTGTATTAAAACAGGTAAAAAAATTAAAAAACGTAATAAAAACTCTAAACTCACTTATCGTTGTAAAAAAGTATCAAATATTGATATTTTTGATTTTTAAAGGAATATTATATGTTATCTTATTAACTTCAAGAAATAGTTTTTTATTTAAATCTTTTTATATCAAATAATAATAATATTAATATTAATAAAATTTAAAATTTAAAATTTTTATTATTGTTATTTTTGAAAATATTTGTTATAATTACTCAAAATTAATGATTAATAAGGAATAAATAAAATGATTACTCAAATTTTAAATCTTGAAAAACAAAAAGATAACCTAGTTTCAAAAGAACTTGAACTACGTGATATTAAAGAAAGAGTCGATATTTATTCTGAATATAACCTTCTATTCACAGAAGAAGAACTTTTAGACCTTTACCTTAAAGATGTTTCTATTATTGAAGGTGATATATTAGTACCATCATTTAAAGAGTGGATTAACGATAAACAACTCCCAGACGAAATGCTAGTTAACACTGACAAATATCAAAGTTTAGAAAACGATATAAATAATATCGAAGATGAACTTATCTCTTTAGAAAGTCAGTTATCATAACTTAATTATAGAGCAAATTTTAAGGATATATAATGATAAACTTACCTGTTTTATTAAAACAAATTGCTTATTCAAAAAAATTTAAATCAACAGATTTAAAAAATGATTTTTTACGTTGTTTTGCTGATGAAAAAGCACAAGATATGTTTGTTATTGTTATTTTGATCTCTTTCTATGCTACATTACATAAACAGCAAAGCCTTAATCAAATTAATAACTTTTTATCTAACAATCCTAATATTGAACCAGAATTAAAAGAGAAGTTAATTTATTTTAGAAATACTATTTCTAACTCTAATGATAAAACAAACTCTCTTATTAATAACTACAACGATCTTATCTATTTTAATTCTGTTATAGATAAAGGTAAAATGCAAAAACACCTTTATCATGTACTTGCTAACTCTAATTCTAAATTTAGCACAAATTGCAAAAATATAGATCTTTATTACTTAAAACGTAATATTGAACAAGAAAACCGTTTAGCACGTAATTTGATACGTTTTCTAAAAATTGTTAAAAAAGATATTCATAGACAAATTTCTTACTTACAAAAAGATAAGTAATTTATTATGACTTTTATTGAGCAATATACTTTTGATATTTTAATTTACTTATCAAAGTATGAAAATAGAATACAATCAAAAAAGTATCCAAAAGATAAATCGCTTACTGTGAAATTAGCAGTAAGTGATTTACCTAAACTTATTTATATTTCTTATATTGCTAACAATAAAAAAAATCACTTTAACAAATTAATAAAAGATATTAAAACACAATTTATTGCTGAACGTAATACAGATAACCCTGAATTTAAATTTTTAAGATTCTCGACTTTTTTTGATAAATTAAAATCTTATACCTACTATACCAGTAAACTTGATAATGATTACTTGCTATCAAGAGAAAGCTTGAAAAAATTACAACAATTAAATTATAATCAGTTTATGTTTTTTAATGATAATTATGATCCAAGAACCTCACTTTTAAAACATTATTATTATGAACATTCTTTTGAAAAATATATTCCTAATTTTAAATACTTTCAAGAGTTGAAGAAATTAGAAAATATAATATTTGATAATACTTTTCTATTTTTTAAATTTAATAGAAAAGATATTCAACGAAAAATAGCATTAATAGATAAAAAAGGATCTTAAAATGACCTTTATTGAAGTTTTTATTAATCAAATTATTAAATCACTATATGATTTAGGTTGTAAAAAAGAAACACAACCTTCTTTATATCATTCATATTTTTGTTTTTTTGATTTATCCTTTATTAATAAAATTGCTCATTTTATTTGCTTATCTTATTATTTAAACAACCAAGAAAAAGCTTTAGAACAAAAAATACTTCAATTAGAAAATAAATACTTTAAAAAAGATAATCCTTATTATTATTATATTATTTCTTTTATTACACAATTAAAAAAATACAAAAATAATAATGACTCAATAGATAATCTAACAGCTTTAAAATTATATTTTAATGAATTGATTAACAAAAATGATATTATGTTTATTCATTTTAAAAATATTAATACCAAATATACACAAGAAAAATCCCTCGAACTAAAATCCGAACATATTTTAGTTAATAATATTTTTAAATTTTTCAAATTTCTTAAAAAAGATATTCAACGACAAATAAATTTAATTACCCAAAAATAAAAAATTATTGTTTTTCTTTTTTCTTTTTGATATAATTAATTCAATTAAATATTAAGGAATTTTATGCAAAATAATCATTCACAATTAAAAAATAGCTTATTGAAAACTATAGAACATTTTAAAAAACATTATCCTGAAGATAAAAATAAGATAAAAGGTACAGAAGTTTTTTTCGAAGCTCTTTTTAAAACTATTGAACCAAAGCAATATATTAGAAAATATATAAATAACACTATAAATAAATATAAGGATAATTATTCTGATCTTCTTTATGATTTTATGGATAAATTAAAAGAACATATCCGTTTAAGAAAAATTAAATTTTCTATTACTCTACCTTGTATTTATTATAAAAACAGCATCCCAATTAATGAAGTTTCTCATTTAAAAAAATTTCAAGCTTATTTTGCTAATGATAAAGAAGCATTAAAAGAAATATTATATATAACCAGTGAATCATTTAACTCTGATCAAATTTTTGAGTTTTCTATTAAACATGTTCCCGTTTATATTGATGACTTAAAAGATAAATTATCAGAAGAACAACTAAACTTATTAAATTTAAATACAGGGGACGTAAATTATGATTGTTAATATGAGAAACAAAGCTTTAGAAAAATTTTTAAACTCTTACGTACAAGATAATTATCCTGAACTAGTCAATGAGTCTGAATTTATTAAAGGTTTAAAAATATCCTCTGAAACATTTAATGATAATAATACTAACTTTTCTATTTTTGATATCTTACCTAAAACAGAAGAAAGTATTGATTTTTTAGATGATCAATTAAAGAAAGTTTTTCAATCTACAAAAAAAATACAGCACAAAAACTATATAAAAACTTATAATGTTCGTATTGGTAATTTTCCAAATTATTATGACGATAAATACACTTTCTTATCTTATAACGATGCACTAAAATCTTTACAAAATGAAATAAAAAAACTTATTGATTCTGATAAAATGGATTCTCTGCATAGATATGATTTTAATATCACTGAATCCAACATTACTAAAGAGCAATTAATTAATATTTTCTCTGAGGAATACTTGATTAACTTTTATGGTAAAAACTGGAAAGAAAAAATAAATTTTTAAATTTATTTTTTTTCTTTATAATCCTTTAGATTTTTGTTATACATACTAATAATTATTTTAAGTATTAATTTTATGAAAAACATATTAAAAATATTTAATTTTGAAACGATTGATGTATTCATTGTTTTTTTTGTACTAATAATCTTTTTTTTATCTGCAATTGATTATAAAGAACAAGAAAAACTTAAACAGTTTATTTGTTATGACAATAACAACAATATTGTCTTTAAAAAATCTTTAGCTGAAATTTCTATTTCAGAAGGTACTATTTATTATTTTAATGATAAAGGTGAACGTGTTCAATCTCAAATTATGGATGTTGAATCTGGTTATTGTAAAAAAGAACCTATTGAAAAACTAAAAGAAAAGTATTGATATAACATTTTCTTAATTAAAAATTAATTCTTTAACTTATATTTTTATGATCGTACATAAAATATTTGTGTTTTTATAATCCTTAACATTTAATTATTGACTTAAATAAATTTTTATATTATATTAATTATCAACTTTTATAATTAAAAAAATAAATAGGAAATTATGAAAAAACAAAATACAAAATTAAAAAATTTTAAAAATAAAAATTTAGGTTTCTCTCTTGTAGAAATCATGGTTGTTATTGCTATTATCGGCATCTTAGCAACCATGATATTACCTAATGTATTAGGCTCTCAAGAACAAGCTAACGAACAAAAAATTACGGCTGATATTGTCGCTTTAGAAAATGCTTTATCACAGTACCATCTTGATAATAACCGTTATCCAACAACAGAACAAGGTTTACAAGCTTTAGTTAACCGACCTAATCTTGATCCTCTACCAAGAAATTATAGAAATGGCGGATATATTAAACGATTACCTAACGATCCTTATGGTAATGAATATTTCTTATTATCACCTGGTGAAAACAGTGATATTGATATCTTTTCAGCAGGAAAAGATGGACAATCAGGCACTAATGATGATTTTGGAAACTGGATGATTGGTAAATAAATTTTATTTACTTTTAGTCAATAAAACTCTTTTTTTATTGACTTTTTAAAATTTTTTATGTACAGTTTTTTTTAAATCATTTATTAATTTATCTTTTTTAAAGGAAAATATAATATGAACAAGCCAGAATATATTATTTTAACATCTCAAGACCCTGTTTTTTTGGCAAATAAAGTAAATGAGAAAATTAATGAAGGATATTTTCCACATGGCTCTATTATTGTTAAAAAAGACGGAGTAAACTCAACACTCTTGCAACCTATGATAATTCAAGAAAAGAAGAACTCTCAGTTTTAATTTTTTTTTAAGATGAATTTTATTAGACTTTTCTTTATAATTAAGTATAATAATAAACAGTAATAGTGAGAACGTTCGGATTGCGGATATCTTTATTATCCTAAAAACCTCACAGCCCATCGTATTTTTATACGTTGCTCTGCAAGACAGAATTAGATAGGTATCTCGGAAAACTTAATAAGAAGCCTAATTATTTATTAGGCTTTCTTTTTTTAATCAACTACAACTATTCGCTTTCTTTCTATTTTAAAATTATCTATCTCTGGAATTAACTCTGTATTACTTATTATAATATTGTACTCTCTTTCTTTTAATTTCATTTTTCCTATTTTAGGTTCTTTCATATTTAATTCATAACTTAATATTAATTCCATTTTTTGATTCTTTTCTTTAAATACTTTATTTATAAAACAATTTAATCTTCTTTTAAATATATTTTTTTTATTTATACTCTCTTTACTTATTACTGGATAATAATAAGGTAATCCTTTTGGTCTTTTTACATAGTCACCTGACAGATCTGACATAAAAAAATCTAGTCTTTCTGGATAACATTTTAATTTTATTTGTTCTTCTGTTAATGATTCACATAATTCCTTTTTATCTTTACTCTCAATTAAAGAATATACACCACTTTCTAAAAATTTATAATTTGATTTTTTTATATTACAATCTTTCATTGTTAAATTTATAAAATCACTTACCTTTCTATCTATTAATAAACTCTTATTTATTTTTATATCTTTTAAATATCCATAATTCTTAATTGTTTCACCTGATAATTTTATTTGTGATAAACTTAAAAAAAATATTAACAACATTATTACCTTCATTATTTTCCTTATATTTTTCTTTTATATTACTTTAATATAAAATTAAAAAAAGTAATAATATATTGTTATTTTAAATTAATATCAACTAATCAAAAATTTCATTATTTTTATTATATTTGTGCTTTTATTCGCTTATTGTGCGTACCTAATATTCGCTTATTGTGTTATTTTTATTTTTTTAATAATTTTTAATATATAAATGGTTGTATATTTATTTTTTATTTGCTATACTTTATATATGTTAATAAAGAGGTAAACAACTATGAGAACCGAAGATAAATTCTTAAACGCTTGGGAAAAATTAGCTCATTTTCTTAATAACCATAATAAACCAATTTGGTTAGTTGCTGTAGGTGATGATTATCATTTAACAGTTATCAAACCAACTAAAGAAACTATCCAAAGAGGTACAGCCGCCATTCAATATGAAATGATTAATGGTGATATTGTTGAAACCCAACGTATTGTTAATTTTGAAGGTTTATAATTTTATATATATTTCATTTGATCGTGTGAATTATTCGACTATTTTTAATTTTTTATTAAACTTTCACACGATCTAATGATTTTTAAGGATATACTATGAGTCAAAATAATGTTTCAATTACATTAGAAAAAATTACGAAAATAAAATCAAGATATAAATTTTCTGATCGTTTTATCGTTATTGTTTCAGGCACTTGCAATAGTCAAAGTTTTGAATCAGTTTGTGATATTGATACAGGACTTCACTTTTATACTGAAATCTTTACTAATTCACAAGGTTTTTCTACCAAGGAATATCATTCTATTAAACGAAAAATCAAAAATTCTTTTTCAAAACAAATTAGTAATAAAGATTTTGAAGAAGATTTAATGACCATTGATCTATTCACTAAAACCTGTGAACAATTTGAAAAAAAGTATTACGGTGAAAAAGTTTTTTTTAAAATACCTTTTGATGAAAAAGAATTAGCAAATAAATACAACTTAACTTTTTATTCACCTGAAAAATTATGGTATACTTTTGATAAAGACGAAAACATTAATACTATTAGACAACTTTTTAATGAGGTCAAATTATGATGTCTGATTTTTATAAACGTAAACAAGAGCGTAAAGATTATTACGAAAAAAATATTAAAGGTTGGAAATTAAGAGATTGTATTGCTTGTAATGGTTCTGGTTATTATGATCATAACAATTCACCTAAATGCTCTGCTTGTGAGGGTACTGGTAAAGAACGATATAAACCAAAGTAAATTATCTTCTTTTCTTGACTATATATAATTATTTATATATAATAACTCTATCAATTAAGACATATAGGTAACTTTTATGCGTACATTAAAAATCTTTGAATTAGGTGTTGACGAACTTCCTGTTGAAGGTTCTCATATTATCTATTTTAACCAAAATACAAGTTTTGGTATGTTTGAAGAAAATTATTCTAAACAAGGCAAAGTCAATTACCTTTATGGTGATATTGAAGGGGCTGAAAATCTTCAAGATGCTTTATCAAAGGGTGGCTTTATTCATTTGAGTGAAGAATATCCTGATAACGAAGAAGAATATGAACTTGTTATTCCTTTAGAATGTAATGAAGATTATTTAACAAAAGGTATGCTATGGACATATGATCATGAATACCTTCCTGTATTAAATCCTGAAATGTTCCCTTTTCAAGATTTTGAATACTTTTCTTCTGGTATCGAAAAAGAATGGCTGGAAGTTTTAAAATCTAATTTTACAGGGCGGGATAAAAATAATTTTAATTTCCCTTTACCTGATAAATTAGAACATATTGTTCGGTTTAATAATAAATTGTTTTATATTGTATGGTTGGGTAATGCTGATAAGAATCAATGGAATTTTCATAATTTTTACGTTTTTGAAAATCCTGAAAAATCATTTGAAGAAATTCGAGAAGAATTACCGCAATATTAAAATATAAAATTCTATTTTTCTAAAGAGCCTTTTTAGGCTCTTTTTTATTGACCTTTTTATATATTTTTAGTATAATATTCCTATCGTTAACTAATAAAAATAAGGTTTTATTATGTCTAATACTACTGTTGAATCTGAAATTGATTCTCATGTCACTATTAATGCAAAAATTGATGAATTTGATTATACTGAAAAAGAACTCAAACGTTTACAAAATAAAAAACCAGAGTTATTCCCCACTTTTCCTTTTACTGTTAATGAAGATTTTTTAGAATCTTTGAATGATTTCTGTAAAGATCATAAACAAAACTTTGATTGCTTACCGACTGAATTTGCTTACGAAGGTATGGTTTTTGATTTCGATGATTTTATTAATCTTGTTGATGAAAAACTTTTATAACTTTTAAATAATATTAATTATAAAAAATAACTCTTTTCTATTGAAGATAAAAACACATTAGAACAATTTCATTCATTACAACTTCCTTGTGAAGATAATTAATTTTTATTTACTTTTCTTTATTTTTAATCTATAATTGTTTTACACTTTATCATTTAGGAAATTCTTATGTCTAATAAAATTGCTAATGAATATCGCCCAACAATGAACCGTGATGTATTACTTTCTTGGTCTAAAGATGCCATTGAAGAACTTAAATTAAAACTATCAGAAAGCAACGCTAACCATGAAAAAATTAACTCTTTAATTTCTGAGTTCCGTCCAACAATTCCAGAAGAAGTTAATCATTTATGGGCTGAAGATGTTGTCGATGTATTAGATAATAATTAATTTTAATGTTTGTTTACTTTTTATGTTTTTAGTGTATAATTTTGTCATTAAATCAACGAATTGGATTTTTCAATATGGAATACTGCAATATAGATAATTTATTTTCTTTATTTTTAAGTATATCTTTTATTATTTTTTCAATATCATGTGCTTTTATTTTACATACTGGCAATATCGAATATTAATATAAAATATTACTTTTTATATAATTTATAGGTCAATTTTTATGAAAATTGTTATTAAAGAAAACTACATTAAATGTCAAGATACCTCTTTTTTAGCACACTTTTTTACTATTCATTATAAAACTGGACTGTTTTTCTGGAAAACAATCGAGGAAGATTTGATTTTTGGTATGGCAGCAATTAATTTTAAATCAGTTAAAGAATCTAAACAACATATTGATAAAAACTTAATTAATAATCATAAAGGTGATTATTCTATTGAAGTAAAGTACCATTAATCATTAATATATATAAAAGTGTGTTTTTTATTTTTTAATTGCAGCCCCAATTTGGCTGTAAATGTGTTTTATTTTGAAAACCTGAATTTAAATCAAAATAATATGGTTTTGAATTTATTAATGGCACACACCAATTGCTTATATTTTGATTATAAGCTGAATCCCTAAACATATAACTCATATCAGTAACATTACCAACGTCCCAATTATTTAGTGGATGGTTATAAGTTGAATGACTAAACATATAAACCATATCAGTAACATTACTCACATTCCAGTTATTTAAGGGCTGATTATAAGCTGAATCCCTAAACATATGACTCATATCAGTAACATTACTCACATTCCAGTTATTTAATGTCTGATTATAAGCTGAATCCCTAAACATACCTCTCATATCAGTAACATTACTCACATTCCAGTTATCTAATGGCTGATTATAAACTGAATTCCTAAACATATAACTCATATCAGTTACATTACTCACATTCCAGTTATTTAATGGCTGACTATAAGTTGAATGCATAAACATATTACTCATATCAATTACATTACTCACATTCCAGTTATTTAATGGCTGATTATAAGCTGAATTATAAAACATATTACTCATATCAGTAACATTACTTACAACCCAGTTATTCAATGGTTGATTATATGTTGAACCTCTAAACATCCACTGCATATAAGTAACATTACTCACATTCCAGATATCTAATGGCTGATTATAAGCTGAATCATAAAACATATAACTCATATTAGTTACATTACTCACATTCCAGTTATCTAATGGCTGATTATAAGCTGAATTATAAAACATCCACTGCATATCAGTTACATTTTCTGTATTCCAATTTGATATTGAATAAATAGGGTTTTTCAATGTACATTCAGGGTAAGAAGAATTATTTAAATTACAAAACAAATAACTCATATCAGTTACTTGACCTGTAAATATATTGGTATCACTATAATTATTTTCAGGTGTATTAATATCTTGATTTAATACCATATTTCTCAACATAGTATTATCAACAATTTTTAACCCCGCACAACCTTTTGCTTGAATTGTTTCACCTATATTAGCAGGGTCATAA
>CETA01153579.1_pt1 | contig 12078 bp, 8 predicted proteins | sample 531251 | NCBI WGS metagenome assembly CETA01 (sample SAMEA2622362, study PRJEB7988) | marine metagenome | biome: marine biome (ENVO:00000447); feature: mesopelagic zone (ENVO:00000213); material: "saline water (ENVO:00002010), including plankton (ENVO:xxxxxxxx)" | depth 380 m
AACAACCACTGTGCAAAACGCATTAGGTTTGTTTCATTAAACGTAGCAGAACCAGCAGTGGCTCCCGTTTTAGAATTCAACAGCGTAACAGCAATATCATCTCGACCAATGGCATCGGAAGTATCCACACACAGGACGTACCATGTAGATGGATCGACATCTTCATACCAACGGAAGATGTAGTTTTCTTTTGATATCCATTGATCGGTCGGTAGCATTTCAGAAGCACGTATTTGCTTAGCTAAATGTTGAGGGATAAGCGATGAGTTACTACTCGACGTCCAAACGTTGAAATAGTCACGATCGATATTATCACCATCACTGCGTGCGTTAGCAATAGCTTCATACAACCATTGTTTACTAAATCCTAACTGCAATGCGGACATAGTCAGGTTAACCATAACCGAACGTCCAGATGAGTTAGTCTTAATCAGCTTAACAAGATCATCTCGATCAAAGCAATCGTAGAAACGCTCAGTCCAAACTGCTGCCTCGTTCATCAGGTTGTAGACATAACGCCCGTCTCTATCTTCTTGGTTACCAGCTGTTGTGGTAAAGATAGTGCAATAAGGAACACCTTTTCGTTTCGCTATCTCACGAGCCGTGTTGGTTGAACCCATTGCCGCAGAAACAGTTGTCTCAATGTGATTGATGAACGGACCCTCATCGATGTGTATGAACGGCGACGTCATACCACGACCAAGGTTGTTGGCTGCTTTTTCTGAACTTTGAGATACGTGAGTATAATACTTATTGTTGCGATCTTGGCAACTCAAAGAGATTTGGTTGTTATCATCTTTCTTTGTATTACGGTTTAGCCAATCAGGCCAACCATCTCTAAGTTTCTTTAGACGAGCAATGTTGTTTTTACGCAACGACTCATCTTTAGTAATCAAGTTAAGTTGTGTGTCTGTATAACAGAAATACATCAGCCATAACGAGTTATTATCCGTACCATAGGACTTACCCGTCTGACGGGGTTGGATCTGGATATAATCGATACAGGCTAACAGTAACCACATAGCAGCGATATTCGCACGATTCGCTCTGAAGCGTTTATCGTCTATCTCAATACCGGCACCGTGGTCAATAACAATCTCACGAAGGTAATACCAAGGATTATTATCACACTCGTATAAAACGCGTGCTCTTTCATCTCGAGTAAGACCCTCTGCGTGAGGATTAACTCCCTGGAGCTCTGGCTGTAAAAGAGCCAAGTGGAAATAGTAATGATCGACGCCCATATCCCTAAGTAGGGCCGCCATGTTAAGGAATGATTTATTGGGCGTCTTGGTATCCACAATCGCTTTAGGGTATTTTCTCCAATCTTGTTTAAAAACGATCATTTTCTAATACCTTTAAATGCGTTATTCTTCTAAGAATCATACCATTTCAAAAAATAAAGGAGGGCTACTGCCCTCCCATTATTAGTCTTAGTTGATTTGACGGATGATTAAACCAGCCGTACTCAACTCTAAATCAGTCTGCGATGTGCGACGGAAGAATTGCAAGTAAACGTTTTCACCTGCTTCTTGAATCGTATTCAAGGTAAATACTTCATTCCACATACTGACAGGCCACTCGTTAGAGTAGTTGCCTGCAATCAGACGGAAGTGAGTCGGTGTCGGTGGTTTGTCTTCAGACGTTTTATCGTAAAGCGGTAAGGTTTTCTCATACACTTCACGCAACCAATGTTCCATAGAACCAAAGTCATTATCGACTCTCAGGTTCCATAAGTTTGAGTTAACGAATTCAAGTTCTGCCTTGAGGCCTTCACCATAAGCTTCCTCGCCCCGATCAAACTGTACAGTCCAGTTGGTCGTATTGGTATCTAAACCAGGACGACGTAGAACGATACGCGTCGTTTGAAGGTGGCGATAGTTCTTAAAGCGATTCGATACTTTAGAAAGGTCAACCGCAAATGTGATATCTTGCGCTACACCGTATTCTTTTGGTTCGAATGCTTTTGAGTTAGCAGCTAGCTCTACATACTGAGTTACGTTGAAGACTTCATCGCGTTCCAAGTTGTACAAGAAGTGCTCTAAACGATAACCGCTCGTTTCATCAACCCAAGTAGGGTAGCTAAACAACTTAACGCTGTATGCACCATCAACTTTAGTCGTTGTTGCCAGATAATCTTCGGTGATGTGATTAGTGGCACCTGGAACTGACCCGTACGCCACCTCATTAGGCGACAGGCGGTATGTAAGCGTAATTGGCTGTCGTTGTCCCAGTATGGTGGAAACGAAGCGTCTGAGGCCGTACAGATCGAATTTAGTACCATCGATCGGCATGCGCGCTTCTTCACCGTTGCTGTACTTAACAATACCCATACGAGCAATAGCTTCGATTGGGATATTGATAGGACATTCCAATACACGGTTGTCAGACTTAGACAAGAACGGAGACTCGATTTCGATACTTGTGATATACTTCGTCGATTCATTCATCGTGCGAATGAAAGAAGTATTCTTCACAAGCAGATGTGAGATCGATACAACATCGCCTGCATCATCGTAGAATACAGCCGTTACGATTTCACCATCTTCCATCGCTTTAGCGCTGTATCCAACCTGAGGTGCTTTAATCGCTAAATTGCTAGCGTCCTCAGTACGAGCCATCTCAAGTGGAATGTCTTCACCTAACAGAGAACCGTTCTGGTCATACTGACGGGATATGACATCACCATTTTCAATGCGGGTACCTTTAAACACTTTAACGTATTTCGTTGTGGTACCGTAGACCTTGAGACGGGCATCGAATGCTAAAGTATGTGGTGTAACAGATGTATCGAGATACACGCGATAGGACTCAGATATCTTACCCGGTCCTTGACCTAATAAAAGATCACGATCGTTTTCACCAAACCCTGTTTCACGTACCTCATCCCAAGGCTTCAATACACTTAATCCGGTGGTGTAGTCGACTTCTTCGACTACGAAGAAACCTTCGGTAGCTGAAAAGACTAAGTCCCGTTCATTCGGGACGTAGCGCTTATCATCTTCAGTCATACCGGCCTGACCTGTGAAGATTTCATCTATGTGCCACATCTTAAATCCGCGATCCGGATCTACGATTGGTACAACATTACTGTTAGCCATTTGGTGACTCCATTAATTTATCGGTAAGGTCACTTCGATGAAGCGACTTGCATCAATCTTATCGTCAAAGTAATACTGAATGATTCTGCGGATGAAATTATTCTGGTAGACATCAAGCTGAATCTTACCAGTATAACGGTGTGGATGTACCGTTACATAATCTTCATTGTAGCCTAAATGTGCAGGATCAAATTCTAACAAGTACTCATACTCTTTGACCATGTCAACCATATCGGAGTTTGAAAAGTGCTCCTTCAATGGTTCATTGTCGATGTGACCCTCCAGTAAGTTATTAATCAACCGCGATAGAAACGGACTGTACAAACGATACCGCTGAGGGATGGCGTTTACTTCAGGGATTTCTGGTTCTGGATATTTGACCGTCATGTAGTCACTGATGATTGTATCCACTTCCATAGACCGTTCACGCATGACATACGTGTCATCCATCATCTCCCCACGCATCGGCACGATATTCTCACGAACTGAATATGGTGTACCATTATCAATCCCCGGAATACTCACACCTAAGTTGTCTTCTGCAAACTCCAAGTTATCACGATGAACTAGCTTACCACCAACAATACAAGACAATACTTTATCGTCTCGAACATCATAGCGGCGATCCGCACTTAAGTAACCGTGTTCAACAAAACCAAACTCTCTTTGATTATCTAAAGTTAGGTCTTCATTGCAGAAACCTGTACAGCGAACTACGATGTCTTGTTTGGCTTTAGATTCGTCGTGATATTGCTTATTACAGATGACGACTTCAGGCCATTTTACGTGGAAATCAAGCCCTTCAATCAACGGGTGTTTATTCATCCACAGATCGATTCGACGTGGTGGTATGGTCGATACCATCTTCTCATTAACACCGAAGTGTTCTTCATCGACGTTGACGCTAAATATCATCACACCGTTGACTGGTTCCAATTGCATTTCGTAAGAAAGGAACTTCTTGTTACTTACAATAGCGGAGTAGTCAACTAACGGATTGATGTTGAGTGACATCTCGTCGTTGATAATAGAGACGATGTTCGTATTCGATATATCCACCCAATCCCAAGCAGGCTGATTACCCAATAACGTACAAAGGTAAACGCGGTAGTCGTAGGTAGGATCAATGGTTAACTCACTTTTATGGAATTCTACATCCAAAGAAGAGTCGCCAATACCGCCCAACATCTCCACGGTTCTCGCCGCCTTGTTATTACAACGATACGTAACGCCATTTTGATGGTGGTAGAAACCTAACAATAAACCATCTTCATCATACTCGTATGCAGTTGAGTCGACGTACAAACCCGGTGGCAGTTCCACATAAGGCCAGTTCTCTTCAAACTGAACTTCGGTTGGTGTATCACCTAGTAGGCGAGACATTGCATTGTAGCCGAAGGTCTTTTGAACCATGATAGGATCAAGGTCGGATGAAATCGAACGCATGATCTTAACGTAAGGTGATTGCTCGAGGTGTTCAGCTCTCCAATTAGGTACTGTGGAGTCAATGCCCAACATCGCTTGTTTCACTTTATCGTGACTCAAGCGATATAGCTCAAAGATGCGGTTAGCTTCTTGAACCAACTGGCGTTTAAATCCAGATTTACGAACATACATCCGAATGACTAGATCGTTTATGTCGCCCCAACCATTATCGTTAGCATAACCTTGTACGTAAGACACAGGAACAGAATAGTCCTTATGTGTTAGCATGCGGATTGCATCTTTTTGGTTGTTATGATAATAAACACCCCAATATCGACCCTGCTCACCTGGTTTATAGATATACAAATCGATATCATCTTCAAAGTCGATCGTATCGTTTCCAAATTCAGGATAACTCAGTAAGAACTTACGTTTGTTATCTAACTCACTTTCAAACGATTGTAGATCAGATACTTTAAAGTCAACCGTCCGGTAGACCGAATTGTCTTGTACGAATTCAACATAGTCGCCATTTCGTACATTAAAAGGACTTAAGTCGTTAACCAGTCGACCATTACAAAACGCTAAAGCCGCACCTTCTAACTGAAGAGCGTCGTGGAACTTACGTTGGAACGCAAGTATCTCATCTGACGTGGATACAACACGACCCTGCGTTGTAGTTGTAGCAGGTACTCCATCGAAGCGATCCGATTTGTAATATGCATTGGTATAAACTCGAATGTAGGGTGCTTCAGTTTTGATCTTAGGGATGCGGACATGGTCTTTTACAGCCATGATAAGATTGCGATGGCGGCCATAACGCAACCAACACTCACAACGAGGTACTTGAACGCCATCTTCAAAATAGACTTCAGCCGTTAGATCTGAATCGTTGATCAAGTCTGTCAGCTTCTGCCATTTATCGCTAATGGTTAACATACCCAACAATTTGGGGTGGATGTGTCCAATTTGGAAAACGTGATAACGTTCATCCCAAGTTGGTAGATAGACTTTATCCCACATGACCACTTGATAGTCGAGCGCACCAAACCGACCGCTAAGTCGGTGAGGTGCTACGATGGACTGATAATCTTGATCTGGTGAGCACCAGATATTGTCCCTCGCATGATCAATTAAATATTCTAACATGGGTACTCCTTAGGAGTAGTCTCGAGTCAACGCACCGAAGTTGCGAATAAATGTGTCACCTAAGTCACTTCGTTTATTCATTTGTTGTGTCAGTTGTCCCAAGATGGTTTTACGATAACCACGATTTACAGTAGCCATATACAACATGGCGCACCACGTCGGCGGATGTTCAAGTGCTACAGCTACCTGCTCAGATGCATTATTGCCAAACCATACACCACCTAACATGGTGTAGATCACACCCGCAGATAACTTTTCAAGTCGAACACTTTGAGTGCGTTCACGCAATGCTTCAGTGAACATATTCATTGTTCCGATATTTGGAAGAGAATCAATGATCTCTAACACGTCTTGAATCGGCAAACCAGAAATTCGACTACAACGTTTAGCACGACGCATCAACTGGTCTTCATCGTTGTAATCATAATCGTCTTGCTCTTCAAACAAAGATAAGTAGTAGAAGCAAGATAGAACTTGGATGCGAAGCTGTGTTTCAATCTTAAGGTTCATCCGGCGACCTAAGTTCTCAGCCATCAACTTACTGAATACTTTTATTTGGTAATCACCCAAGTTCAATAGATCTTCTACATTACCATCAATCCATGCTTCTTTCATCAGAACACAACGGTAGTTCATGTATTGGAAATCACTCGTCTGGACGATCTCTCCATTTGAATTAATGCGGCTTACTGGACGAAGGTCGGATACAATGTACCGCTCGTCCCTGTCCATCTCTATGAGCATGGGATGTACGAAGGGTTTTACTTCGGTATCCTGCTGTGTTACAAATAGAATGTAGGGATTGGTACTGTGCAACGTATGCGCGATAATCCGTTCTTTTAATTCTTTTACGATGTCGTCCACTTTATGTGATCGGCAAACCGTAGTCTGGTAAGGTGTGGTAAACATAGTTTTTGTTACTCCGTCCTATTAGAAGGTTGTGTAAAAAATCACATTACCATCAATATAGCGTTAATTCTATGATGATGTATGATCAACATTATCCATAGAATCTGGTCCAGATTAGACAAAGGAGGGCTCTTAATGAGCACCAACAAGTTAAAAGCCGCCCCAAAGGCGATCTTAAAAGGGGTGCGTGATGAGTCCGGTGGTAACCTTCCAGTTATCCCCGAGCAAATCCCCACGCATTTACCTCATGTATTCCTATTCACAGAAAAAGGACCATTAGAACCTCAAATCGTGTCTGGCTCTTCAGCTCAGCGCATGTATGGTTCGAAGTCCTTCGACTTGCGCAGTAAGTACGCAACGCATCAGACTGTGTTGGCTAGTGTCTTAAATGGCAACGGCAACGCGATGATGGTTCAGCGTCTTAAGCCTGAAGATGCAAATGCTCCAGCGACGATTCGTTTGTCTCTTGAAGTTGTATCTGATCAGGTTCCAGTTTATCAGCGTAACCCAGACGGTAGCGTCGCATTAGACGTTGACGGCAAACCAATCGAAACTGGTGATACTGTCGCCGGTAATCGCGCGCGTTGGTTGGTTACTCATTCTGAGACTGGCGAAATCGGCAATGCGCAAGCGCAAGCCGGTGAAATGTTAAATGCCAACGACGAGCAGTCTACTGTATATCCAATCATGGATTTACAAGTTAGCGATTTTGGTGCACACGGCAACCTGAAAGGTCTGCGTATGTTTGCTCCAACACTGAGTTCTTCTCAGGTTGCTAACGAGTCAGCCATCGTTGACCAATCTGCATTCTTATTCCGTATGCAGATGATCGAGCGTCCAGACGCCCGTTCTCAACCAAACATCATTGAGACCAAACGCGGTTCTCAAACGGTTGAGTTCTCATTGAAACCAGGTAGTATCGATAAGAACTTCGATGCAGAGCTTTATGCTGGCGACATCCTGTTGGATGCTTACCGTGACCTGGATGTATTGCCTAAACAGTATGGTCCATTCAATGGACTGCACGTCTACCAAGACGATATCGATACTGTTTTAGAAATGCTGTACACTGCCGAGCAGCCACAACAACCGGATTGGCCTACTGACCCTGAAGAAGCTAAATATCTATTTAACTTCGTTGGTGGTGAAGATCTGGAAGGTAATGCTTACCATACGCTGAAACTTGAAGGCGTAGCAGGTGGCGGTGCAGTATTTACACCAAACACCAACCATTATGCCGCTGGCGGTTCTGATGGTACCATCTCATTCGAAAACCTTAACAAGTTAGTTAAGAACGAATGTGAGCAATATGGTGACGGTGAATTCCCACTGTTGGATACAGCGATGTACCCACACAGCGTATTCTACGACACTGGTTTTGACTTGGATACTAAGAAAGCAATGCTTATCCCAATGTCTCGCCGGAAAGACGTCGTGACCATCTTGTCTACACAAGATGTATTGCTACCGCAGAACACTGCCGAGCAAGAAAGTGCAATGGCTACCACGTTACGTGCAGCTGCTCGTGCTTTCCCTGAGTCAGAAGTTTATGGTACATCTGTCTGTCGTGCCGTTGTTATCGGTCACTCTGGTGAATTACTGCGTAGCCCTTACAAAGGTCTATTGCCGTTGACTATCCAGTTTGCAGATATGTGTTCGAGCTTCATGGGTGCTGGTGATGGTATCTGGAAAGCCGATCGTGGTTTCGATACTGCACCATACAACCAAGTTGACATGTTCAAGAACGTCAACGCTACCTACAAACCACAAAACGTCTACGACAATGATTGGGACGCTGGTCTGGTTTGGGTACAGAACTTCGATCGTCGCAGCTTGTTCTTCCCAGCAATTCAAACTGTTTATGATGATTCAACTTCAACGTTGAACTCAGCTATCAACATGTTCATTGTTGCTGAAGTTGAGAAAGTTGCAGAGCGCGCATGGCGTCAGCTTACTGGTAACAGTAAACTTACTGCCGATCAGTTCATTGAGCGCAGTGATGACCTCATCGCTGACATGACCCAAGGTCGTTTTGATGATCGTGTGATTGTTGTGCCTCGCACAGAATTCACTGACATCGATGAAGAGCTGGGTTATGCATGGTCTACGACCATCGAGCTATACATGAACAACATGCGTAGTGTTGGATCGTACACAATCGTCGCGCGTCGTCGTGCCGATTTCGCTGGTTAATACACCGATTACGGAGCGTTGAAATATGAGCAGAACTAAAGACATTTTCAAACGCGGCGTAGGTCATACACGGGGACGCGAGAATCTCGCTCCCCAAGTCAACCTTGCCGTAGACGGTCAGTATGGCTACCAGCCTGATATTGATACGTACGTTTCTAACACAGGTTACGTACCACAGAATCTTATCCCATTACTTGTTGAGGCTCCTCGTGGTTTCTCTGGGTTACCGGATTCTGATCAATTGGTAGCTACTCTGAAGTCTCTTATTGAAACTCAATCGAAGAACATCACGGGCATCTCTCGTGGTTTGACGGTTGAAGCAGGTGAACGTCAAATTGGTGGTGCAGGCCACATGCAACGTGACCCTAACAATGTGACGGAAGAACAGATCACACCGACTCACGCTTACGACGAGCGTTACGGTGCAGCGATCAGTACCTTCTGGTCTTACTTCATCCGCAACTTGATTGCTGATCCAACGACTAAGCAACCGGGTATCATGACGATCAACCCTGATGCTATCGACGATCAGTTGGCAGACATGTACAGCTTCACTACGTTGTACATCGAACCAGATCCGTTGCGTCGTAAAGTTGTCCACGCTTGGATGGTAACTAACATGTTCCCTCTGAGTTCTGGTATCATCGAGTCTACTCGTGACTTAACTACTGGTCAAGAAGTACCGGAGTTGTCAATCGAGTTTACTGGTATCCCAGTTCAATCGCGTGGTGTTATGGACTTTGCCCAAGCACGTCTTGATGAAATCAACTATATCAATGCCGGACCGCATCAGCGCCCAGCATTCGTTGATCAGATTCAAGCAGACATCCGCGCTCAAAACAATGGTTACCGTGAAAGTATCCAGCGTGCGAGCGAGTCTGGCGTTGGAACAGGTCAGTAAGACAAAAAATAAAGGGGAGGCTTCGGCCTCCCTCTTTATCCGCCTTAATGGTATAGGCACTCGATCCCTGGCGAGTGTCTGACTGATTTGGGGGAGGGTAACACCTCCCTCTTTTTTTTTTGATTATAGCAATTCACCCATATCTAGAATCTCCTCACCTTCCGAACTTTTCCAGTCAATGATAAAGTCCCTTAACAGATAACGATGACAACAAGCGTTAGGTTTACAATAACAAGCAAGTGCTATTTTCCTATTGCCACTGGTGTTATTCGAAAACAACTTAGACCACAACGGACGATTCGCACTTAATGACTCGCGCATCATCTCTAAGTAACGCCTTGTATAGTCCCGCCAGCTTAATTCTCCTGACTTAAAATCCCAGACCATATTCCAAGTGGGCGCTAACATACCGTAGCCAGACTTTACTGTTGTATCCAATACCTCAATCGTCTCATCGTCAATATTGTTTACATTACTAATCTGAACAGTATATAACTCAATCATTCCTTCACCATGTTAAAGTCATAGATCTTAGCCATCTCAGGATTATAATCTTCAATAACTTCCAATACATCTAAGAATAACTGCTCGATGGTGTGTGCGTCTAAATATCCACCGGGAATACGAGTGATGGAGGTTAACTTACCACGATCTTCCATATCCTCTATGAAATCGTCATAGAGCTTGAGTTGTACTTCATGCTTAGTGTTGCAGTCACATAGATGTTTAACGCACTTGTTGCCCTCATATGGAAGCAATAATGGGAATTTAGCCATAACCCAGTTGTAGATAGTACCTAAGCGGTCATCGGGTTCTTGACCCAGTTGAATTCGATAGGCCCGTTTTAAGTCAGTCTCATCGATACGTTTAAGACCGACATATCGATATTGATCTTCTAATTCTAAGTTGATAAGTTCAACAGCTTGATCGATGTAATTGAATTTACCACGTACATCTCGTATTTCTGATTTTTCTTTATCGGGCAACTCATCAAATTCCTCTTTAGACTTGAGCGCCCAAGAATAGGTATTAGACATCATGGTGATGACTTGTGGATTTAACAAAAAGTGTATTTTAACATTCATGATGAGTCACCTCAAAAAATAAAAGTTGGCAGACCCACCTCCGAAGAGGTAGGTCCACCTACGCAGGAAACTTAACCGAATAGTTTCTCAGCATTAGACGCCAGAGTCTCACGGACCTTCTTCAGATCACCGCGAGGTTTACCAGCGAACGTGCGAACGCGGGCTTGCGTCTGACCATAGCGAGTAACTTCAGTGCGGTCAGTGATTGACTTAGGACCAACCTTAGCGCGGTCATACTGTACGTTAACATCACCGAACTTACCAAACTTCATAGAAGACGATACAGACTGAAGGCCTTTGTCATTCTTCATCATCTGCTCACCCTGACGACCGGTTGCCAGAGTCAGTGCTGCGACCACATCTTCGTCATGTGATTTGACACGCTTTACGGTATCCATAGACAGATCTTCAGGAAGACTCTGCTCATAGGCTTTAGCCGGAAGGTTAAGTACACCACCCTCGCCTTGTTCCATTTGACCCTGGAATTGTTCGGCAAGCTTGTTTACATTTGGACTGATATCAGACATGTGTCTTTTTCCTTAATTATGGTTTGTTGATTTAACGATGCGACACTATCGTCGCTATATAACGATGCAGTCGTGTAAAACTTTACACGTATGTTTTATAATTGGTATTTATAAGGAGATTCTTTAACGCAGAATCAAATTGATGATATATATCTCACATTGTTTTATTTACATTCTAAGGAGATATAATCAAAAGATGCATAAGTTGTCGAGTTAAGAGTTTAAACCTCGTACAGGCGCATACAGGAGCTCCTACCTACCATTATCGATTACGTTAGCAGTAAACTCCTCATCTTGGTTGAGTTCTTCACCCAACATACGCTTTAACGTGATGTAGATCTCATCGAGTTCACGGTATGTGATGCCCCAACGACCATCTGGAGAAATTAGATTGTCATGCAGATCTGTCGATTTCTCGTACATCGGCATCGCGTCATCAATGATAAGGTACTTCTCTAGCTTTTTCTCAGCAACACACTCCAATATGCACTGCGCTCTAAAGTCGCCACCACCTGTGTGTGCGCTACCCAATACATTATCCAATTCAAGATCTTTAGCGATCCGCCGGATGGTCTCATGTTCCGGACCTTTAAAGCTTGGTGCCCAAGAGGATACGATGACTATCTGTGTGTTGGTTTGTCTGAATATCTCCCCGAGTAACTTGATCATGTGTGTATCAGCCCAATCGTGTTTACTTACCGACATATTAGCCACAGTCATCCACCATGGTCTAAAGGCTAGCACATGGTTAACGACCCCACATAAATCTAAAAATACAACGGGTTTTT
>CETA01063811.1_pt1 | contig 11829 bp, 12 predicted proteins | sample 531251 | NCBI WGS metagenome assembly CETA01 (sample SAMEA2622362, study PRJEB7988) | marine metagenome | biome: marine biome (ENVO:00000447); feature: mesopelagic zone (ENVO:00000213); material: "saline water (ENVO:00002010), including plankton (ENVO:xxxxxxxx)" | depth 380 m
TATTAATTCCAAAGCTCAAAACTGGTTAAAAACAAGAAACTGATCATCTCTTATCAATTGGAATAAATTTACATCCTTGTGGACCATCATATTTTCCAACATACGTAGCTTTTGGTCTGTATAACATTGGCTTTGGCGCAGCCTCTGCAAATCTTTCTTCAATTACATGTGCAGACCACCCAGCAACTCGTGATATTGCAAATATAGGTGTGTTCAAATCCATTGGAATTCCTAACATGTAATATACAGATGCACTATACAGATCGACATTTGGAAATATATCTAATCCTTTTTGTTTTTTCATCAAATCAGAAGTGACTGACTCTACCTTCTCTGTAATATCAAACCATGGCATTGAAGTTTTTTTAGAAAGTTTTTTTGACAATTCTTTTAAAATCATTGATCTGGGATCAACAGTCTTGTAAACGGCATGACCCATTCCCATAATTCTTTCTCCTACATTCATTTTTTTTCCAATCCAGTTTTCAACATTTTCATATTTTTTAATATCTAGTAACATTCTCATAACTTCAAAATTTGCACCACCATGTAATTCACCACTTAGTGCACCTACTGCAGCACTTACTGCAGAGTACATATGTGCACGTGTAGATGCAACTTCTCTTGCTGCAAATGTTGATGCATTAAATGTATGATCTGCATGTAAAATTAAACAAACATCAAAAATTCGCTCTAATTCATTATCAGGTTTCTCACCTTTTAGCATATACAAAAAATTTGCTGCATGACTTAATGTAGGATCGGGCTGGATTGGTTCATTATCATTTCTTATACGCTCCCAACTCGCTACAATTGTTGGCACTTTGGCGATTAAATTCACTGCTCTTTGGTAACTAACCTCTTTTGCAGTTCCTTCTTCATTATAATACCCAGCAAGTGCCGCAACAAATGCCTGGAGTACATCCATTGGTTCAGCTTCCTTACGCCAATTTTTCATATTTTTTTGCATTTGAACAGCAATTACCCTTGAATCTCTTAGATTTTTTTTAAATTCATCAAATTCTTTTTGTGTAGGAAGATGATCATGTAAAAGTAAAAAACATGTTTCTTCAAAATTAGAATTTTTGGTAAGATCCAAGATATCGTATCCACGATAAATCAGCTTTCCTTTTTCACCATCAATAAATGAGATTTTTGTGTCAGCGATTGGTATATTTCTAAGACCCACATTTTTTGTCTCCATACTCTTCTTTCAATCAAATCCTTTTAAATTTTCAAGCATGTTTTATAATTTACGAATAAATTCACCAGTTAGTCTAATCTATCAACTATCTCGCATAAAGGGTGATTTCTCAGTAAATTTTATGTCACAATCGGAACGAGATGTAATGAAGCAAGTAGATGTAGAAATTCTTAATGCAACACCTGAATTCTTGAAAATACTACAAAAATACGATTTAGAAAATCAATTAACTGGAAATACAATATATGATATTTACACAACTATTTTGAAAAAACAACGTGATAAAAAGAAAATAATTCCAAAAACCAAATAAATTTTATTTTTTTGGTTTAAATGAGGGACAGAAAAAACCAACATGAATTAAATCATGGCGAAAAAATCTGTTAAAACAAAAATTGTATGTATATCACATGAGGAGGATGCAGATGGAATATGTTCTGCCGCATTAATAAAGCAGGCATTTGGCGGTGAGACAATATTAGTGGATTATCCTGGAATGATGGATGCGATAGAACCATTAAGAAATGACGAAACATTGAAAGATGTTTTTATCTGTGATCTAGGTCTAAATAAGAAAAATGAATTAGAATTTGTCGAATTATTATTAACGCTAAGAAAGCGTAAAGTCAAAGTCACATATATTGATCATCATGATCTTGATAGAAAGATTATACGTAAATTAGAACAAAATAATGTCAAAGTTTTACATGATACTAATGAATGTACAACTGTACAAGTCTATAATGCATTTAAGAATAAACTAAATGATCATGCCGCATTTGTTGCAGCATGTGCAGCAATTACCGACTACATGGAGGATAGACCATTAGGATCAAAAGCATTACAGATTTTTGATCGACAATTTGCTTTAATCAGTGCTACTGTACTTACATACAATATAGTAGGACATCAGAACGACCCTGATTATTTGTTATACCTTGTAGATGAATTAAGTGAATCAAAATATCCACATGAGATTCCTAACTCTTATGAATTTGCACAAATACAGGTTGGAAAATTAGCCGAAATAATTTCCAAGGTGAAAAAATCATTGAAAGTGAAAAAAAATCTTGGTTACATGGAAATTAAAGATTCTGGCGCAAGTGGTGCAGTGAATTTTGTATTAGGATTATCGGGAAAAGATGTTGGTGTAGCATACAAAGAACGTGTTGATTATGGAATATATGCAGTATCAGTAAGAGGTTCAAAAACGTGTAAAATCCACCTAGGTAAATTGGTCTACAAACTATCAACTGAGTTTGGTGGATCTGGTGGAGGGCACGATAAGGCATGTGGTGCATCCATACCTAAATCAAAAATAAATAAATTCATCAATGCCCTAAATATGGAATTAGCAAAATAAATTGTCCACCATTTCACTGCGTAATGATCACAAACTTATTGAAAAAGTGTTGAATGCACTTAATGCCACTGTCACCTTACTGGAAGATGGAAAAAAAATACCTGAAGAGATTTTATTACCAACTATTGATTTTACGCAAAACTTTACAGATGTCTGCCATCACGGAAAAGAAGAAGATGTTTTATTTCCTGCATTAGGTAAAGCCGGCTTGCCAACACAAATGGGGCCAATACCTAGAATGCTCGAAGAACATAAGATAACAAGACAATTAGCAGAAAAGATAACAATTACATCAGACTCATATCTTGAATCTGGAAATCCTGATGAACTAATAGATTCACTAAAAATGTACATTGAACATGTTAACGAACATCTGTGGAAAGAAAATAATCGTCTGTTTATGATGGCTGATGCAAGATTAAATTATGTTGCATCTGATATTGATAAGAATTTAAAAGATGTTGAGAATTCAAAATTGGCTCAAATTGGCAAAACTCGTGAAGAGTATGAAAAATTAGTAGATGACTTGGAAAAATCTGTTGCAGGAATTTAACTAGATACTTCAACTATCATATCAATTTCTACCGTAGAGTTAAGTGGTAGATTTGCAACACCAACTGCAATTCTTGAATGTTTACCAGAACTCCCAAAAATATCAAACAGTAAATCAGATGCCGCATTAATTATTTTTGGCTGATCTGAAAAATTCGGTGCAGAATTTACAAATCCTGATATTCGTATAATTTTCGAAATGTTATCCAAAGTGCCAAAATGTGCATTTAGTTGCGCAAGACCATTAATCACACATAATCTTGATGCCTCTTGAGCGGCTTCAACTGATTGCTCATCAGGTACCTTTCCAATAAATTTGATTTTACCATCTTTAATGGGAATTTGACCTGATACAAATGCAAGTTTACCTGTTGTGACCACCGGAATATATGAACCAGCAGGATTTGGTGGGGTAGGAATAACGATATTTTTTTCTTTTAATTTATCTATTATCATATCATTATTCCTTCTAATCTATTTTTAATTATTCCTCACATGTACTAAATCAATTTTGATCGACCGCTCTACTTTTTGGATGTTTGAACCTAATGTTGCCTAACGTCAATTTAGATTTAATGAGGACATTACTAAAAACATCACAAGTAATACGTCTAAAGAAAGTTAAAGATCTTAGAACAGTTATTGAAGAAAAGATTAATGATGATGGGGGTAAAATCCAAAATTTTAGTTTAGAAGAATTGGGTGATTTTCATAAAGTTCTCCAGATGTGTGAATTCATTCTTGAAAAATATCAGAATAAAACTACATTAAGCCAGAATTTAAAAAAATTTGTTAGTATTATTGATTCCACATTAGTAGATTTAGAATCACTTGATGATGAGATTGATGAATTGACCATATCAGCCAATTTTTCTTTGGGTAAGATCAAGGAATTTGAATCCAATTTGATCAAATCCAAGACGTTTCCAGATAGTACACATAGTCATAGTTGTATATTTTAGGCACAACATGAAAAAATATGTTGAATAATTTTCACCTAACTAATGATAGCAATTTACTCACGTGAATACCTACTGAAATCTGTAGATAATCATGTAGTGAAATAGAATGAGTTTGGCACCACAAGAACTAGAGAATAGCGCCAGCAAATATGCTGCAGAGGCAATAAAGGCAGATTCACAGGGAGCTATAGGCATGGCAATATCTGGATATCAGAATGCATCTGACACGCTAATGAAATTGATGAGATTATATCCTGAAAGTAAATTAAATCGAGTTTACACTGAACGAATGCAGAAATATCAAGGGCGCATAAAGGCTTTAAGAAATACTCGGGCTGGAAGCGTAGAACCTGTTTTAGATCCTAATGCAACACCTGAGGAACAAAAAAAGGCACTTGCTAGGGTACAACCAAATAATCCATCTGATGGAAATCTAGAAGATTTAATCCTAAAGGAAAAACCAGATGTAAAGTGGGTTGAAGTAATTGGTTTGGCTGATGCAAAAAATGCATTACGAGAATCTATTGTTTATCCAAGTAAGAGACCAGATTTATTCCCATTGGGATGGCCAAGAGGAATGTTACTGCATGGACCACCTGGAACTGGAAAAACAATGCTTGCAGCTGCTACAGCAAACGAATTAGATGGGTATTTCATTAATGTTGATGCTGCATCTATGATGAGTAAATGGCTTGGGGAAGCAGAAAAAAATGTTTCAAAACTTTTCAAAATGGCACGTGGATATTGTGAAAGAGAAGGCAAGCCTGTAATTCTTTTCATAGATGAAGTTGATTCATTGCTTGGTGATAGAAACAGTGAGGTTGGAGGCGAAATTAGAGCTAAGAACCAGTTCTTGTCTGAGATGGACGGTGTAAACGGTAAGGGAAAAGAGTTGATGATGTATGTAATTGGTGCTACAAATAAACCTTGGAGTCTTGATAGTCCATTTCTTAGAAGATTTCAAAAAAGAATTTACGTGTCATTACCATCTACTGAGGCACGAGAAAATTTATTTGAACTTTATACATCACCATTGAAAAAAAGTTCAAGGGTCAATTCACTAACTCTTGCAAAACATTTTGATGGCTATAGTGCAAGTGATATTAAAGATGTATGTCAGGGAGCACAACTACAGGTAGTAAACGAATTATTCAAATCATCAAGTTTCTCAGAACCAGTTGAAGGCCAAATACCTCCGCAGCCAAGGGAGATAACCATGACTGATTTCCGTGATATAAAGCAAAAGAGAAAACCAAGTGTATCTGTAGAAATGGTTCGTGCATATCACAAGTGGAGTGAGCAGTTTGGCGCATTATAGATTTGTTTTGCGATCAATCCAATAAGTATAAATTCAGAATTTAGATGACACAACGTGGGTCAAAATTTCCGTAAAAAAATCAGAATACGCTGGTAAAAATGGAAAGCTGATCCTTTCTGACGGTACAATTTTTAATGGAATGGGATTTGGGTTCTCTACCACTTCGGTTGGGGAAATAGTCTTCAATACAGGGATGGTTGGATATACAGAAACTCTAACAGATCCATCATATAGTGGTCAAATTCTGACTTTGACATATCCGTTAGTAGGAAATTATGGTGTACCAAGCCCAGAGCAGAAAAATGAGGATGGTATACCAAATCATTTTGAATCTGAAAAGATTCAGGCTAGGGGGCTAATTGTTCATGAATTATCCACCACGGCTAGTCACTGGAATCTTTCTATGACGCTTGATGAATGGATGAATAATGAGAAAATTCCTGGTATCTCTGGTATAGATACAAGACATCTAACTAAGACATTACGTCAGTCTGGAGTTATGATGGGTGCATTAGTTGTTTCTGAAAATGAAATAGATGAGGATGAAGTAAAACAACAATTGAATTCTGCAATTAATTATAACGATGAAAAATTTATGAATGTAGTATCAACAAAAGAAGTTCAAACATTTGGAAATGATAAAAAAAATATTGTTCTTGTTGATACTGGTGCAAAAAATGCAATAGTACGCAATATCAGGGAATTAGGTTATAACGCAATCAAAGTACCATGGAACACACCTATTGAAAAAATTGAATCGTTAGATCCGCAAGGTGTTATAATTAGTAATGGTCCAGGTGATCCAAAATTTTGTCAGGAAACAATTAAAACTGCTAAAACTTTAATTGAAAAAAATATTCCCACGTTGGGAATATGTTTGGGTGCACAGATTATAGGTATTGCGGGGGGAGCAGAAACTTATAAACTAAAATATGGTCATAGAGGCCAAAACAAACCTTGTATTAATGTAGAAGACAGTCAGGTATATGTGACAAGCCAGAATCACGGCTATTGTATAAATCCTGATTCACTGGAGAATTCAGAGTTTAATTTATGGTTCACAAATGCTGATGATAAGACAGTTGAAGGAATAAAACATAAAAATAAAAAATGCATTGCAGTTCAGTTCCATCCAGAAGCATCGCCAGGACCATATGACTGTAAATTTGTTTTTGAGAAATTAAAAAAACTGATGGAGGAATAAGTGTTGGTTAAGAATGAATCATTAAACAAAATTCTTGTACTTGGAAGTGGTGCAATAAAAATTGGGGAAGCCGGAGAATTTGATTATTCCGGAAGTCAATGTCTAAAGGCAATCCACGAGGATGGACTAAAAAGTGTCTTGATCAATCCGAATATTGCAACAATTCAAACTGATACAAGGTTTGCGGATAAAGTCTATCTTCTCCCGGTTAATCCACAATATGTAGAATCTATAATTGAAAAAGAAAGACCCGATGGAGTAATGTTAGGTTTTGGTGGTCAGACAGCACTAAACTGTGGTGTAAAGCTAGACGAGATGAATATTCTACAAAAATATGGAGTCAAAGTTTTGGGAACACAGATTACAGGGATAATGTCAACAGAGGATAGGCAACGTTTCAAAGATTCAATGAAAGAGTGTAATGTTCCCATCTTAAGAAGCAAAACAGTTCAAAAATTTGAAGATGCAAAAAAAGTGGCTGAAGAATTAGGTTATCCTGTGATTGTTCGTGTTGCATATACACTTGGAGGAAAAGGTGGAGGTGTAGCCCATAATGAAATTGAATTGTATGAAATTGTAGGAAGGGGTTTGGCAGCAAGTCTTGTGGGTCAAATACTAATTGAGGAATATGTTGGTCATTGGAAGCAGATCGAATATGAGGTCATGCTGGATTACTCTGGTAATAATGTGATAGTTTGTAATATGGAAAATGTATTGGCAATGAAAGTGCACACAGGTGATAATATTGTCGTAGCCCCATCACAAACAATTGATAATCACGAATATCATATGTTAAGGACTGCAGCGTTACGTGCAACAAAACACGTTGGAATAGTAGGGGAGTGTAACATTCAATATGCTTTGGATGTTGATTCCGATAAGTATGCAGCCATAGAGATTAATCCTAGATTGTCTCGCTCATCCGCACTTGCTAGCAAGGCAACAGGGTATCCATTGGCTTACATGTCTGCAAAAATTGGATTAGGATATACGCTTCCTGAATTAGTCAACAGTATTACAAAGGTTACAACTGCATGCTTTGAACCATCATTAGACTATATTGTTTGTAAACATCCACGTTGGGACTTTGAAAAATTTGAATTGGTGAACAGAAATCTTGGTCCAACTATGAAATCAGTTGGCGAAGTAATGGGTATTGGCAGATGTTTTGAAGAATCATTACAAAAATCAATTAGAATGTTAGACATAGGCAAAGACGGTTTAGTACTAAATCGTAGTAATGGAAAAACATTTGATGTTGAAGATATTGAGCAGCATTTACAATCACCCGATGATTATATTTTGTATTATGTTGCAGCTGCACTCAAAAAAGGAATTTCAGTTGAAAAAATTTATCAATTGTCTGCAATTGATCCTTGGTTTATTGAAAAAATCAATAATATCGTAAAGATGGAAGAGAATCTAGTAAAAAATGATTTAGATAATAAATTACTATTACATGCAAAGAAGATTGGATTCTCTGATTCACAAATTGGACGTGCAAAAAATAAAACATTTAATGAGATACGTGAAATGCGTAAGAGTTTTGGTATAGAACCAGTAGTTAAACAAATTGATACACTTGCTGCTGAATGGCCAGCTAAAACAAATTATCTCTATATGACGTATGGAGGAACAAAACACGATATTTCAATTGATGAAGATGATAAGGGAATTATGGTTCTTGGCGCTGGTCCATATAGGATTGGTAGTAGTGTGGAATTTGATTGGGGAACTGTGAATATGGTTTGGGGTTTACAAGAGAATGGTGAGAAAAATGTCACAGTTGTTAACTGTAATCCAGAAACAGTTTCTACTGATTATGATATTTGTAGTAGACTATTTTTTGAAGAGTTAACTTTAGAGAGAATTTTAGATATTTACGAATTCGAAAATTCTAAAGGAATTGTGACCTCTGTAGGTGGACAAACTGCAAATAACCTAACTCCCATTCTAGCAGATAATGGTGTCACACTGATTGGCACAAGTGCACAAAACATTGATCGTGCAGAAAATAGATCTCGGTTTAGTGAAACATTAGATAAATTACACATTAAACAGCCTCTATGGCAAGCGTTTACAAGTTTAAACGAAGCAAAAAACTTTGCATTAGAAGTTGAATACCCAGTAATAGTCAGACCATCATACGTCCTTAGTGGTGCAGCAATGAAAGTGGTTTGGTCACAAGAGGAGCTTAAAGAATTTGTGAATAACGCTGCAGTTGTCTCACCAGATCATCCAGTTGTAATTTCTAAATTTATGTTGAATTCACTCGAAGTAGATGTGGATGGTGTATCTAATGGAAACGATGTTGTGATAGGAGCAATAGTTGAACATATTGATAGTGCAGGTGTTCATTCAGGTGATGCCATGATGTGTATACCACCATGGAGATTGAGCAATAAAATCATTGAAAACATAACTGACTCCACTGTACGAATAGCCAAAGAATTCCAAATCAAAGGACCTTTTAACTTACAATTTTTGATTAACAATGATCAGGAATATGTAATAGAGCTGAACATCCGTGCATCACGTTCAATGCCATTTGTTTCTAAACTAGTAAAAAATAATCTTATATCGATTGCAGCAAAAGCTGTACTTGGTAAAAAACTACCAGAAATACCTCATGACGAATGGTTGAAGATTAAAAATCATGGAATTAAAGTTCCACAGTTCTCATTCATGCAGTTAGATGGTGCAGATATTGTACTTGGAGTAGAAATGCAATCAACAGGTGAGGCTGCATGTTTTGGTGATAGCTTCTATGATGCATTATCTAAAGGTCTAATATCGGTCGGGTTTAATCTTCCAAAAAATGGAACCGCACTTGTGACAATAGGTGGTACTGAAAATAGGGAAAAACTATTACCTACACTTGCATTACTGAAAAAACTTAACTTCAAAATATTGGCCACAGAGCACACTGCAGAATTTTTATCTGAGAAAATAGGAAGTGTTGAAACTGTCTTTAAGATTAGTGAACCAGAACGAAAACCAAATATTGCAGATTTACTCTATCAACGAAAAATTGATTTTATCATAAATATTCCAAGCACATCAACTTTAGAGAAATATGTTGGAATGCTATACGATGAATATCAAATTAGGAGGAAATCATTAGAGCTTGGCATACCTGTACTTACAACACCTGAACTTTCCGAATCATTTGTCAAAACTCTAGAATGGCTTAAAGATAATCAAACAACAAAACACTCACTAGATCCGTATACAGAATTAAAGTAAATCCTGTAATTCCCTCTCATTTCCAATTATTGCTCCATTAAGAGTAATAATTTTTGCAATTGATTGATTCTTGATTTTCTCTATTATTGGCGATATTGATTTTTTATAGTATCGTTTTTGTGTTGTATAAAAATATGGATTAAAAGATGGAATCACCATAATTTCAATTTCACCTTTTGCAGAAGGAAAAATTAATTCCTTTTTTGTTTTTAAGGAAATCCAGACACGCTGTCCATTAACAAGTGAATCTTCTTGGAAAAAAACTGGATGTATGTGACCCATTATTATTCTATTCACAGCGGAAAAATTTTCTGAGGGCATAGTGTGACCATGAGTAAGTAACACATCACCAATGACAAGACCTTTTGAACTAATCATCGAAATTTCATCTGAAACGAGTTTATCTATATTTGCATCATGGTTTCCTGGGATTAGTATTATCTCAGACATTTTTTTTATTTCGTTAAAAAAATATGGGACATCATTCCATTCATTTTTGCTAATTTGCTTTATACTTGCTTTCACATCACCAAGTAAAATCACAGAATCAACATTTTCACTTTGAATTAACTTTTTGACATTTGCAGTAAGCTGTTTTATAGAGGAATTACTTCCTAAGAAAATCTTATTTGCTGAGAATGCACTTTCAAATCCAATATGCAAATCTGCTAGAAGTAAATATTTTCGTTCTTCCTCCATAATCATTACTGGCTCTGATTCAACAATTCGTATTTTAACCATCAAGATTATACTATTGTGGAAGATTAAATCCTTATGAATAAAAAATCAGAAAAGATAGAGTCTATTCTTTCTGAAAAACGAGTTAAATTACATAATTTTCTACCTAGTAATAGAAAAATTTGGACTATAGTAGGTAAAGAGAAGGAGCATTGGTTAGATCCTGATCTTCAGTTCTGCTCTTGTGCCGGGTTTTATTTTGGAATGTTAAAAAGTAAAAAACCATGTTATCATATGGAGTCTTTCAAAATGGTAAAAGAAAATAGTCAGTATGAAAACATCGAGTTTTCTGATGAAGAATTTGAGAGTTTCATATCTGGATTGATAAACGATTTGTAGTTTATTCTAATTTTATCTCAGAAATATCATCTTTTGACACTCCTTTCCATACTCCTATCATTCCCTCTGGTTCACATGGTTCGATTTTGGTAATTTTTTGGATTTTAATATGATCTGGATTTGGTGGCATCCAAAGCATTGCCATATAGTCATCTACATCTCCTGCCTTTGCCGGATTCGCCAAGATAATATTCTCTTTTGGAAAACCATTTGATTCAAGAATACTGATTGACTTTTCTTGCAGATCCATTCTACCATGTGTAAAGAGGTAAACTTTTTTTGTGGTATCGATTTCTGTCATACCAATTATAATTTTACATACCAAATAAATTTTTGACTATTTTTATTATTAGATATTTATACTAGTTTAGATTTCGAAGAAATGTATGGCTGGAGTTGATAAATTTGGTGCAGCATTTGCAATTGGCTTTATGGTTTTAATGCTAGCATTTATGGGCGGTTTAACTCCTGATGGAGAATCACCAGAAACATCAACACCAACTCAAACATATACTCCCCCACCACAAATCAGTCCACCTGAAACAGCATCAACACCATCTGTTCCAGACACTCTTACTGGATTTTTGAAATATACAATTCATGGTGGCATAGTAGACTCCATTACTAACAATCCAGATGAAAATTCTGTTACAGTTTTGTTGGATAACAATGTAGATGGTCAATTAACAATTACAATGACTAGAAGTGCCATTACATCATTTGATGATGGTACTTATTTTGTTACAATTGACGGTGAAGAAAATCATGACTTTGTTCAAGTTGGACAAAAACTAACAATTGACTTTTTGGCAGGCTCTGAGGAGATTATAATTTTTGGTATAACTGATAGTTATGTAGAAGCAGCCGCAGCAGAAGCAGCCGCAGCAGAAGCAGCCGCAGCAG
>CETA01079624.1_pt1 | contig 11756 bp, 10 predicted proteins | sample 531251 | NCBI WGS metagenome assembly CETA01 (sample SAMEA2622362, study PRJEB7988) | marine metagenome | biome: marine biome (ENVO:00000447); feature: mesopelagic zone (ENVO:00000213); material: "saline water (ENVO:00002010), including plankton (ENVO:xxxxxxxx)" | depth 380 m
AATTAGGATAATCACTCGCCCTGTTTATAAGGGTTTAGAGGCGTTTCACGGAAAACCGCTACAAAGCAGTTATTTCCAATACTTTACGAGAATCACACAACCCGCTATAAAACAGCTATTTACAAATAAAAATGAGCTATATAACCTCGCGCAGCGGGTTATCCTCTTGCTTCTCATTTTTGTCCGCTTCGCTACTCAAAATGATAACTTTTACACCCTAAGTTATCAATTAAAATCCTCATTAATTTTGATATCAAATGCTTTCAAATTTTATGGAGGATAAAAACCATTTACTTGATATATCTGGAGCGCTTTTCTTGAAGTTTGATAGAAAAATAGAAGCTCCATATTAGATAGATTTCAATATACATCCAAACGAAAATTAGCTACTTCTAAGCATCCATTTACTTTCCATAGCGCCATCGCGTTTCCTTTTCGATTACCTACATTTAAAATTTAGTATTGAGGAAAGCTTTTATAAAAAGAGCGACAGCGGAGCCTGGTTATGCAAAGCGGCTCAATCTAAATTTTAGTTCTTTCGAAAAAAGGAAATGAGCGTTTGAAAAAGTGTGTTGGTAGTTTTTTGAGTTTGACTCAGCCTCTTTTTGAGCAATCATTTTATAGTGCACTAGAATCAAGCGAACCTAATCCTCCCGAAGTTTCGGGATCGGGATTGGGTTCAAGATTTTTGAATGAACCGCTTTTACCGTCCCGAAATTTCGGGAGAAGCTTTTTGCGGAATGGAGGAAAATGGGGTTTATTCCCCTACCCTATTTCATTTTTAATAGAGACTTTTCAGGTGTGATAGGAAGCTGAAGAATTGGATTTCATAAATAAAAAGGAATAATTAAATTGATTTTACGGAAATCAGTAAAATGTCTTTAAGTCTTTTAGTTACATTGAAATCTGGTTTAAAAAGCTATAAATATTTTTTTTAGAACTTATTAAAGTTCTAAACTTTATCTAAATTATATTTTATGAATTCCTGTTAATCATTTTTTTGATGATTGGAAACCCCTAGATTAATCTATTTTCTGTAAAAAAATGAAATTTAAAGTCACATTAGAATGCTTAGGTAATTATAAAATATCCCATTAACTACCAATATCCTTTAAGCGCAGCGATTTATAAAATTATTGATCACGCGGATAAAGAATACGCAGAATTCTTGCATCAGGAAGGTTATGGTAAAGGCTATAAATTTTTCACATTTTCCGACCTCAACGCCAAGTTCAATATCCAAAAAGACCGGATGCTATTACAATTTCCTATTGTTTCTTTTTTTATCAACTTTCATTTGCCCGAAGCCTCACAACATTTTATAAAAGGATTATTCCAATCCCGAAAAATCACTATTGCCGATAAGATTTCAAAAGTAACTTTTGAAGTGAAAAATATTGAAGCCTTGAAAGACCCCTTAAAAGAGCACAAAGCAAATGAAATAATAGAGGTAAACTGCAAACCGCTTTCCCCTATTGTCTGCGGAGTTAAAAACGACCATAATAATTATAACTTTTTGAATCCTAATGATGAGCAATTTATAGACAGCTTTACGTATAACTGGCGCCAGAAAATTGAAGCTAATTACGATTTGCAGACTGCCGAAGATGCTTTATTACTTACCGAAATCGATTTCTATAAAAATAATAAAGCCAGATCCAGGCTTATCACAATAAAAGCAGGCACACCCGCGGAAACTAAAATAAGGGGATTCCTCAATTTTAAATTGAATTTAAAAGCGGAAAAGCGCTTTATCGAGATTTTACAAAATTGTGGCGCCGGTCTTTACAATGCTCAGGGAATGGGCTTCCTTCAACCTATTAAAACGAATGTTTTATGATTACAGAACTCATAAATTTTACCGATAAGTTAGAAGAACCTTTCAAAATATTGGGGTTTTCACCCAAGGAGGGAATACATATTTTAGTTGATAAAGTAACTGATAAAGAAGGCATATCAAAAATTGATCTTCAAAATTATAAGTACGAAAACTATGATAAAAAAATGAAGGGAGATGAAAGCGAGTTTCTTGCGGAATGTAAGATGAAACAAAAAAATAGTTGGTGCGTAAACACTAATAAATGTTTTGACTTACCCACAAAGGCTATTCACTCCTGTTCGCCATTTTGTGTTGCTTTTAAACGAGAGCATTTAAAAGGTGGTAAAAAATATAAGCAATACGAAGGCAAGAAAGAGCAGATTTTCGATCGATTTGATACTTACTTTGAAAAAGCTTTCTCTCTTTTCAATGAAGAAACCGAAAAGGAAAAATATAAAGTATTCGAGCATTTTTTCACGCACAATGAATTCACATTAATTCTGAATGAAATTGAGGTTGAGAATGCAGAAAAACTGGAGAAAATCAATTCTAATATCCTGAATCTTCAGGAAAAGGCTAAAGCAACTTCAGATAAATCTATCAAAGAAAAGCTAAAAGAGAAGATCAAAGAGTTAAATGAAGAACAACTAAAATTTAAACAGCTAGCCGATAGCGACTATATTATTTTCTACTTAAATCTTCCACTTTCTGACTATAAAGAAGTGCATAGCTCTTATTTATCTGATAAACTCTTTAATACTGCAGATTATAATATTTCTAAAGAAAACGAGTTAATTACTTATGGTACCAGTGATTTTTTAAATGGTTTCCCTGGTAAAAAACCATTTTCTTTGCATCAAACTGCCAGCTTCGATATTTCTGGTAGAATTAGTAGTGAAGAAGCTAAAACACTATATGAATTCCTGAATATTTTACCTAATCGTTCTTTACCTAATCCTCTGCCGATATTTATCTACGAAGAAGAATTACAAAAAGAAGCGATAAGCCTTTTTAAAGAAAGTGGTTTTAAAGCTTCTTATAAAGAGATCCTGAAAGATCTTTTTACAAGCCATAACGAGGAAGAAATAGCCAATTATTATCTTTTATACTGGCTTTATACTAGAGATGGTGTGATTTTTAAAGATTTCGATTTTGTTTCGAGGTTCGAATTTAAGCTGCCTGAAAATTTGAAAATCAAAAATCTATTGGAAATTAAACAAAAGGACAGCAAACAACCAAAATCCTATCAGTTGTCTAATATTTTTGATTTTGAATGGGTTGTTTTTAAACCGCTTATTCAAAGTAAATATCATCGTTTAGACTATTTCGGCGATTTAAAAAAAGACGATTACTCAGGACTGGATCAAAGCTTCAGTACATTTTCAAAATACAGAAAAGCCGTTTACGATTACGTTTATAAGGCACAACGGCAAGCCATTAATTATTACGCGTTTCGGGAAATGGTATTTGCCCGTCTAAAAGATCTTCTCAAAAAAGATAGTGATTATGGTATCAAAGAAATTCTGAATATCTGGTTCAGTCTTGCAGAATATTTTATTAATCCACAAAAACCAAATATAACTATGCCCAGTAAATTAAAAAGTTACCACGATTTTGTAGAGCGTTTGGTGACTGCAGAAAAAGAAACCGATATCAAAATGGAAGATGAAGAGTTTGCTTTTCTTTCCGGCCAGGTTATCAAATACCTGCATACCAAAAGTAAATCTTCACAAACAGGCTTTAACCTTTTAGAGCCTTATACCCAGCAATCCAGATGCGATCAATTTAAGCTACGCGTTGCAAATGATTTCGACCGCTATAAACACGAAAATTTTTCTCGAAGATTTGAGCAGGCAGCCTCTTATATACTAAGCTACGAGACTAACGCTGATTTAAAAAACTTACTGCCCGAGATGCTTGCCGGGTTCTTTGCCGATAATAAACTTTTTTCTAATTCTAAAAACAACGAATAATGAACTCTTTCAACAACCGCGTTTATGGATGCGCTATCATAAAATCCGTCAACTCTAACTACAATGCCGATTTTTCTGGCCAACCCCGTAAATTGCCTAATGGCAAAGTATATGCTACCGATAAGGCTTTAAAGTATACGGTTAGAAATTATCTTAAAGAGGTTCTTGGAGAGCGTATTTTCTATTTTAAATCATTGGATGAAAAAATGGCTCCTCGCACCTTAGATGAAACCTATCTTCACTACTTTAAACAATTTAAAAACGAAAAAGATAAAGATAAATCTAAGCTTCGCCTTGAAGTGTTGGAAAACTTATTAACGTGCTTGGATGTTCGTCTTTTTGGAGGGACTTACGCCGGAAAGACCAATATTTCACTTCACGGTACCTGTCAAATTACTCCAGGAATCAATAAATATCCGGAAAATACTATTTATTCCGAACAGATTATGTCGCCTTTTAAAAATTCCAATGAAAAAAGTGCCGACAGTACAATGACGACTTTGGGAACGCAATCCCGTTTAGAAGAAGGCCATTACGTACATAACTTTTCCATTAATCCTAGAAATATAGAAGAAGATGTTTCTCGTGTAGAAGGACAGGGATTAAGTGAGGAAGATATCACAAAATTAAAAGAAGGATTGCGCAGGGGAGCTTCTTTTTACGATTCTGCCGCAAAAGCGGGAACCGAAAATGAACTCTTGCTTTGGATTCAATTAAAAGAAGGAGCCAAAATTGTTCTTCCTTCACTGGTTGATCTGGTAGAAATTGATGAAAATAAGGTTATTCATCTTGATAAGGTAAATAAGCTATTGTCTGAAAGTCACATTAAAGACGAAGTGGAAAAAGTTGAAATTTATTATAGCGACGCTCATACCAAGGTGAAAAATATACCAGAGAACGCTAAAAAATTACAACTTTAATCGTAAACCTTATGAAACTTATATCCATAGATCTAAAGGCAGATTTTGGATTTTTTAGAAAGCCTGATACCAATAATACCATCAACCTATCGTATAACCTTATTCACAAACCGGCAATTTTAGGAATTTTAGGGGCTATTTTAGGGCTAGAAGGATATCAAAAGAAAGGAGAGTTACCGCAATACTATCAATTGCTGAAACATCTCCAAATAGGTATCAGGCCTTTAAACAATGAAAAGGGTAATTTTCTAAAAACCAATATCAAATATTCCAATACTGTTGGCTACGCTAATAAAGGGAGTAACCTCTTAACAGAAGAACTTACATTAATCGCACCTTGTTATCGAATTTTCATCTTACTGGATGAGACAAAAGAACTTGAGCAAAAATTGTACAATTATCTTAAAGAAGCGAAAGCTGAATTTATACCTTATTTTGGCAAAAATGAATTTACCGCCTCTTGGTTAAAAAGCAGTTTTCAGGATTATACATTTGAGAAAGCAAATGATAAACAAACGGAAAGTTTTACTGTCCTAACTGTCTTTAAAAAAGAGGAGCGCCTAAAAGATAAGAGTGGCGCGCCGGAAATTGATCTTCTTAACTACGCCTCCCGCGAAGAACCCTTCCTTTATTTTGAACGGCTTCCGGAAGATTTCGATTTGGAATTGATGCAATATAAATTAGGGGAGTTTGCTTTTACAAATTATGCCGTTCAGAATAGTTTCCAATTAGATGGCCTTTATCAATTAAACGAAAGCAAGGACTATGTGCAGCTCAATTAAAAAATCATCGGTGATTTTTAAAAGCAATATGCCAGTTGATCGTCTTTTAGATGATGCTGAAAAATATTGGGCGCACAAACCATCATTCGTGGACTTTAAGAAGCCTGAAACATTAAAAGAACACGTTGAACTGGTTAATGGTTATTGTGAAAGATTAATAGAAACTCATCATCTTGATCCTATCATTAATCGTTTAATTAAAGATCTTTTAAGTGAATTTCAACAACTGGATAAATGTAGGGATTATCTTAAAAAGCTTTTTTTAGACACTATTATCTATCACGATTACGGGAAAATCAACGAGAATTTTCAGGTAGATAAAATGGGAAACCCGGGGTTTAAAAAAGTAAAACAATCACCCATATCATCCCGACACTCTTCTTTAGGCGGTTTTATTTATTTAGCAAACCATATTCAAGAAATTCAAACCAGTAATTTTAGCCAGCAGGAAAAAGTGATGTTGATTGCTATATCCTGGTATTTTGCATACTCTATTTTTAAACATCACGGTTTTCAACTCCACGATGATATTGAGCAAAGCCTTTGTTTTTCAAAAGATACCGAAGTTTTGGAAATAGCAGAGTTGAAAAACTTTATGAAAAGTTATGTTGAAAAATATCATTTTGAAATTAACCCCGCTCTATACGATCTTATTGGTAATTCTAAAGCACTAAATGATCCTGGTTTTACAAAATATCAAAAGTCTTTTCCGCTTTATGCTCTGTGTCGTTTAAATTTCTCATTGCTAACTGCCTCTGATTATCTGGCAACAAGCAATTATATGAACAATTCTGAAATAGATGAATTTGGGGTGCTTTCAAAAGAAAAAATCGATATTATTTTTAAGCACGTTACTACCCATCGTTTTCTGGATAAAGAAGAAAAAAAAGAGAATTTTAACCGGTGGACTTATGAGAAATTAGAAAATACAGACTATCTCCCGAAAAAACCTACTAAGCTTGGCGGCGAAAATTTAAATAAGCTGCGACAGGCTATGGCAATTGAAACCATTCGTAATCTTCGGGAAAATATAGATGACAACCTTTTTTATATCGAAGCACCAACTGGTGGCGGTAAAACCAATTTATCAATGCTTTCGGTTCTTGAAATTTTAAAAGCGAATAAAGGAGAGATCAATAAGGTATTTTACGTTTTTCCATTTACTACGCTAATTACCCAAACCTATAAAAGCATCAAAGAAACATTTGGTCTTAGTGATGAAGAGGTAGTCCAATTGCATTCTAAAGCGGGCTTTAAAGAAAAAGAGACCGAAAGAGAAGATGATCAATACGGCAGGAATAAAATCAACTATGTTCATCATTTATTTGCAAACTTTCCATTTTGCCTTCTTACCCATATCCGTTTTTTTGACATTCTAAAAACGAATCGCAAAGAAGCCAATTATTTGCTACACAGGTTAGCCAATTCTGTTGTAGTTATTGATGAGCTGCAGTCATACCCGCCAGAGCATTGGGACAAAATCATTTATTTTATAAAGCGGTTTGCTTCTGCTTTTAATATCAAATTTATTTTGATGTCGGCCACACTGCCAAAAATAGATCGGTTAAAAATCGGTGAAAATAAAAAACAGGAATTCACTTATTTATTACCAAATGCCAAAGAAGACTATTTTCAGAACCCAAACTTCTGTAACCGGGTAAGTTTTGATTTGAGTTTAACTGAAAAAAAGGAGCTTCAACTTAATGAAATTGCAGAAAAATTGCTGGAAACTTCAAAACAGTATGCTCAAAAAGATTTCGGAAAGGTAAAGCCTTTGGGAAGTGTTTATACCATTATAGAATTTATCTTCAAAAAATCGGCTTCAGATTTTTATCAACTCCTGAAGGAAAATGACTTTTTTGATGAAGTTTTTTTGCTTTCGGGCACCATTTTAGAACCTCGTCGAAAATACATCATCAATCATTTAAAGAATATTGAAAATAGAAAAAAAAGGGTATTGCTAGTAACCACGCAGGTGGTGGAAGCAGGGGTCGATATTGATATGGATATTGGTTTTAAAGACCGTTCCCTTATTGATAGTGACGAGCAACTAGCGGGAAGGATTAATCGGAATATCAATAAAAATGAATGCCAGCTTTATCTGTTCAAATACGATAAAGCAGGATTAATTTATAAGGGAGATCGTTATAAAATTTCAACCAAACTAAAACTTGAGGAATACCGATCGATTTTAAAAAATAAAGATTTCGATAAACTGTACTATGATAAAGTAATCGAAAACCGGGATAAAGTCAACACTACCACATTTCTGAAAAATTTTAAAGATTATAAAAACCTGATCGAATCCTTGAGATTTCAATCGGTAAATGACCAATTTCAGCTTATAGAGCAAAATAATATTTCCTGTTTCATTCCTTTATCAGTTCCTATAATCATTTCAGAAAAACAAGGAAATACAGAATATACTTTTAGTAAAAGCGAATGGGATTTCTTGCAAAAGCATTCCATTTTCCCAAATGAAGAGAATAAAATTTCAGGGGAAAAAATATTCAATTTATACCTCAATATTATTGAACAAAAGCAAGGGTTTATAGAAAAGAAAACCAACCAGAAAATCTTGCAGGGAATTATGTCCAACTTCATCTTCTCAATCTTCGCCTCAGAGAAAATTAAGACTGAAATCGTTAAGTTTTCAGATCAGGAAAAAAGTGAATACGGTTATCAATACATAGAAAGGTGGAACCAATTTTATGATTACAAAGAAGGCTTTAACACCGATAAATTTGAAAGTGTAGAAACCCAATTTTTATAATGCTTGTAAATGCTACTCATATTAACTTATTGCACGTTTGCCATCGCGAGTTATGGTTACACTATCACGGCATAAGGATGGAGCAGAATTCCCAAACCGTCGCTGAAGGCAAACTGATTGGAGAAACTTCTTATCCCGAACGGGCACAGAAATATACCGAACTGGCTTTAGACGGAGTAAAAATCGATTTTTACGACCCCAAAGAACAGGTGGTGCACGAAGTAAAAAAGTCTGATAAAGTAGAAGAAGCCCATATCGCACAGGTGAAGTACTATTTATATGTTTTGATAAATAATGGTATTGAGCATCCTTCGGCAATTATTGAATATCCAAAACTTCGCCAACGCCAGATCGTAGAATGGGAAGAAGGTGACACCCAAAAAGTGGAAACCTGGAAAGAAAAAGTAATCGAAATCTGTTCGCAGAAAGACTGCCCTCCCCTATTACATTCCCGAATCTGCAGAAGCTGTAGCTATTTTGACTTTTGCTATGCGGAGGAATAAAAAGAGATCGGTGATGGAGTGATTGGGTGAGAAAAATATCAGTGATTGAGTGATGTAATTATCGGTGATGGGGTAATAGATCACAGATCACACAATCACCGATAAAAGCTCACAGATCACAAAATCACAGATCACCAAATAAAAAACTATGAAACAACAAGATTTAATGAACAATTCAGGCAGAGAAGTAAAAAATTAGCATTAGAAATCATAACATTAACTTCTTCCTTAAAATACTCGGATGCTCTTGGAGTGATACGAAAACAACTTATACGGTCATCCACTTCTGTTGCAGCTAATTTTCGGGCAGTTTGTCGCGCGCGGTCAGAAAGGGAACGTTTCGCAAAACTATGCATTGTTGTAGAAGAAGCTGATGAAACCCTATTTTGGTTAGAAATGATTAATGAATCCGGTTTTCTTTCAAACGAAGAAACTATTCCATTGAAAAAGGAAGACGAGGAAATTTTAAAAGTAATGTCCGCATTCAGACAGAAACTCAAAACGAATAGATAAATTCAAAATCACCGATCACAGATCACTCGATCACAAAATCACCGCTCACTAGATCAACCCATCAACAAATCACAGATCACTAGATAAAAATGAAAAAATCCTACTACCTCTTTAATCCCGGAAGGCTAAGCAGAAAAGACAACACCTTAAAATTCACCCCGGTAGATGAAGAAGGCAGGGAGAAGAAACCCAAATATTTGCCGGTGGAAGGCGTTTCCAACTTGTTTTGCTTCGGATCTTTGGATGCCAATAGCGCGATGTATAATTTTTTGGGTAAAAATAAAGTGAGTGTTCATTTCTTTGATTATTACGAACATTACACCGGAAGCTTTCAACCTAAAGACTATTTACTGGCCGGAAAAATGCAAATTTCCCAGACCAGGCATTACACTTCCAAGAAAAAGCGACAGGTAATCGCCCAAAAACTGGTAGAAGGTGCCGCTTTTAATATTCAGAAGAATTTAAAATATTATCAAAACCGGGATCGTGAACTAAAAAAATATATCCAGAACATTGAAAATTACGAAAAAGCAATTCCTCAAACCGAGGATATCGAAACCCTAATGGGAATTGAAGGTAATATTCGCCATACCTATTACGGAGCATTTGATGAAATACTAAAAGATTTTAAAATGGAAGGCAGAAGCAAACAACCGCCAAGTAATGAGGTAAACGCACTGGTTTCATTTGGCAATATGATGTGTTATACACTATGCCTGGACCAAATATATCACACACAGCTGAATCCTACGATTAGCTTTTTGCACGAACCCGGATACAGGCGTTATTCCTTGGCTTTAGATATAGCCGAAATATTTAAACCTATTTTAGTAGACCGTACCATTTTTAAAGTACTCAACAAGAAGCAGCTACAAGCTAGAGATTTTGATGTGAAAGTGAACCGGGTAATCTTAAAGGAATCCGGTAAGAAGAAATTTATTAAGGCCTTTGAGGATCGCCTAAACGAAACGATAAAACACCGCGCCTTGAAGAAACACGTAAGTTATAAGCACCTGGTAAAATTAGAATGTTATAAGCTCAGCAAACATTTGTTGGGTATAAAAGAATACAAACCTTTTAAAATCTGGTGGTAATATGTATTTGATTTTAGTATACGATATTGGGCAAAAAAGAGTGGGAAAAATGCTGAAATTATGCCGGCAATACTTACATTGGATTCAGAATTCCGTTTTCGAAGGAGAGATAACCTCGGTAAAACTCAAAGAATTATTAGCCGAAGCCGATAAGATTATGGATAAGGAACAGGACAGTCTGATTATTTTTAAAAGCAGGAATGAAAAATGGCTTGAAAAAGAAGTCGTAGGCAAAGAAAAGAATGATCTGGATACCTTTTTATAGTCGTCGACACTATCTTAAACTAAGAAAAAATACAAACCGTTCTTTGACATATTGAAATAAACCATTGAAAATGAATCGTTTTGAACCCTCGTCGAAGTCCCGGTAAAAATCGGGAATTGTCTATCGACGCTTTTTGCCGCTTAAAAATGTAGGTTATATATTTGTAAAGCCTTGAAATAAGACTTTTTTTGTCGTCGATTGCGACGACTTCCAATCGTACCATACAGGAATTGAAATGGTAGTTAAGATCACCCGCAGAATGCTTGGTTGTCTTCTTCCAATCGTACCATACAGGAATTGAAATCCGTAGAACTCTAGATCGTTGCTTATGGTAATCTTTCTTCCAATCGTACCATACAGGAATTGAAATACGTAAACGCTATCTTGTGCAAAGGCTAAAAGCACTTCTTCCAATCGTACCATACAGGAATTGAAATGTTAAAAATTTACCATTAAGACTTTGCAGACCATCTGCTTCCAATCGTACCATACAGGAATTGAAATCATCATTTAGCGAGCTATCCTCAGGATTCTCACAAGGCTTCCAATCGTACCATACAGGAATTGAAATAAACTTAATTGATGCGCCCTACTATCAGATTCTAACTTCCAATCGTACCATACAGGAATTGAAATACTTTTTTTAACGCGGCATCTAGTTTGTTAGCTTCACGCTTCCAATCGTACCATACAGGAATTGAAATATATCGAGCAGGAGTTAAACCGAAAACTTTTTACCCTTCCAATCGTACCATACAGGAATTGAAATATCGAAGACGGTGAAGGTAAGGAGAAAGCAAAAGTGCTTCCAATCGTACCATACAGGAATTGAAATCGCAACAACGGGCGCAAATCCTTTGGGTGAGATCGTCTTCCAATCGTACCATACAGGAATTGAAATCTTTGTATAAGACGTCGTTGTCGCTTTCGTTTGAACTTCCAATCGTACCATACAGGAATTGAAATTTTAATTATGCCTACAATAGCAAATGAAGTGATTACTTCCAATCGTACCATACAGGAATTGAAATATAGTTAATTCTTCTTCTTCAACAAAAACACGAGAACTTCCAATCGTACCATACAGGAATTGAAATTATAATCTTATAGCTGT
>CETA01090156.1_pt1 | contig 11714 bp, 12 predicted proteins | sample 531251 | NCBI WGS metagenome assembly CETA01 (sample SAMEA2622362, study PRJEB7988) | marine metagenome | biome: marine biome (ENVO:00000447); feature: mesopelagic zone (ENVO:00000213); material: "saline water (ENVO:00002010), including plankton (ENVO:xxxxxxxx)" | depth 380 m
AGCAGCAATGTGCGTTTTATGAACTTTTATCCATTTAACGATATTGAGACTATTTCACCACGTCCATTACTGTTTGTTGCCGGTGAACACGCTCACTCATTTGAGTTTAGCCAACAAGCCTATGATTTAGCTGCTGAACCTAAACAATTATTGATTGTACCAAATGCAGGTCATGTTGATTTATATGATGATGTGGGTTTAATTCCATTCACTAAAATTGCTGAATTTTTCAAAGCAAGTCTTTAACTAAAACGTGTCATGGTAACGAATGGGACATAGGGATATGCCCATTCGTTTTTTATATCAATTCGCTTAATTAACTATTATTGCCCATTGGTATTATAAGTAGCAGGCTATTTAGCCGTTGCTAAAAACGCCTCAACATCTCGTTTTGGTGATAAACCAAAAAACCGAGAATACTCGCGAGAAAATTGTGAGGGGCTTTCGTAGCCAACCTTAAAAGCAGCACCTGACGCATCCATACTCTCGCCAACCATCAACCTTCTAGCTTCCATTAACCTTAAACGCTTTTGATATTGCAACGGACTCATTGAAGTTAGATCTCGAAAATGATGATGGAAAGTCGATTTACTCATTTTCGCAAGACCCGCTAAGTCCTCTACACTCAAGGGTTGATCATAGTTTTCTTTTAACCATTTAACACTACGTGCAATTCTCAGCCCTTGGCTACCTGTTGACACTATATGACGAAGCTCCGCCCCATGCTCACTGTTAAGTACACGCCAAAAAATTTCGCGTTTAATTAATGGCGCCAGCACTGGCATAGACTCAGGATCATCAACCAGCTCAATTAATCGTGTAAAAGCGTTAAGTAGCGGCTCTGTCATCTCACCTAAGGTCATTCCCTTATTGAGTGATTGCTTGTTTAATTTGTCGAGCGGTATTTGCGAAATCAGTTCACCTAACATAGCCAAATCAAGCTTTAACACTAAGCCTAAATAAGGTGCGTCGTCTTTTGCTTCAAGAACTTGCATTTTTGCAGGCAAATCAATTGAAGTGATCAAATATTTGTGTGGGTCATACTTGAACACATCTTCGCCCAAGGTCATGCTTTTTGCCCCTTGTAGCACCAGTGCAATACTTGGTTCAACCACACACATTGAACAAGAGGTGGCGGCCTGTGTTTGTCGATAAAAAAACAAATCCTCAATCACGCTATCAGCGGTTTCTTGCTGGCCAATAAGCGGCGCAATCTTATCTGCTAAAGCAGCGCTCATTTTAGCAATAGCATCATAATCTGAATGCATAACCAAACCAATTAAATTCAAGATACTTAACTATACGCTCGGTTATACAATATTGACCAGTGGTAAATTTGCCGCCTCGGACTAATAGGCAATAACTTGCGTGCATTGTACTTTTTAAAGGCACAGTTTTTAGCCAAAATGAAGATTCGTTCGGTTACAAACACATGGAGAAAAGTATGAAGTATATTATCGGTACCCTTATCTTAACGATGAGTGCATTTAGTCATGCAGAAAACGCCTCTTCACAACGTTTAGAATTACCGCAAATCACAGTGCAAAAAAATGGCACTCAGTACCCAATGACTGGGCTCGACAAGTATTTCACGGGCAAAGTACGCGTCGAGCCTAGTTTCCAAGCTCATGGCGAAGCGAAAGCCGCTGGTGCCATGGTAACCTTTGAGCCCGGTGCTCGCACAAACTGGCACACCCACCCTGTTGGCCAAACCTTAATTGTTACATCAGGTATGGGCTGGGTTAATCAGTGGCATGGACAACCTCAGGTTATAAAACCAGGTGACGTTGTCCATATTCCTGCTAATGTTAAACATTGGCACGGTGCTACAGATAAAACAGCCATGATGCACTTAGCTATTCAAGAGTCAAAAGACGGTAAGGTTGTTGATTGGTTAGAGCCAGTAACAGATAAGCAATATTTAAAAAAGCAGTAAAGATGGTAAGTGAAATGCAAATAAAGTTCACCAGTAACGGCAAAACTATGCAAGCGACTCTAGAAAGTAACAATGCCGCTAAGCATTTTTATCAACTTCTACCACTGACTCTAAAAGTAGATGACTTCGCCAATGCTGAGAAAATTGCCACTTTACCAGAGAAATTAAATCTACAAGGCTTACCTGCTGGCACTGATGCCGGCGCAGGAGACATTACTTATTACGCACCTTGGGGTAACCTTGCGCTCTTTTATAAGCAGCAAAGTTATGCAAATGGTCTGATAAAACTTGGCAAAATAACGGGCGATAGTCAGTTTTTTAAAAGTTTAGGCCAAGCGGATGTCACTATAGAGCCCTTGTAGTAGATACTAACTCTCCAGTTAGCAAAGCTGCTTCTGTACGCCACAAAGTAGCTTTTTTATTGCCTGACTTTATCTGCCCAGTGCTTTTAAAACATCACGGGTAAAGTCATGTTCACTAAAGCCTTTAAGTCCTGCAAGGTCGTACCCTCGCCTAACAATCACTAACTGCTCGCTTGGAATGATCACTAAAAATTGACCACGGTTGCCTCGCGCTGCAATGGTATCGTTTGGTAACTCAGGAAAACGTTCGTTATAAAGCCACCACTGTGCGCCGTATCCTGGTGCCGTTACAGGGGGTTGAGCAGGTGCTGGTTTACTAATATAACTTAACCAGTCTTTTGGTAATATTTGCTCACCTTGCCAGCGGCCATTATTCAGGTGTAATAGCCCCAAGCGAGCAAGATCCCGTGAAGTAGTCCACACTTGCGATGACAAAATATAGTCACTTTGCCAATCTGACTCTAAAAACGTGTGCTGCATGCCGATTTTATCGAGTAAGTTGTCATATGGGTAACGCAAATAGCTCGCCTCATCGTTGAACGTTTCTCGTAAGGTGCGTAGCGCTAACATGGTGTCGTTATTAGCGTATTTCCAACGACTGCCTGGCTTTACTTCTAATGCAGTATGCGTTGCAGTATCAGACACTAAACCGCCGCCCATATACACACGGTCTGTCCGGTTGCCCGCTTTATTACTGTCTAAGCCTGATGCCATGTGAAGCAAGTTTTCAAGGGTGATTTCGCCACGTGGGTCAAGCGGGTGAGACCAGCTTTCAAGTCCCGCAGGCTTAGTAACATCAAGTCGCTTTTGCGCTACCGCCACACCAATAATGCTCGCGCCAATACTTTTTGCAACAGACCAAGTACGCTGGGCGGTTTCTGGGGTAAAGCCTGCTTTATATTGCTCTGCTAAAATCGCCTCAGGGCTTGCTATTAAAATTGCTGAAGTGCGTGCGCCTTCACCATAATGACGAGTAAAAGCTTGTGCAATAACCTCATCAAGTGCCTTATTGCCCGTCGCTTTATTAACACCATTTAGCGTTTGCCAAGGCTTACCATCATCCTTTTGGTAGGCTATGTTTTCTTTAAACGGTGCTTGCACGAGTGATGCAGCTTTCAGGCTTGCCCCTACGGGTAAATCAACACAGCCTAAACGAGGCCGCCACACCGATATGCGCTGCTTATCTTTATCGTAATCAACAATGACTCGTTTATGCTCAGTATCAATGTTCGCTTTTAGTGTTTTTACAGTATCTGCAATTAAAGGATAAATACCGGTAAGTTCATCAATATCGATTTGATCTTTGCTTTTGCCAGCGTTAAACGTGGCACTACAGGTAAAGTTGGCGACGTACCCAGCGGCATAAGCGTTTAAGGTTGTATCTGTTTCTTCGCTACAAACAAAAAAGCTAGTGCACAACAACGTACTCAGGAAGGTTATTTTTTTCATTATTACTCCTTAGGGGCCAAAGAGTTTAAGTTAGCAAAAGAAAAAAATAATGATATGTTTTTACGGCAGTATTCGCTCTTTAAGCGACAAATCACCGAATAAAAAAGGAACAACAAAAAACGCCATACTGGGTATGGCGTTTGGCTTACTCAATCTAAAAATTATTTAAAATGTCGAGGCATCAATTACATAACGATAGCGCGCTTTTTTCTCCACCACGCTTTGCCATGCATTATTGATTTCAGAGGCTTTGATTAACTGGGTTGCTGGCAGAATATTATTCTTAGCACAGTAATCAACAACTTCTTGCGTTTCTTGCATATCACCAATTAACGAAGCATTAAAGTTTACGCGGCTTGCAGCCAATGCTAATGCATTCATATTTAATGAAAACTCTTCTGGCATGCCCACTTGAGTGTACGTGCCGAATGGTTTTACTAATGAAGCATATTTAGCGATATCATATTTCACTGGCAAGGTATTAATTAAATAATCAAGCTGCGACTTATGCTCGTTGTAAGCGTCTTCACCGTCAACAACAACCACTTTAGCGCCAAAGGCTTTAATATCGGCTACTTTATCTTTAGAGCTTGTGAATGCATAAACATCAGCACCTTGCGACACAGCCAATTTAACAGCTAAGTGCCCAAGTCCACCAATACCAACAACACCTACTTTATCGCCTTTTTTCAAGTTGAATTTAAGCAGCGGAGAATACGTTGTAATGCCGGCACATAATAAAGGAGCAGCATGCTCTAAACTAATGTTTTCAGGAATATGCACTGCAAAATGATCGCGAACAACAATGTTATTCGAGTAACCACCTTGTGTTATACCTGTCGGTGAGCGCTCATCAGGGTAGCCATAAGTAAATTTTGTTTCTGGGCAATATTGCTCGCCTTGATCTTTACAGCTATTACAGTCAAGACAGCTATCAACCATACAGCCTACACCAGCACGGTCGCCCACTTTAAACTTAGTCACATTCTTACCGACTGCTGTTACGATACCTGCAATTTCATGACCTGGTACTTGAGGGTATTGCTGTGCGCCCCAATGCCCTTTCATCTGATGAATATCTGAGTGGCAAATACTGGCGAATTTAATTTCGATTAAAATATCGTTATCGCCTACTGGGCGTCTTTCGAACTCCCATGGTTTTAGTAAGCCTGAATTATCAAAAGCCGCATAGCCACGAGATTTTATATTGCCATTTGCAAGCTGCTCAGATGATGCTGCAAATGAAGGCGCCGCAAAGCCACCTAATAAAAGGCCTGCACCTAAAGCTGAACTCGTTTTAATAAAATTACGACGTGATAAGTCTTGCGTTTCATGTTTGTCACACATCTCAATGTACCTTATGCTAAATAATCTTCATCTGAAACAGCTTCGAACCAGTCAACAGGTTTACCATCGAGTGCTTCTTGAACTGCTACATGCTTCATTGCACTATCAGCAGTCGCACCATGCCAGTGACGCTTTCCGCAGTTACACCAAATTAAATCACCTGGATTGATGACTGTTTTCTCACCACCCTCGCACTGTGTCCAACCTTGACCTTCTGTAACTAATAATACTTGGCCGAGTGGATGAGAATGCCAATTTGTGCGAGATCCTTTTGAAAACTCCACCACAGCAACACCAACGCGAGCAGGTGCTGGTGCATTAAATAAAGTACTAATTTGCACTTTACCTGTGAAACATTCTGCTGGCCCTGCAATTGGATCTTGAGAACCTGACTTAATTACTTGCATATCGTTTGTTTGCGCTGAATCACTCATATGTTTCTCCTTGGGTTGCTTAGGTTTTGGTCTACTATTTCAGTCTAAAGCATCGCGAAAAACCATAAATGCCTGAAGCTCGCGCTTTCTTGCCTATTTGTGTAAAAAAAGTTTTTAAAGCCTTTAAACCTTTTTTATCAGCACTTGCGACTAAGCTAATAACACCACACATATGAAAGGGAAGAACCATGTTAAGTACAGTAAAAACGCTTTAACTAATTGCCGCAGGCTTATTATCAGCACAAACATTTGCTTGGGGTGATATGCCTCTACAAGCAACTAAAAACCTAACGCTAGATGCAGCCTCATTAAGCGCTTTAAAAGTAGAAGCAGGCTCTGGTTTTTTACACATTACCGGTAGTGACAGTGATCAAGTGACCGTTAAAGCCGAGATTTATCAAGAAAAGCCTCATGATGAATACTGCTTAAACCTTGAAGCCAAAGGCAATAACGCAGCACTTAGTGCAGGCCTGTGCGATTACCATAACAATAAGCAAACTCGCATTGATTTAACTGTTGCGATCCCTCGTTCATTTAATGTTGATGTACACGATGGCTCTGGCGAAATTATCATTAGCAAAGTTGCGAATACTGTGATCAACGATGGTTCAGGTTCAATTACCGCAAATGACATTACAGGCACATTAGAAATCAATGATGGTTCGGGTAGCATAGAGGCACGTAATGTCAGCCGTGATATTAAAATTCATGACGGCTCAGGTAATATTGATGTTGCCAACGCACAGGGTAATATTGAAGTACACGATGGTTCTGGTGGTATCGAGTTAAATGATATTTCGGGTGATGTTGTCGTTTCAGATGGATCAGGAAGCATTCGCGTTGATACTGCAGCAAACTTTGAGTTACTCAGTGATGGCTCTGGCTCAGTAAAAGTAACCAACATTGCAGGCAAAACCAAGATGTAAGCTCATGCGTTTACAGTTATTAGCAACTAAAATGCCTTCCTTTGCGAAGGCATTTTAAATTGTAATTACCAATCTTTATTAGCATTTTTACAAGGGCTTAGGTATCCTTTAGGAAACGTTTAAGGAACTGCTATTTAAAAGGATAGCCTGATATGAAAAAGCCACTCGCCGCTTTACTAACTGGCCTTGTTTTAACAGGTTGTACAGGACTAACAACTGAACAACAAACGGCCATTGATAACTTAACCCCTTGCGAGAAAATTAACGCCCTATTAGGTGCTTACGACAACCGCTTTGAAGGCTTAAAACGTAGCCGTGTAAATACTAAATACATGGAAACATGGACAGCGAAATACAACCTTATTGCCGATAACTGTCAAATCACGGCGCTTGATAAAGACAATGTTACCTACCGCTGTGTAGGCAACTACGAGCAGCAGCAACAAGCTGTCGCTGATCACACCCGTGCGGTTAATTTTACCCAAGCTTGTTTAGCAGGTAATAATTGGCATCAAACACAAAAAGAGTCAGCTGAATCATTACGCACCACGTTTGTGCTTGACGAAAACAACCCTGTTATTTCAATTCACTCGGGTAAAACCCTATCACGCAAACAGCCTTGGTCTACCACTCTTGAAATTGGTAAGCCAATTGAAGGTAAGTAATACACTTATGAAGGCTACATTAGCCTTCACATCACTATGACAAAATCAAAAAAACCAACCAGCCAATTTAAAACAGATTGCATCGGTCAATGTCATCGCCTAAATGGTTATTGCACTGGCTGTGGTCGCAGTAATGATGAGATTTTTGATTGGATCATTTTATCCGAACAAGAAAAACTAGCGATTTTAAATACTCCTCGCCCTGACATAAAAGCGAAATAGTTCTGACACCCAAGCGTCATTAAAGCTTGTTAGCCTGATTCAAACTGACCACCAGGTAACAATAATGACCGCTATTTTTGTAATTAACTTAGCAAGCTCTACAGAACGATTACACCGTGTGAGCAATGAACTCAACGCGCAAGGTTTAGCATTTGAACGCCTTGATGCTATTGATGGTAGAACACTGTCTGATACAGCGATTGCTGAGCATTATAATGCTGATTTAAACCTAAAAAAATATCATAAGCCCTTGAGTAAGGGTGAAATTGGCTGTTACCTGAGTCACAGAAAAGCATGGCAAACCATTGTCGATAGGCAGTTAGAATACGCGATTATTTTAGAAGATGACTTTGTTCTCGACCGCTCAATTCACAGTGCAATTGAAAACATTAATACATTAAAACAGCCTTGGCAGCTAATAAAGTTGGCGGCTTATAAAGACCGTAATCGCGACATTGCTTTTACAAAACCCCTCGCTGATGAGCAACATTTAGTTATTCATAAAAAGCTTATGTCTGGCTGCTGTGCAACCGCTGTTAGTTTGGCCGGAGCAAAAGCGCTATTAAAAGCCACTGCCACATTTGGCCGCCCCGTAGACTGCGATTTACAGCACGTTTGGGAAACTGGCGTATATGGATACTCTTTACTGCCCTACCCGGTATCACAACCCGATAATTCACAAAGCGATATTCGTGATAGATCAGTCAAAGTTAAAAAGTCGTTTTGGCGACGCAAAAAGCAGCAACTTCACAGTGCACTATTAAACGCACAATACACTAAGCAGTTTGTAAAAGCGCAGCAAACACCGAACAAAAAGAAAGGAGCCGCAGCTCCTCTCTTACCAATTAAAGATCATTAACGAGTTATTTTGCTAGGTTTGGGTGGTCAACGCCCATCCATGCTTTAAACAATGCCATTTGAGCTGGTGTTGCATCTTTTAATGCTTTTACCTTTTTCTCTTTATCAAAGTCTTCGCTAAGTGTTAGCGTTGTACTTTGCAGTGCATCACGTCTAATAAAATCAACAGTCACTGTGTCGCCTGCTTTAAACGTTTCAAGGCTGGCTGTTAAGTCTTTACCAACATGCTTTTTGTTAAACGCAACGATTTTATCATCTGTAGTTAAGCCTGCTTGCCATGAAGCGCCACCACGGCGAACATGAGTTAGGGTTAATAACTCACCGCTGTTTTTAGCAAATGAGTCAATACTAGGTACTGATTTAGCGTCTTCTGGGCGAATTAAACCTAAGCCCACTTTTGCAAGTAGCGAATCAAAGTCAATAGCCGCTGGCTCATCCACATTCGCTTGCCACCAAGCACTGTAATCACGGCCTGTAAGTTCTTTTAAAATCGCTTTAACATCATCAGGCGTAAAACCATCAGGTAAACGATGCTTATTGTACAGTTCACGGTGAACATCGCGGTAACTGATTTTTCCATCGCTTTTTTCTAGCAAATCAATATCAAGCGCCATTGAGATCAATGAACCTTCTAAATAGATATTGGTGCTGTAGTTGCGAGCGTGGTCACCGCCTTGGTTGATCCACTTATCAAAACTGGTCTCGGTTGCGCTTTGTACTTCGCGACCCGGTGTTTGTAAGTGACGATTAATCGTTTTCGTTAACGTACCGAAAAACTCATCGGTTGTTTCAATACCAGAGCGAACCATTAAGTGATCTTCAAAGTAGCTGGTTGAGCCCTCTGCAATCCATAATGTTTTAGCGTAGTTAATATTGGTGTAATCGTATGGAGCAATACCTTTTGGACGGTATGCTTTAACGTTCCAAGTATGAATAAATTCGTGAGCTGCGGTGCTGATAAACGCAAGGTAGTCTTTACGAGAACCAAAACGGTCACGTGGGCGCTGGATAATCGTAGAGTTTAAATGCTCTGTTGCGCCACCGGCACCAGACGTAGCATGGACCATAAATACATAGCGCTCATATGGGTAACCGTCCCAAATTACATTGCCAGTTGTCACTAGCTTTTTAAGGTCAGTTAGCATTTGATCTACGTCGTAGTTGCCATCGCCCCAAATAACTAATTCGTATTCACGGCCATCAACGGTGAACTTGTGTAGCTCATTGATACCACTTTCGATTGGTGAATCAACTAAAATGTCGTAATCAGCGGCTTTAAAGCTGTGTTTAGAGCCCGCATTTTCCATACCCGATACTGAACGCCATTGTTTTGGTACGTTTAATTTTACGGTTACCGGGTCTTGACGGAATGATTCACTAAACATGAAAAAGCCAGATGCATCAATAAATGCATGGCTGTCATCAATATGACGAGCGCGTTTACCTAGCTCGTTAGCGTAAACTTGGTAATCTACATTGACTTGAGTTGGCTCGTTTAAGTGAACACGCCACGTGCTGTGATCAATTTTTTCCCACTTTAATGGCTTGCCTTCATCATCTTTTGCTTCGAAAAAACGTACGCCATTAGCAAGATTCAAAATTTCATAACGACCAGTACGCCAAGCGGGAAGTTTAACATCTAAATGTGCTTGTGCAGTTTCAGGAAACTCAACACTCACATTACCTAAATGATGCTCTGGCTCAGTAATCGACAGTGAATAGTTTACATCTGCAAACACACTGCTTGAGCACGCTGCCAAAATTGACAGTGCCAAAAACTTTTTCATAACAACTCTTTTTATTACTTTTAAAATTGCGGACAAGCCTAACAATTGCGAGAAAAAATGTGAATTAAAAACCGATAAACAGCCATTGCAACAGGTTTGATATACAAATTAACTAAGTTTTTGACTTGGAACCTACATTTCGTATTAATTTGTTGTAAACTTACCCTATAGAAAATTTGAATCTTCACGGCGGTATTACTAGGTGCAGCAACAGCATGATGTTCTTAATAAAAAGTTAAAGCAGGCTATCGATGCACGCACAGTGGTCGAAGATGCACGCAAACATCAAGTTGAAGTGCTTTCACAGTTTGCGGCAAAACTGTCGCTCAGCTGTAAAGGGCTAGACATTGAGCTAGATAACCGTTTAGCCAAATTTAGAAACGCACTAAAAAAAGGTGTTAATTTTGAATTACTTACACCTTTCATAGATGATGTACTTGGTCTTCTAAAACAACAAGAAACCAAGCAAATGGCTCAACAACGCGAGCTTAACAAAAGCATCACTGATGCAGGTAAACAATTACAAAAAGTCCAAGGTTTACCTGATAATGCCCGTCGAACATTGCGTTATCTGCTTGACCACGAATTGAATAATATACAGTCTAATCATGACTTTATACCTTTATTGTCTAAGCTGGTTACTATTTATCACCAAGCACTTCAAGCAAAGCTCGCTAAAAGTAGTCAAGCCGAGGCATTAATCAAACCTGAGTTAGCGTCTGAGTTGCTGTCTCTTGCTAATGAGCTTGTGCTCGAGGATGAAAGTGCAGAGCAAATAAATATAATTAAAAGCAAAATCACTCATAATGACAGTGTTGACGATTTACTTGATTCTGCGCTGAGTATTATCACCATCATCACGCGTAATATGAGTAAGGAGCGTCAATCTGCACAAAGCTTTTTAATCTCATTAAATCAAACTATTGAAGATTTACATCATTCTATTGTTTCAACCAGTAAACACTCAGAGTCGATTAGCGCAGAATACGATTCGCTGAACAAACAGATTGAAGCAAAAATTAAGAATCTTCATACGCAAACTCAGCAGGCTACTTCAATAACATCACTTAAAGAATTAGTAGAAGAAGAACTTAAATCTTTAAGTGATGATTTAATTGCCAAAGAAAAACTAGAGCAAACGGAGCGAGAAAACTTGCTCGCTAGCTTTAACGATATCAATAGCCGTATTAGCCATTTAGAAACTAAACTTTCAACTTATAAACAACGCTTAAATGAACAGCGATTTAAAAGTTTGCTAGATGGTTTAACAAAACTACCCAACCGCGCAGCGTTTGATGAACGGTTTAATCAAGAGTTTCAATTATTTGATCTACAAGAGTCGGCAGTGACATTTGTAGTAATTGATGTAGACCATTTTAAATCAATCAATGACCAATATGGCCACAGTGCCGGTGACAAAACATTACAAGTCATTGCTAAAGCACTACAAAAATCAATACGTAAATCAGACTTTATTGCCCGTTACGGTGGCGAAGAGTTTGTGTTACTAATGAGCGGTATGTCACTTGAAAGTGCAGCAGCACCACTTGAAAAGTTGCGTAAGACAATTCAGGGTATTCCATTTAAATTCAAAGATAAGCAAGTAGAAATCACCATTTCTGCTGGCGCAACCCAGTTGAAAAAAGGTGATACCCCACTGATTGCCTTTGACCGTGCAGACGAAGCACTATACAAAGCCAAGAACGAGGGACGAAATAAAGTTTGCAT
>CETA01042748.1_pt1 | contig 11628 bp, 10 predicted proteins | sample 531251 | NCBI WGS metagenome assembly CETA01 (sample SAMEA2622362, study PRJEB7988) | marine metagenome | biome: marine biome (ENVO:00000447); feature: mesopelagic zone (ENVO:00000213); material: "saline water (ENVO:00002010), including plankton (ENVO:xxxxxxxx)" | depth 380 m
TATATGGCTGCCGTAGGGATGGCCGGAGGCCAGATAGTTATAGAAGAAGCACGATTAGAACATATGGAGATGCTCGCTGAGAAATTGCATGAGATGGGGATAGAGATCGGGCAAGTTGACGGAGGTATTAGTGTGTGCGTTTCCGAGAGGCTGAGATCAGTAGATCTAGCTACATTGCCTTATCCCGGTGTCGCCACTGACTATAAGCCTTTCATGGTTGCTCTTTTATCGATTTCAGACGGGGTAGGGATTGTGACAGAAAACATTTTTGCCGGCAGGTTTCGTTATGTTGACGAATTGATCAGAATGGGCGCAGATATCAGAGCAGAAGGGCACCATGCTGTTGTTCGTGGGGTCGAAAGACTTTCAGGAGCACCTGTTAGAGCTCCCGATATAAGAGCGGGAGCGGCTCTAGTTTTGGCGGGATTAGCAGCTGAAGGAGAAACTCTAGTTGGAGCTGCAAGTCACATTGAACGTGGTTATCAGAATTTAGTAGGCAATTTAAATTCTTTAGGGGCAAAAATAGAATTGATTAATCATCAGAATATTTAGAGTCGTTTTCTGCCCCAAAACTTGATTTTTTTTCTGGGTTCATTTTCTCTGCTTTACGGTTCGCTGCCCACAGTAGCCATGCCAGCAAACCTAAAGGGGCTACAACAAGGAGAATTTCATCCCATCCGCCTTGATGGCCGAAAAAGAGATGTTCTAATTTCATCATTTAAGAATATTGTCAATCTCGCAGAAGTAGGTGTAGTCAGCCAATACTCGTGCGAAACTATACATATGACAAATGTTTCAGTAGAAAAATCGGATAGAGACCTAGAAGCGCTCGTGAAAGAGGTAATAGAAGTTATCAGACCTGCGCTCCAAGCAGACGAAGGTGATGTCGTGTTGCATGAGGTGAACGAAAAAACTGGAGAAGTTACTGTTGAACTGATCGGTGCATGCGTGAGTTGTGACGCATCAGATCAAACAATGAAAGCTGGGATAGAGAGAATTCTAAAAGAAAGAGTTCCAGAAATAACCTCTGTTCACAATCTAGGTGAGGCTATTTCAGATGAAGGAACAGCGGTAACTCTTTAGGAAGAAAATGACTAACAACAATTGTTATTGGCATTCTGACCGATATGCCGGAGTTACTTGTCAGCGGTGTGAACGTCGAGTTTGCGCTGAGTGCATGCACACTGCTTCCGTCGGGTTTCATTGCCCTGCGTGTATAACGCCTCAGAACATTCATTCCCGGAGGCGACATGGCTCATCTTTAAGATTTGGTGGTCGAATTGAGAAAGTTTCCGAACAGTCATTAACTACAAGATCGCTTATAGCAGTCAACCTCTTGGCTTTTTTTGCAGCTCTTTTCAAAGGGGGGTCATTAGGTTCAGGAGGGGGAGATATAACAATTGATTTCGGTCTGGTTGGATATGGTCGAGTCCTATCCGCATTCTCAATTGATTATGTAGGCATCGCTGAAGGTGAATGGTGGAGAATGTTTACAGGAGGCTTTCTGCATGCAGGCGTCATACACCTTGCATTCAACATGTTTCTCTTGTGGATGTTGGGAAGTCAACTAGAAAGACTATTAGGAACAACGAGTTATTTAATTTTGTATTTTGGTTCCCTATTGTCCGGAGCCTTAGGGGTGATGTTGCTTGACCCTCTTGCTTTAACCGTTGGAGCTTCCGGAGCGGTATTTGGATTAATGGGTGCAACGGTTATTTATCAATTTCGTAGAGGAGCGAGTCCTTGGTCAAATGGAATTGGAAGCCTACTAGTCATAAATTTGATCTTTACTTTCGCTCGACCCAACATCTCAGTAGGGGGCCATTTAGGAGGTCTTCTTGGTGGGCTACTAATCGGTTGGTTGATTGATGAGCTGAACAAAAAACGCATATCAGGTTATATAAGACTTCTACTCCCGTTAATAGTCGCAGTTGCTTTTGGTTTCTCTTGTATTTGGGCTTCAGAGTATTGGTATGACCCAATATTGGGTTAATGGATTAAGACTTCTAGGGCATCTCGATAAAGTGTTTCAGATTGTAAAGATTTTTTCTCCAAATTTTTTTGAGTGTAGGTTTTGCAAAAAATTCAACAATTTTACCGCCCAATAGATTAGGGAAATCTAGATTTTCTTCCCAGACAAAAAGTGTTCTGGCATCCGAGGTTCTTTCAAGAATAAAACTGCCTTTTCCTTCGACGAGACCCTTGTGGCTAATAGTCAATTTTTGATCTGGGATCCATTCGGTAACTTCCATCTTGTCAGTTGTTCTTAGCGGACCGACTTTTGTATCGCAATTGAAAGTGACACCCACCCCTTCAGTTTGTTCTGAGGTGATCTCTATTTTTGAAGCATCCGTCATCCAAGTAACATGCGTCTGAATATCTGAAATAGTTTTCCAAACTACTTCCGGCGAAGCTTCAATTTCTTCAGTGATTCTTATAAACATCGATCTTAATTATGCCGATTTTTTGTTAGTAAAGCAGTTGCCCTTAACCTAAAAGAATGGATATATATCTCGATCATGCTGCTAGCACGCCTGTGCGAGAAGAAGTTATCCAAGCAATGATGCCATGGCTTTCAGAGCATCCAGGAAACCCATCGGGATCTCATCGGTTAGCGCGAGAAGCACGTAGAGCTATTGATGACGCGCGAGATCACGTAGCCTCACTAGTTGGAGCAGAACCTGGGAATGTAATTTTCACAAGTGGAGGAACAGAGTCAGATAATTTGGCAATAGATGGCACACTCGGTGTCAAAGGTGGTCAAGTCCTGTGTTCCGCAATCGAACATCCTGCAGTGTTGGAACCTGTTAGGGAATCTGGCGGGATAGTGGCACCCACAGATGCCAGTGGAAGAGTTGATCTCGAAAGTTTGGCAAATCTTTTAGATTCATTCGCTGATATTTCTTTAGTCTCCGTCATGATGGTGAATAATGAGACCGGAGTAATTAACGACATCAATACAATTGCCGATTTGATATCAGAGAAAACACCAGAAACTGTGATTCACACAGACGCTGTCCAAGCGACCTCATGGCTGGATATATCCGAATCTTCGAAAAAAGTACACTTAATAAGTATTACTGGACATAAATTTGGTGGCCCGAAAGGTGCAGGAGCGCTAATCCTAAGAGATGGTGTCAACTTGTCTCCAGTAATTCGTGGAGGAGGGCAAGAGAGGGAAAGACGCAGCGGAACCCAAAACGTTCCGGCGATCGTGGGACTTGGAGAAGCGGCCCGCTTAATTCAGATTGAACGATTAAAGATAAATGAAAGAGTTACTGATTTGAGAGACAAATTGGAAAATGGATTAATAGAGAAAATTAGTGGGACAAGCCGCACTCTGCCGAAAGAAACACCCAGAACACCTGGAATCGCACATCTTTGTTTCAAAAATATAGAAAACGAAGCACTACTTTTTCTTCTAGAAAATCAAGGTATATACGCGAGTGCAGCTTCATCATGTGCAAGCGGAGCACAAGAAGTATCACATGTTTTACAAGCAATGGGTGTAGATCTAAAAACAGCTGGAGGTTCAATCAGATTTTCGTTAGGCCAAACCACAACCGATGAAGAAATAGAACAGGCATTAACAGCCGTTCCTGATGCTGTTGATCAGCTAAGAGGGTTTGAAAAATGACAAGAGTGATGGTCGCTATGTCAGGAGGTGTTGATTCGTCAGTTGCAGCTGCTCTTGCCTGTGAGAATGGGGATGAGGTGGTTGGGGTGACACTTAAACTTTGGGGAGGAGATTCCGATTCTGGATGCTGTTCAATATCAGATGTAGATGATGCAAGAAGGGCAGCCGACTCTCTAGGTATAGAGCATCATGTTTTCAATTTGGGGGACGATTTTGATGAATATGTAGTAGCCCCTTATGTCAAAGCGCACTCAGCAGGTTTAACTCCAAACCCATGCATTGAATGTAATAGGCACATCAAATTTGACCGCCTGTTGAATAGAGCAAAAGCACTTGGTTTTGAAAAAATAGTCACAGGTCATCATGCTCGGATAGTTAAGCAAAAAGATGAAACCTTCCGCATTGCAAGAGCAGCAGATGAAGCAAAAGATCAGTCTTATGTCCTTTACATGCTGAATCAAAATCAGATGTCTTCATTACATCTCCCAGTTGGAGAGATGACTAAAGATCAAGTCAGAGAGAAAGCAAATAGTTTGGGGCTTAGGGTCGCGACCAAGCCTGATAGTCAGGATGTCTGCTTCATTACACGTGAAAAGGGAAGAGCTGACTTTCTAAGGCAAAGGATCCCCTTGACCCCTGGACGAGTAGTAGATGAAAACGGATCTGAAGTAGGTCATGTAGAAGCAATAGAATTAGTTACTGTTGGACAGAGGCGAGGCATGCTTCTAGCAGGTGGTAAAGAACCGAGATACGCGAACAATATTGACATTGAATCCGCGACAGTCACTGTAGGAACCCCTGATCAGCTTTTAGTGAAACAAACAGAATTTCGAGATCCTCTATGGTCCACAAAAGAGATTAGAGGCGAATTCCTTGTTCAGACAAGTGCACATGGGAGGCCAAAATTAGCGAATATAGAAGACGAATTACTTGTATGGGAACAACCCCACTTGCGAGTTGCTTCAGGCCAAAGTCTAGTTTTTTACGAAGAGGACCAAGTCATAGGCGGAGCAATTGCCGTCTGATTAAATTCTCAGACCTCTTTTTTGAGCTTCTGCCAGCAAAACATTTGGTCTCGCAGGATTTATCAGAAAGCTTTCGACAACCGAGGTTTCATTCGTGGTTTTTCTCGTTCCTGTTCTCAGCATCATTGAAAGAGGAGTCAAGCACTGTATTTCTAATGATAAACCGAAAGAGTTTTGACTCAGGTCCAGAGCGTTAGTTTCAACTTTTGCAGGAGAAAAATTTGCCAGTTGGTTTCTAGGGATAAGAGTTGGATCCCCAACAGATAAATGGTCGTGTAAGAGTATTCCTGCTGGAACTAACACAAGCCAACGTTTTCCCAGCTGATATATAGCATTTGACGCTAATACTGAAAGAGGGAACCCACATAAAGAGATTAATGAGCCAAATAAAAAGTTTTTGTTTAATAAAAGAATCGGCCCCACGGTGAAACCGGCTAAAGAAGTTAGCCATGCTAAAGGTCCAAACAGAAGTAGCACAGGGCCTGGTGCTCTAAGGAGAAAACGACGTTCATCGCCGTAAGAAGCCCCATCTGAAAATCTGTCCCCTAAAGGTGCTGAAAGAGCAACACAAGCTGCGACAGTGCTAGCTACAAGACCAATAATTCCTGAAACTGAGCCATTAGTTTCTAAAGCACTCCAGAGACTAAGAGCCGCAGCAGCAGGTGCTCCTATTCGAATTACCGCTAAAGAAAATGGAGTCGCAATGAAAGTCGACAAAAGTATTAAAACCCAGAAGACCCAAAGACTAATCGAAACTGTTGTTCTTAAAAGTAATTTGAAGTCATTGAAACTATCTGCAAGAGAGGGGCCGCAGAGCAAAGGCAAACATATCCAAATAACTCTCATTATTCCGGTAGTGACAGACTCGCTACGCCTTCCAAGGGTTTCTTTAAACAAAAGTTTCACAAAGAGCAGACTAGAGGGTTTCTGTACCGTCACGGACTATTCGTGGGTCAACGGTATTATCGAACTGTGGGTAAAGGCGATTTTCTAGAGGAAGAAAACGATAAGAAAGTCTCATCGCGTCTAGGTGAACTTGGCGAACTTATTAGATTTCATAACGATTTGTATCATGGACAAGGCGCGCCGGAAATACTTGACTCCGATTTTGATTTACTCTGGCGAGAATTGCTCGATTTAGAACAAAAGTATCCCCATTTAGCAGATCCAAACTCACCTAGCGCAACAGTAGGAGGCAGACACAACACACCTTTTGCAGAAGTTGAACACCGTGTACCAATGCAATCACTAGATAATGCATTCGATATAGAGCAACTGAACTCTTGGACCGACAAAGTGCAGAGACGCCTAGAGAGTGAACAAAAAATTTCTACATGGGTTTGTGAATTGAAATTTGACGGATTAGCTGTTTCGATACGTTACGAGAAAGGTCAATTAGTCCAAGCCGCTACACGCGGAAACGGAATTATTGGAGAAGACGTAACAGAAAACGTTTCAACCATTTCTGATGTTCCTAAAACCCTTGGAAAAGAAGCTCCAGAAATATTAGAAGTTCGAGGAGAAGTGTATTTAGGGATAGAAGCCTTTAATGCTCTTAACCGCTCGCGGGAATCTTTAAACGAACCCACTTTTGCAAATCCACGTAACACAGCAGCAGGTTCATTGAGGCAAAAAGATTCAAAAGTTACCGCCACTCGCAACCTTTCATTTTGGGCTTACCAGATCGGAGAAACAAAAGGTTCACCTGAGATAGATGGACATTTTGAAACCCTGCACTGGTTAAAAGGCTTAGGCCTCCCTATAAATGAGCATGCTAAGAAATTCACCGACTTTAAAGAAGCTATTTCATACATAGAAAATATTGAGAAGATGCGTCATGACCTCGACTATGAAATAGATGGCGTAGTTGTAAAAGTCGACGATTTAGCTTTACAGAAACAACTAGGAACTACAGCAAGAGCGCCACGTTGGGCGATTGCTTACAAACTCCCTCCAGAAGAAAGAACAACTCGACTGATTGACATTGAAGTTTCAATAGGTCCTGGAGGACAGGCAACCCCATTCGCGAAATTAGCACCTGTTTTCGTAGGTGGATCAACAGTAGGTACAGCCACTCTTCATAACGCCGACCAAGTGAAAGAAAAAGATGTAAGACCAGGAGATTTAGTAGTAGTTCGTAAAGCAGGAGACGTAATACCTGAAGTTTTAAGACCTGTTATGAGCGAAAGGCCGTCAGACTCACGGCCTTGGAAATTTCCAACTTCTTGTCCAGCTTGTAATAAACAATTAGAACGAAGAGAAGGAGAGGCGGCAACTTTCTGCAACAACTATGAGTGCCCTCGACAAATTCGCGGGCGAATAGAACATTTTGTTTCAAGAGGAGCAATGGATATTGAAGGATTCGGTGAGCAAAGAGTCGACCTGTTTGTTTCAGAAGGTTTGATAAATGATGTTTCTGACATTTTCGAAATCGATTTCGAGCGTATTTCTAAAATGGAAGGTTTTGGGGAATTATCTGTTACGAATCTCAAAAATGCAATCGAAGAGGCTCGTTCGAGAGATTTGGGGCGCTTGTTGTTCGCTTTAAGAATTCCACATGTGGGAACCACAGTTGCTCAGTTAATAGCGGAAAATTTTCAAGACCTTGAGGCGTTGAAAAAAGTACAAATGCAAGACCTAGAGATTATCGATGGGCTGGGACCGAAAATTGCTGCGAGCGTTTTTAAGTGGTTTACGAATGAACGTAATGGCGTTTTAATATCAAGACTTCAAGATTTGGGAGTCAACCCAAAATCTGACATCCCACTTTCAAGTGATGTGGAAAAGACTCTTTCAGGTGTAACTATTGTAGTAACAGGCAAGTTGCAGGGTTTAAGTAGAGAAGAAGCGCGCAAAATTATTAAAGAAAGAGGTGGCAAGTCTCCTGGGAGTGTTTCAGCTAAAACAACTTATCTGCTTGCCGGTGAGGGAGGCGGATCAAAACTAGACCAAGCAGAAAAGTTTGATATTCCGGTCATAGATGAGACCGCTTTTGAAGATCTAATCAAAAAAGGTGATTTACCGAAATAAATTTTCACCCAATAACTCGAAAACACCAATTTAAGCTTGATCGCCTACTAGGTGTTTGAACCTCCCAAAAGACGATGGAAGCACAAATATTCCCAGCGGGTAGTCGCTCAATAATTTTTCCAGCTTCAGGTCTAAATACCACCGAATTTAAAGCAGGTTCAACTCTTTGTTGATCAAGTGGGATCTGTGCATCACCGATACTAATAATTTCGCCTGTCCAGGTAGGTGAAAAAACAACACCTACATTTGTTTGAGCGATAACTTCATCACCGCGACTTGGTATTAGCTCTAATACTCCAGGATTTGAGTTCAACACAATGTCACTATCGTCCCCGTCAGCAATAAGTCCGGCTAATACCAGTACGGCTATTCCAAGAGCGAGAAGAAAACAGATGATAATTGAGTTGCGACGCGTCACACGTAAAGGCTACCTAGAGGTAACCTTTACGTGTGGTAGAAAAACGAAGAGATACTGGATCTTTTGGTAAAGGAAGTCCTTGGGGTCCTCAGAATATGTCTGGTCGTACATTTGGTGGAAGGTACAGACTGCAAAACATTGTAGGGACTGGAGGATCTGGTTCTGTGTATCTAGCCAGTGACTTGAGTCTGAATCGCCAAGTAGCAGTAAAAGTTCTACACACTCAACTCGCTCAATATCCAGGATTCGTAGAACGATTTAAAACAGAAGCAAAAATTGCCGCCTCTCTTACAAGTTCTCACACAGTGCGAGTTTTCGACTGGGGGGTTGATGATCAGGCCTATCTGGTAACCGAATATCTAGGAGGTGGAAGTCTTAGAAGTATTTTAGATAGTGGAAGAACTCTCAGCCCTTCACAAATATTGCAAATCACTCTCGAAGCGTGCAGAGCACTAGATCACGCTCATACACAAGGAATAATTCACCGAGATCTTAAACCTGCGAATCTTCTATTTGGGCAAGACGGTCATTTGCGAATCGCAGATTTTGGATTAGCAGCTGCATTGGCAGATGCGACCCAAGCAGAAATTTCTAATTCTGGACCGCAATTAGACGAATTAGGTGGCTTACGCGGCTATGTGGGTACCGCTCGGTACGCGTCACCTGAACAAGCGAGCGGACTTACTTTAGGAGTCAAGTCCGATATCTATTCCTTGGCTTTGTGCATAGTCGAAGCATCCACAGGGCACCTTCCTTTTGTTGAGAATACGGTTCTCGGAACTTTAAGAGCGAGAGAAGGACAAGATGTGCCTATCCCTGAAAGTTTGGGTGTTCTAGCACCAGTGGTCCAAAGAGCTGGTTCTGCTGATGCAGAAGAAAGACCCACTGCCGGAGAATTAGGCAGAATGCTACTTGATGTCGCGAGTAAAATGGCCCGTCCAGAGCCTCTACCCTTTGTCGGACCAGGAGAGGTAGGTGCAGATCCTCTGTCAGGCGAAGAACCTCTAGTCCCTACAAGCGCTTTTTCTCCGCCGGATCGGCCTACAGAACGAATGGAAACTGTTTCAGTTGAACCAGAGCCGAAAAAGGCTAATTCAGTAAAGCCTCTAAGACGACGTTGGGTAAATGCTTTAATAGCAGGCTTTTTGGTAGTTGGTGTGACCGTTGTTGGGGCTTTTTTATGGGAAGCAACGAAAACAGAATCAAGAACCTTGCCTCAACTAGTAGGTTCTTCAGGAGATAGTGCAAGGGAATTAATTGTTGCTCTTGGATGGAATGTGGAGGAACGTTTTGACCGTCTTGATGACACAGTGGAAGGGGAAGTGTTAGCGACTGAACCTATTGGAGGGACGGCTCTCGAAGAAAACGAGACTGTGGTTTTAGTTATTTCACTTGGCGCAGAACGCGTTCAGATACCGATTGACTTGGTAGGTAAGAGCCTCCCAGGTGCAGAAAGACTGATCCAGTCAGCTGGCTTGAAAGTGGGTGAGATCTCATTTTCTTATAGTGAAACTATAGAAAATGGAATGATCGTGGATGTTCTTGCGCCTATGTCTGAACTACCACTAGGAGGAAGTGTTGATTTACTTGTCTCTGATGGAAGAGTTCCAGTAGTTATCCCAATTGGTCTAGAAGGTCGCGAGGTGTCCGAAGTTGAAGCAGCTTTAGAAACTTTAGGACTAATTTCACGCCGTATTGGAGTGAGGGATGAATTTGTCCCTAAAGGTTACGTAGTAGCTTTTGAACCTCCGTCACAAAGTTCTGTCAGAGGTGGTTCAGAAGTTGAAATATTAGTCTCGACTGGACCTGAGCCACGCCCTATTCCCGATGTGGTAGGACTTTCAGTCGACGCTGCAGAATCTAGATTAGCTGCAGCTGGATTTCGTTCTATTTCAATTGATGGACCTTCCGGTGGTTTAATCACTAGACAAGAACCTCCTGGCACCGCCCTGGGATTGCCAGAGACTCCAATCGAATTAATCAGTGGATAAAAGTCTTGTTTGACGATATGTCCTCTACCCTCTGAACTGTGGCTCAAAGAATTTCTCGTGAAGAAGTTGCCCACGTGGCACGTTTAGCTCAACTTGCGTTGAGCGAAGATGAGTTGGCCGCTTTCACATCGCAGCTAGCCGCTGTTTTAGATCATGCGGCTGATTTAGAGTCTTTGAACGTAGATGATGTAGAACCGAGCACGCACCCTTTTCCCTTGAAGAATATTCTTCGCATTGATGAACCCAGTGAAGGTTTTGAGATTGAAGAAGTGCTTGAAGTTGCGCCGGAAGTGGAAGAAGGCCAATTCCGGGTTCCGCCGATTCTGGGGGAGTCGTAATGGAGGCAACAGAAATAGTAGAAAAAGTTTCGTCTGGCGAGATGAGTGCTCGCTCAGTCGTTGAGCATCATATTGAAACTATTAACAAAATTGAATCTGATGTTAACGCGTTCAATCTTGTTACTGCTGAACAAGCTTTAATAGATGCAGATGAAATAGATTCAAAAATTGCTTCTGGAGAAACACTGGGGCCTTTAGCAGGAGTTCCGATTTCGGTTAAAGACAATCTTTGTACACGTGGGGTTGAGACAACGTGCAGTTCGAAAATCTTAGAAGGTTGGAAACCTCCTTATAACGCCACTGTTATAGAAAAACTTAGAGAAGCAGGAGCGGTCATCATGGGTAAAACCAATCTAGATGAGTTCGCTATGGGTTCTTCAACAGAGAATTCTGCTTTTGGCCCAACCAAAAATCCTCATAATTTGGAACTTGTTCCAGGAGGTTCATCAGGAGGTTCCGCAGCAGCTGTAGCAGCAGGATTCTCTCCTCTTGCTCTGGGGAGCGATACCGGAGGCTCTATAAGGCAACCAGCAGCTCTTTGCGGTGTTGTCGGAGTGAAGCCTACATATGGAAGAGTGTCTCGCTATGGACTCATCGCATTCGCGTCCAGTCTTGATCAGGTCGGTCCTTTTGCTAATACGGTTTCTGACGCTGCTTTAACTCTCGAAGTTATTAGTGGTCATGACCCAAGGGACTCCACTTCAATTCCAGAGAAACCATTGGAGATTTCAGAAGTTTTAAATCAAGGGGTCGACGGTATGCGGATAGGAGTGATTGAGGAACTCTCTGGGAAAGGTCTAGAAGGGATTTCACCGGATGTGAGTTCTCGAGTCGAAGAAGCTATAAAAGTTTTTTCTAATGCAGGGGCAACTGTTGAATCAGCCTCGGTTCCAGCTTCTATTTACGGTCTGTCCGCTTATTATGTTATAGCGCCTGCAGAAGCATCTTCTAATCTTGCAAGATACGACGGGATACGTTTTGGTCCAAGAACAGAAGAGGCAACCACTGCAGAAACAATGACAGCTACTCGAACAAAAGGTTTTGGTGACGAAGTAAAACGTCGAATCATGCTTGGGACTTACGCACTCTCAGCTGGATATTACGACGCCTACTACGGTAAATCTCAGAGAGTAAGGACATTAATAGTGAATGATTTCGCAAAAGCCTATGAGAAATTTGACATTCTTAT
>CETA01018007.1_pt1 | contig 11626 bp, 9 predicted proteins | sample 531251 | NCBI WGS metagenome assembly CETA01 (sample SAMEA2622362, study PRJEB7988) | marine metagenome | biome: marine biome (ENVO:00000447); feature: mesopelagic zone (ENVO:00000213); material: "saline water (ENVO:00002010), including plankton (ENVO:xxxxxxxx)" | depth 380 m
CCTTCCATTCTTGTTGAAGAACCAATAAATAATTGCGAAGATCTTCTAGGGCTCGTAGATCCTGATTTAAAAAGACCCTTTGACATTAGAGAAGTTATAACCAGGATTACTGATGGCTCTCGTTTTGAAGAATTCAAGCCTTTATTTGGACCCAATATAGTCTGTGGGTTTGCCTCTATTCATGGCTATCAAACAGGTATCATTGGGAATAATGGAGGAATTATTTATCCTGATTCTGCACAAAAAGGAGCCCATTTTGTACAACTTTGTAACCAGATAGACATACCCATACTCTTTCTTCAAAACGTTACCGGCTTCATAGTAGGTAAAGACTATGAGAGGGATGGACAAATAAAGAAAGGTGCTCAATTTTTAAACTCAGTTTCAAATTCAAATGTCCCTCACATAACAGTAATCGTAGGAGCTTCCATAGGAGCTGGTACTTACGCAATGTCGGGTAGAGCTTATAACAATAGATTCACCTTCCTTTGGCCTTCAGCAAAAATAGCAGTAATGGGACCCAAGCAAATAGCAGGAGTGATGTCTATAGTTAGAAGAGGACAAGCTAAAAGAAAAGGAGAAATATTTAATGAGAAAGAAGATGCTGAAATAGTGGCTATGGCTGAAGCAATGCAGGAAGAAGGTTCCTTGGCATTGCGTGCCACAGGTGCCATTAGTGACGATGGCATCATTGACCCAAGAGACACTAGGATGGTAGTAGGAATATGTCTTTCTGTGGTAAACGGTAAAGAAGTCGAAGGCACACAAGGCTATGGAGTGTACAGATTATGAATTATCATAAATTACTCATCGCAAACCGAGGTGAAATAGCCTGTCGTATCATCAGAAGTGCCCGTGAAATGGGTATAAGTTGTGTTGTTGTGTATGTGGAAGTAGATAGTGATGCGCCTTTTGTCCAAATGGCAGATGAAGCAATTAAACTTTCGGATTCGTACCTTAATTCAAAAGAAGTTATCCAAGCAGCTCTGCGTTCAGGATCTCAAGCCATTCATCCAGGTTACGGATTTTTATCCGAAAATGCTAAATTCGCAAAAGATGTTGTCAAAGCTGGATTAATTTGGATAGGACCTTCAGGTCGAGTAATCTCTTTAATGGGCGATAAATTAAAGGCTAAAGAACTGGCTGAAAAAGCTGGAGTCCCTACCCTACCCATGACCTTAGATCCAAAAAAGGCAAAAGATTTAGGTTATCCTTTGTTGATCAAAGCTTCTGCAGGCGGCGGCGGTAAGGGAATGAGAATAGTTAAGTCTAATAAGGAGCTGAAAGAATCAATAAAATCAGCCCGAAGAGAGGCCAAAAGTAGTTTTGGAGATGACAGGATCTTTATAGAGAGGTATATACCAGTTTCCAGGCACATAGAAATTCAAATCCTTGGTGATTCTCAAGGAAATATTGTCCATTTAGGAGAAAGAGAGTGTTCCATCCAAAGGCGCCATCAAAAGATAATTGAAGAATCTCCTTCCCCTAGAGTTGATCCTGAAATGAGAGAAGCAATGGGAACTGCAGCTCTTAAATTAGCAAAGAAATTAAAGTATGAATCTGCTGGAACTGTAGAATTCTTAGTGGATGATAAAACTGGAGAATTTTGGTTTCTTGAAGTAAATACAAGACTCCAAGTGGAACATCCAGTAACAGAAGCTACCACAGGTATAGATTTGGTGCATGAACAACTAAGAATCGCTAGAGGTGAGGATCTTGGATATTACCAAGAAGATGTAACCTGGTATGGCTCTGCTATTGAAGCAAGACTTTACGCTGAAGATCCTACTAGCAACTTTCTTCCAGCTACAGGGTCACTTGTTGCATTTGCACCTGACCTTTCAGTAGATGCACGTTGGGATTCTGGGGTAGATCAAGGTTCAGTAATAGGAACTGATTTTGACCCAATGATGGCCAAGGTGATCACCTTTGGAGAGTCCAGAGTAGATGCAGCCAACAAACTCTCACAGGCTTTGGAATCATTACACATAGGCGGAGTTGTTACGAACAGGGACTTTTTAGTAGCTATTCTTCGTTCTGAAGCTTTTCTAAAAGGCCTAACCACAACCGACTTTATTGAAAAAATCAAACCAGACCTTTCGATAGTTTTATCAGCTTCAGAACTTCAACTGGCAGCTTCTATAGCTGCTCTTTGGATACAAGGGAAAAATCGAAATGATGCTGAGATTCTAGGTCAACTTCCTTCCGGCTGGAGAAATTCTAGATTGCCAAGGCAAAGGGTCTCTTTTCAATATGATGGAAATGAAATACCTATCACTTACAGGTCCAGAAGAGATGGAAAATTTGATTTAAATGAGCTATCAGTTGCCAGGGTGTTTAATTGGGATCCTGAAAGTATTAATGTTGAGATTGATGGACATCGTTTAACTTCTAAAGTTACTAAAGACAATGATTTAGTAGTTGTAAAAATGCCCTGGGGAAATGTTTCTCTTCATAAGCTACCACGCTTTGTGTTGCCTGGGACTGAAGAGATTTCTGGTGGCTTAACAGCTCCAATGCCAGGTAAAGTTGTTGAACTTAAAGTTAAAGTGGGGGATTCTATTTCCAAAGGAGAAGCAGTGGTTATTCTTGAAGCTATGAAAATGGAACACGAGGTAAACGCTCCTGCAGATGGAAGGGTCAGTGAAATATACATAAAAAAAGATGACCAACTTGAGAATGGCGCTCTGCTAATGGTAGTTGACTCTAAGTAGGTAACAGTGAAAGCAAACCTCAAGGATACTAATTTTTTAGGAGAAACTGATGACCCTAAGCCTCCTAAACCTTTACTTTCCAGAAAAAAAGAAAGTTCCCTTTCGGAAAGGAAAGTAGAAGCGCTGGCACAACTTGAAAAGTTAATACAAAAAGGTTTACCAGATTTAACTATGGCAGAAATTGCATCTCGCTTAAAAGTATCCCTCAGGACTTTGTATGAACTAGCTCCTAGTAAGGGTCAATTGGTATTAATTGCTGTGGATCGAATACTTTTTAGGATAGGCGGTGAGGCAAAAAAAGCCATCAAAAATATAGACTCCCCTCTAGACCAGCTTAAGGTCTATGTGAATGAGACAGGTAAAGCCATGGATCCTGCATGTCTAGCTTTTACAAGAGATTTTGGTGAGCTGAAAGGGGCCAGAGTTTTGGTAGATTCGCATGAAAATTATGTTGTTTCCATGACAAAGAAATTACTTGAAAGATCAGTGCAAAAAAAACTTATTAAGCCCATTGATATATCAGCTTTCGCCATGATCCTCTCAGGACTAGGGAGAGAAATCTATGCTAATAACTTCAAATCCAGTTTGGTTAAAAGCCCAGAAGAAATATATCATGAGATAAGTGAAGTTATATTTTTAGGCCTTGAAACAGTTAAGCCTTAAGAGTGTTTTGGAGATAAGTAAATGAGTGTAGCGGAAGATAAAATTTTGATAGGCAATTGCAGCGGTTTTTATGGAGATAGACTTTCTGCAGCTAAGGACATGGTTGAAGGAGGTCCGGTTGATGTTCTCACAGGAGATTACCTTGCTGAACTAACCATGGCAATCCTTTACAACCAGAGAATACAACGTGGAGAAGATCACGGATATGTGGGAACTTTCTTAAAGCAATTCAAAGATGTAGCTTTGGCTTGTCAAGAAAGAAACATCAAAATTGTAACTAATGCAGGGGGACTTAATCCAATTTCAATGGCAGGAAAAGTTGAAGAAATAGTTCAAGAATTGGGATTAAATCTTAAAGTTGCCTATATAGACGGAGATGATTTGGTTCCAAGGCTAGATGAGTTAAATAAAGAAGGTGAATTACTAAAGAATATAGAGAAAGATATTCCTTTACAGGAGTATGGAAAAAAACCGGTTACGGCAAATGTTTATTTTGGAGCATGGGGGATAAAAGAAGCCCTGGATAAAGGCGCTGATGTGGTCGTGTGTCCCAGAGTTACAGATGCGGCAGTTGTCATAGGACCTGCAGCATGGAAATTCAATTGGTCAAGAGATAACTACGATGCCCTTGCAGGGGCATTAGCGGCTGGGCATATAATAGAATGTGGTGCCCAAGCTACTGGAGGAAATTATTCTTTTTTCCAAGAAGTTCCCTCTTTCTCAAATATTGGTTACCCGATAGCTGAGATATTTAAAGACGGTAGTTTCACCATAACTAAACACCCTGGTACTGGTGGACTGGTATCAGTAGGAACAGTAACAGCTCAATTACTCTATGAAATAGGAAGTCCGGCTTACATGAACCCAGATGTTGTTTCCCACTTTGACACATTAAAAATAACTCAAGAGGCTGAAAATAGAGTTCACATAACAGGTTGCAGAGGAAGTAGTGCACCAAAGACTCACAAGGTCTGCATAAACTTGGCGGGAGGTTTTAGAAATGGAACTGAAATTCTATTAACCGGGTTGGATATAGAAGAGAAAGCTAAATTGGTTACCGATTCAATATTTGAAAATGTGGGTGGAAAAGAACAGTTTGATAAGGTTGATATTCAACTTCATAGAACTGATAAAGAAAATCCTGAGTCCAATGAACAAGCTCAAGCTTCCCTTAGAATCAGTGTTATGTCCCAAAACCCAGATCTAGTAGGTAGACTTTTCAGCGCCAAAATAATTGAACTAGGACTAGCAAATCTTCCTGGCTGGACAGGAAGAGCTGGTTCGGTTCCAAGCGGTCATTATATTGAGTATTGGCCTGCGCTTATTGATAGCAAACACATCACTGAAAAAGTACATTTTGAAGGAGAAACTATAAATGTTATCCCTACCAGCCAAATGGACTTAGAAGAAATTTATTATCAAAAAGAGCCTTACCAAAATAAATTACCAGAAATCAAGAATGTTAAAAAAATTATCTTTGGTCGTTTATTTGGTACCAGATCAGGAGACAAAGGAGGATGTGCTAATTTGGGCGTGTGGGCAAAAACACCTGAATCTTATGCTTTTTTATATGATTTCCTAACAGTAAATAAACTTAAAGAGCTTCTGCCGGATGTAGCTCAATATGAAGTAGAGAGACATGAACTTCCAAACATGCTCTCCTTAAATTTTTACATTCATGACATATTGCAAGACGGAGTCTCTTCTTCAACTAGACTTGATGGGCAAGCTAAGTCATTAGGAGAGTATATACGAGCCAAGGAAATCGATGCTCCTGATTATCTGGAAGGAACAACAAGAGGAGATAAATTATGAACAAAGAAAAATTATCACTAGAAGGACTTATTTTTGAAGCTACAAAAATTCATATTGAGGGGAATATTCTTACGATAACTTTAAATCGACCAGAAAGAAAAAATGCTTTAAATTCAGTAATGTCTAATGAAATTAATTATGCCTTAGCTTACGCTAAGCAAGAAAGATCAATTAGGGTAGTGGTATTGGCAGCTGAAGGTGATATTTTTTGTGCTGGTGCTGATTTAAAAAATATGTCAGGTAAAGAGAAACAACCTGAATCAGCAGTTCCAGAGCTAGAAGGACGTACAGATATAAGCTTATCCCTTAGACATTTAAATAAACCTGTTATAGCGAAAATTCAAGGCTCTGTTTTAGCAGGTGCTCTATTATTTGTAACTAATTCGACTCACGCTGTAGCTGTGGAAGAAGCCAAGTTTTCTGCTCCTGAGATAAAAAGAGGGATATGGCCTTTTATGGTTATGGCAGGCTTATTTAGAGTCATGCCTAAAAGAGCTGGATTGGACTTCTGTATGCGCGGTGAGGCTATTGATGCAAAAAAAGCTGAAGAATGGGGATTAATTAACCAATCTGTTAAGTCTACGGAATTGGACTCTACAGTTAACAAGCTTGCCTCTGATCTAGCTAATTTAGCCCCTGCAACAATGCAAATGGGTCTATCAGCATATAATAAGCAGGATTCGATGAGTTTTGATGAAGCCCTTCCGTTTTTGCAAAAGCAAATAGCTGCATGTATCCAAAGTGAGGATGCCAAGGAGGGCATTAATGCCTTTTTAGAAAAACGTGAACCTGATTGGGACTAAGTCTGATCTCTACTTGATATGTATATTCCAAAAAGCACTATTGCTCCCCCCACTATTTGAAACAAATTAATTCCCTCAAATAATATTAACCATCCATAAATTGCAGCAGCGACTGGTTGTATTAATAAAACTAAAGACGAAAAATGAGCTGACAGTTTTGAGATACCATAGGTAATTAGACCTTGGGCCAACGCTTGGCTTATCGCTGCATAAGAAAATAATACTATCCACCCTTCCCTAGTCTCTGGGAAAAAACTATCAGCTTCTATATAACCAACTGGAAGTAAAAAAATTGCAGTAAAGAGAGTTGCATAAAAAAGAGTCAAAGAAGGAGAAATAGTATTAGTTAATCTCTTTATGCAAAGAATATAAGAGGCATAGAATAATGCAGCTATGAGCCCTAAAGAATCGCCTAGTAATCTTGAAGTATCTGATCCACTTCCAAAAAATATAACTATACATACCCCCGAAAAGGTTAAAAATAAAGCTTTAAGAAAAGAAGATTCAATGTGATTACGAAGATAAAAATAACTGATAATTGTTACAAATATAGGAGCAGTATTTGCCATGAGGGTAGCATGGGCAACAGAAGTAAATTTTATAGACCAATTCCAAATAGCCATATCTGTCCCAAAAAAAGCACCTGCATAAAGCAGGATAAGTAAATCTTTTTTATTTAGAGAGGAGTGTAATTGTGTCTTTTTATTTGTAGCCATAATCCATATAGCTAAAAAAGGCAATGCCAGCAAAGCTCTATAAAAAGCTGTTAGAGAAGGTGAAGTTTCACTAAACCGTACAAATATAGCTGAAGATCCTAATAATGCAGCTCCTATGAAAAGAGCTAAGAGCCCTAAGTAAATAGTTTTTGAATTTTCCATTAAATACAGCAGTATCTCTCTGATATAGTTATATTATGGTTGAAAATTTCGCTCAGAACACCCAAGAAATAGTTTCCGTTTCTGAATTAAACAAAAAAGCAAGAAAGCTTTTGGAAAAAAATTTCCCCTTTGTGTGGGTTGAAGGAGAGGTATCTAACTTCTTTTCTGCCTCGTCGGGTCATTGGTATTTTTCATTAAAAGATTCAGATTCAGAAATTAGATGTGCTATGTTCGCAAATAAAAATGACTTCATTCAGTTTTTGCCCAAGGATGGAGATAAGTTAATAGTAAATGGAAGCTTAAGTATCTATGAAGGTAGGGGACAATATCAGCTAATAATAGAATACGCTGAACTTGCAGGACAAGGTGCATTGCTAAGAGCTTTTGAAGATTTAAAGAAAAAGCTTATAAATGAGGGTCTTTTTGACATAGAAAAGAAAAAGCCCTTACCTTCTTTTGTTAAACACATAGCTGTAGTTACATCAGAAGATGGATCAGTTTTTAAAGATATAGTAAATGTACTAGGAAGAAGATCTCCGACCGTTACCCTCACTTTGGTTCCGACAATGGTTCAGGGTGAAAATGCCGAAAACCAGATTATAAAAGCTCTTAAAAGAGCTTCAGAACTAAATACAGTCCAAACTATTATTCTAGCTAGAGGAGGAGGTTCAATGGAGGATCTCTGGTCGTTTAACTCTGAATCTTTAGCAAGGGAAATAGCTAAATGTAAAGTTCCTATAATTAGTGCTATTGGGCATGAAACAGACTATACGATATCAGATTTTGTTTCGGATGTTAGAGCTCCAACTCCATCAGCAGCTGCAGAAATGATTAGCCAAAGCCACACAGAAATACTCAGTAAATTATTAACTCTTACAAGCCAGATTACTGATATCACGAATGCAAGATTGATAAATTTAAAAGACACAATCTCTTTCTTTAGAAAAAGGATGGTTCATCCCAAAAATAAATTAAATCAAATATTGCAAAGAATAGATGACCTAGAACTAAGATTAGTAAGAGAAATGATCCAAATAAACTTCAAGAATAATAAAAGATTGCAGTTGGTAACTAATTCTTTTTTTAGTTCTTCGAATAAGCTAGAGCTTAAAGCCAAAAAAAATAAAAACCATGAATTATTGATTCGTCTTTTCAGATCAACGCAAGAAACTTTTAAAACAGCTGAATCTAATTTAACAAACTTAACTTCAACTTTAGATGCCGTAAGCCCTTTATCAGTTCTCGGAAGAGGGTATTCAATAATTACCAAAGACAATTCAAAGGAAATAATTAAATCAGATCAACAAGTTAAAAAAGGGGAAATAATATCTGCAAGATTAAAAAAAGGCTATTTAAAAGCAAAGATCTTGAGAAGAAACTCCGATGAGAAATAAATTATTTGCTTTTTTTATCATTTTCCTTTTTTCCTGTACTTCTATAAGGAATAGTTTTAGCCAATGCGATTTTCCTAAAAACTCACCTTTTCCAGGTGGAGTTATAAATTATCCTCTGAACTACAGTTCTTTTACTGAACCCAAAGTGAGAATTAACAAAGAAGTTCCTTATTTTTGTCAAAAAAATAAAGATGAATGGAGAATAATCCATCCCATAAGTTTATTTGAAAACCAAAATTCAATAGACATCTTTTTAAATAAGAAACTAATTGACAAAATAACTCTAGAAAGAAAGGAGTACAGAGAGTCAAAAATATTTCTAAAGAACAAAGAAATGATCTCCCCTCCTCCAGAATCCCTTAAGAGAATTAAATCTGAATCATCACTAATAAAAGATGCTCTTAAGGTAAATTCCTTGATTAAACAACCTTCTTTAAAAATGGTTTTACCCTGTGAGGGAGTAATTAGCAGTGAATTTGGAGTAAAGAGATTTATAAATAACCAACCTAGAAATAGACATGTAGGTCTTGATATAGCAGCAAGAGAAGGGACGAAGGTTAAGGCAGCTCTTAAGGGCAAAGTAATATTAACAGGGGAATTTTATTTTGCAGGTAAAGTTATTTTTATAGATCATGGAAAAGGTTTGATAAGCTCCTATTCTCATTTAAATTCAGTGAATGTAAAAAAAGGACAAATGGTTAATAAAAATAAAACAATAGGTTTAGTAGGTAAAACTGGAAGAGTTACAGGAGCCCACCTTCACTGGCAAACATTCATAAAGGGAATACCGGTCAATCCTGAACTTTTTTTAGAGTAGATCTTTTATATCTTTCTATCAAGAACTCTAAACTTTTTTTAGTCTGTGGACCTATTAAAGATTCCAGTAAATTTCCTTCTGGATCTAAAATAAATGTGGCTGGCAAGCTTCCCGGCTCCTTCCAACCAAACAGAAGACCTGGATCAGTTAATAAGCTGGGTACATTAACATTGAAATTATTAATCTGATCTTGTAATTCTTTGCCTTGTAATTGATCAAAATTATAGGCAAAGACTAAAACCTCTTCTTTGTTAGTTTCATAAAATGCCGACAATTCAGGCATTTCTTTTAAACACGGAGGACACCAATCAGCCCAATAATTTATAACTACCCATTTACCTCTTAAGTCCTCTAGCCTCCCGCCTCCTTCATTCAAAGTATAATAATCGGAGTTTTCACATGCATTTAATATTAGGGAAAAGCTTAATAAAAGAAATGTATTTCTTAAGAAAAAAAAAGTAGACTTCATAATACAAAAGTATAAAAAAATATGTCAGATTTTATCATTTACCATAACCCTAGATGTAGTAAATCTAGACAAACACTAGAGTTACTGAAAAATAATAACATTACACCATTAATAAGACTTTATTTGGAAGACCCACCTAATAAAAGAGAGTTAAAAGGAATATTGGAAAAATTAAACATTTCACCAAGAGAATTAATGAGGAAAAATGAAGAAGATTACAAAAAAAATAATCTATCAGATTTATCTATTCCTGAAGATAAACTGTTAAGTATAATGACTTTATTTCCCAAATTAATAGAAAGACCTATAGTTATAAAAGGTAATAAGGCCGTACTGGGCAGACCTCCTGAAAACGTGAAGGAAATAATTTAAAAAATGACTGAAGATCAAACAAAATCAGCAAGGCTCTGGAATGCAATCACAAGAATAAGAATATATGTAACAAATATTTTATTTCTTGCAATTATGTTGATGATTGTAGTTTCTATATCCTTTTCTTTTTTTATCTCTAGTGACCTCAAAGATCCAGAAGGTAAGGCACTTATCTTTAATCCTCAAGGCCCTATAGTAGAACAACTGGAAGGAGTTGGAGATCCTTTATCACTTTTGTTACAAGGACCTCCACAACAAGGAGTGCTTGTCAGAGAGGTTCTGGAGTTACTAGAAAGTGCAGAAAGTGATGAAAGAATAGAGCATATTATACTTAAATTGGAGAACATATACGGAACCGGCCAAGCAGTCCTTTTTGATGTCGGTCAGGCTCTTAAGAAACTCAGAGAATCTGGTAAAAATATTATCAGTGTTGGAGATAGCTATGATGATACTTCTTACTATTTGGCTTCTTTCTCTAACGAAATAATTTTAAATCCTGATGGAATGATTTTGCTTACTGGATTCTCCAGATATAGGACTTATTACAAATCATTCTTAGATAAATTAAAGATCACAGTTAATCTCTTTAGAGTAGGCAAATACAAATCTGCTATGGAACCCTACATAAGAGACGATATGTCAGAATCTGCTAAAGAAGCCAGTAGAACCTGGATGGGTGTTTTATGGGACTCCTGGAAAGAGGTTGTGGCTCGCAACAGGAACATGCTTCCTTCTGAAATACAAAATATTGCAGACAATGCACCAATTCTAATAAAAGAAGAAAAAGGAGATATTGCAAAAGCTTTGGTCAAAGTTAAGTTGGTAGATAAGCTTTTAAGCAGAACAGAAACAAGAAAATATCTAGAGGAGCTGATAGGCAAATCTGAAGATGAAAAAACTTTTTCTCAAATCTCAGATATTGAGTATCTGCAAGTGATATCTGCAGAGAAAAACCCAAATGATTCAGAAGATGAGATAGCTTTAATCATAGCACAAGGGGCAATAATGGATGGAATCCAACCCCCGGGTTCTATAGGCGGAGACTCTACAGCTGAGTTAATTAAATCAGCTCATGAAAATGAAAAGGTTAAAGCCATAGTCTTAAGAATAGATTCGGGAGGGGGAAGTGCTTTCGCTTCTGAAGTAATAAGAGAAGAAATAGTTTTAGCCAAATCAAAGGGGATACCAGTCATAGCCTCCATGTCTAACGTGGCTGCATCTGGTGGTTATTGGATTGCTGCTAGCGCTAATGAGATTTGGTCTTCGCACAATACTATAACTGGCTCAATAGGAATATTCGGTTTTTTTCCTACTTTTGAAAAAAGTTTAGCGGAGATTGGTATTCATACTGATGGAATATCCACAACCGATCTTGGTTCTGGGATGGACCCTATGCAAGGTATTAATCCAGGATTATCAGATATTATCCAATCTTCAATAGAGTTTGGTTACGAGAGGTTTATAGGACTGGTTGCAAAAGAAAGGAAAATGACCAAGAAACAAGTAGATGAAATAGCTCAAGGCAGAGTTTGGGCTGGAGAAACTGCCCATAATCTAGGTCTAGTTGATAGACTGGGCAACTTAAAAGAAGCGGTCAATAGGGCTGCAGAACTTGCACAAATAGAAAATTATCGAATTTATCGACCTAAGGGTGAACTTGATTGGAAAGAAAAGATACTAAAACAGCTTCTGGGCTCAAAC
>CETA01150166.1_pt1 | contig 11604 bp, 5 predicted proteins | sample 531251 | NCBI WGS metagenome assembly CETA01 (sample SAMEA2622362, study PRJEB7988) | marine metagenome | biome: marine biome (ENVO:00000447); feature: mesopelagic zone (ENVO:00000213); material: "saline water (ENVO:00002010), including plankton (ENVO:xxxxxxxx)" | depth 380 m
AGATGGTAGCTGTCTCACTGTTACTGGAAATTCTTTATGGGATAATGTAAAAAATTGTGAAGATATGGAATTTTCTAATCAAGATCTTGTATTTCCATTAGAAACTCCTTTTAAAAATGATGGACACATTAAAATTTTGAAAGGAAATTTATCTCCAAATGGATGTTTATCAAAAATTTATAAAAAGGAAAAAGTTTTTAAAGGGAAAGCATGTGTATTTGATAATGAAAATGATATGGTTAAAGCACTTAGTAATAATGAAATTCAAAAAGATAGTTTTGTTATTATTCGTTATCAAGGTGAAAGTATTGGTTGTCCTGAAATGCTTACTCCCACAAGTGCATTAATTGGACATTTTGGAACTGAAAATGCTCCTCCACTTGCTACAGATGGTAGATTTTCGGGAGGATCACATGGAATATTAATTGCTCATTTACCAGATGCTTATAAAAAGGAAAGTTTAACTCGTGTTATTAAAAATAATGATGAGATTGAGATTAATTTATCAACAAATGAAATAAATTTATTAGTCAATAATGAAGAAATTAATAAACGCTTAAATGAAACTCCACAAAAAGAGTTAAATGTTGATGGATATTTAAGAAAATTTTCTAAATTATGTGGAACGTTTCAAGATGGATATATAACTTAAGAAATAATTATAATATTATTTTTTTTTAATTAACAATTTTAAATTATATCTAATTAAAACAATGTTATCTAGATATAATTTAATAAATTCTCCAAAAGCTCAAACATTAGATGTTTTGACTTATATGAAACAAAAAGTTCCAATTTTTGTTTTAACTTTACAAACTTTAATAACAAATCATGTTTACGATAATTGCAATAATGAAAAAGATTTACAAATAATTTTTTGGATATATTATCCATTTTTATGTATATTATGTATTTTAATTGAATTTTATACTACCTGGACACGAACTAAATTTTTAGAAATTGCAATACATAATGAAAATCATTTTATAAATAATAAAAAAAATAAAATAGTTTATTGTTCTGTTACAACTATTATTAGTTTATTATCATTTATTATTACTTCTTATTATATAAATACAGGTTTACCATTTAGATGTATATTTAATTATGATAAAACAATTGCTACATTTCTTTTTTATTTTACCTTTGGATTAATATTTATATTATCAACAATTGAACATAAAGTATTTAAAACTTATGCTTCATAACGTTTAACAATATTTTCAACATCATTTTTCCAAGCAATGATTTCTTTAATATATTCTTCATAATACTTTATATCATCTGTATTTTTGGCAAAATCATATTTATAAAGGTTAATTGGTTTTTTATTCTTGTGTATGGTAAAAATTTTTCCTAAATTTTTTTTCAATATGTCAAAATTATTTTTAGTTTTGTTGTTACCTGATAAATATGATATAATTTTGTCTATTATATCTTGAAGGTTTTTTTGTAATGAAATGTGTTTTGTTTTATCTTGTCTAAGTCTAAGTTTATTAAATTTTGGAAAATATTCTTCCCAAAATTTTTCAGTGCTTTTGTTTATTAATTTATCAAAATCTTTTTGTTTCATATAATTTCCAAAATCTCCTTTTTCAATTAGTGTGATTAACGCATTATATTTTTTTTTCTGGAAGTCCTTCGGTTTGCCTTCACCAATTGAAATAATTTTTTTTTCTAAAGGATTTAATTCTGAATCTGTCCATAGGATAAGTGGTATAAAATCATCTTTATAATCCTTCTTTTCAAATTCCCAAATGGAAAACCCCTTAAATTTTTTCCCTGTATTTGTTATTCTGTATTCTGCACATTTTTTAATTTCTTTCTGTCTTTGTGATTTATTTGGAAGCAATATAGATTCATATAAACCATCTTGAACAAGTCCTACGGTATTTCTAAACTTTTTATTATTAATTTTACTTAATCTGTCCACCTCATAATGTAACTTTTTAAAGTCATTTACTGGGATTTGTAATTTCTTTTTTAATTTTTCATCTTCTGGATATAAAGGTTTTATTTTACAATTTTCCTTATCTTTTTTATTTTCCTTATCTTTTTTATGTTGAAATATATACAAATGTTTTATATTATCCAAATTCTTATGAAAATAGAATCTTCCGGGTATGTCATGTTTTCCGTCAACTACAGTTATATCTTTAGTTGTTATAAAATCTGAGTTCATTTTACCTCTACCTCCAGATTGAATATTGTTATTGGATAAACTGTCAAGCGTAACTACTATATAAGATAATGTATCACGTGGAAGGAATTTTATAAATTTATTTAATTTTTGTTTTGGATTTAATTGGATTGTTTCTTCTGATTCTTCATTAATTAAATCTTTAGCATGAATAATAAAAGAAAATAATAAACCTTGTTCAAAAGAACTTAATACATTTGCTTCACTTCCAAATAAATCTGTACTTGGAATCAATCCGCTATAATCTGGATTTTCTCTTAAATCTTCCCATTCTATTCCTATATCATACATAGTTTTTCCCCAAAATTCATTATATCCATCATTTGGTGATTCAGATGATGAAAATATTGTAGTATATGTTTTATGTAAAAAATTTTCAAAAGAATTAATTTCATTTGTCTTAATATATTCAGTCAAATCTGAATAATATGCTCTTAAAAATTTGTCATCAGTTATATTTCCAATATCAAAATGTTTTGATTTATTCTTTTCTCCAAAAATAGAACCATTTAGTAATTTATCTATATATGTTTCATATTTTCCATGAAAACTTTCATCAGATTTCCATTTCTTTTCAAACTTATTTACAAATCCAACCATTATGGCAAATTGTAAATGTGAAACAAGGTGATATTCAGGTAACTCTAAATCAGGATTATTTTCATCAATTAAAGTATAAACGTTTTCTGATACTTTATATTCATCATCAATAACATAATTTTCTCGAATTAATAAATCTAATGATTTAATGTGTTTTAATACATTTTGTGTTTCTTCTGATGGAATAGTATCGTCTGCGATTTCTTTTGATACTGATCTTCGTAATTTAGCAAGTTGTTTTAATTGTTCAAATCTATCATTAACATTAGAAACTGTTTCTCCTTTTTGAATTGAACTTTTTTTAGTATTTAAAAACTCTTTTCTATATGAAGAATAAATAGACGATTTAAGAGAATTTATTATATTAGGAATATCTTCAGTAGTTTTGGCTCCACCTGTATGTACGAGTTTTTTTCCTGACTCTGAATACTCTCGAGTTTTTTTTAATAATTTATTTACGATGCTTATTTGGGTAGTTTTTTTATCTTTTTCGCTAAGTTGTTTCATCAAGGATTTCCACTTTTCTTGAACTTTAGTAGTAACATAATTATATACTTTACTCTCTTCATCCCCAAAATCCTGTTTCTTATAATTTACTTCAATATAATCATGTATATCTTGTAAATATTTGTATATAAAGCCAGTTATATTAGGAGTATCGCTATCTATATCATCATAATCATTATAATCCGTCTGGGATCCAATCTTCTTATAAACGTCTATAAGTTCATCTTTCAATTTTTCAAACTCTTGTCTTGTTGTTTGTATTAATTCTAGAAATGTATCATTTTTTTGTTTTTGAGAGAGAAGAACGTGAGAGACTGGAGGTTTTTTAGGAGGAAGAAGCCTTAGAAGAGCAGTTTTTGTACCATCACGTAGTTTATATATCATTTTATCAACATCTTTTGTTGTCAACTTTTCATCTTTGTCGTAATTTTTTTTGAAAAGTAATTGATTTTGTAATTGTGTAAATTTTATCTCTTTAGCTTGTTTTCTGGCTTCGGCGATATTAGTTCCCCCAATAAGATTATTATCTATATATTTAATCATATTTTGGTTAAATATTTGCTCTAACTCTTCTAATTTGCTTATAATTGTTTCAACAAATATAATGTCATTTTCTATGTCTGCTGCTTGATTAGCACAATCTTCGATAAATCTAATAAATTTTATAATATCCTCTTTACCATCAGAATTAACTGGAAATGCTTTATTATTTATTTCACATTGTCCATCCGGTGTTTTACAAAAGACTTTTTTCAACTTCTTAGCATGTTGTTTGAATAAGGATCCTTTTGAGTTTTCTTCTTCATGTATAATAAATTGTGATAAATCTTTCGTATTGACTTTATTATTAAAAAATTCGGCATCATATTTTTGTAATGCGATTTGGAAATTATTAATAAATCTATCAATTTTAGATGACATCTTTGGAATCTTTCGACTACCATCTTTTTCATTTTCATTTATATTTTTCATATCATTCAAATTTTCTAATAATTGCATTTTCTGCGATTTAATTACCGCATCAAAATCATTTCCTTTGTAAAATTTTCTTATATAGTCAATAATTTGGTATAATTCAATTACTTGTGCTTCAGTTGGTGTATAATTATTAAGCCAGGTTTCTATTGTGGCTAAATATCCAAGTAATGTACTTCTATCAATTATATTTGATTCATCGCTATCCCCAATAATATTAAATATTCCAACTTCTGTTTTTGGCTCGAAAAGTGTGCCTTTGTCCTTAATGTCTAGTAATAGTTCTCCTATTCTGTTAATGTGATTTTCTAATTCATCATTATCCATTAAGTTTTCTGACTTTGGATCTCTTGGAAGATATGGGCTACTTTCAGGTAAAGTAGGTGGAATTTGTTTTGATGGATGGTCGTGTGAATGTTGTGCAATACCCTTAATTACAGATGGATTTTGTGGATGTGTAATAATTTGTATTTTATTATTACCACCACCAGTTTGTACTTCTGTTTTATCTTCTGATATTGATATTATTTTAACATCTTTGTTAAAAACAGTCTTAATTGTATTCCGTTGTTGTGAATCTGGTTTTATCTTTTCATCGTGATAGTTTTTTTTATCATCTGTATCTGTTTTTTTATAAGGATTTGGATTTTTATAAAATTTATTATAAATTACAAATTCTAAATACTTTAAATCTGTGGGGTTTTGTTCATTTAACTTATATCCAATTATTTGACCAGTTATTAATCCTTGATTTTTTTTCTGTTTTTCATCTCCATTATCATATAGTTCTTTAGCTATAATTCGTGGCCTATGTTGTTTTTTATGTTCCATGTAATCTGTATTAGCATTACCATTTGGGCCAGATATAAAGTATGGTTCTAATTTTTTTTCAAGTTGTTCTTTAGTTTGAGTTTGATTTATTTGTATTATTTGTTTGAATTTCTTAGTATTTACTGGTTTGAAAACTCTTATATTTTTATAGTTATGTTTATTGTGTAAAATCTGGACATATGGCTTTAAATTAGAACTATTAAGATTTATTAATTGATTTACATGTTGTTGTAAAATATTCTCAAAATTTTGTTTAGTGAATCCTTCTGGAGTTTCTATAATATTTTTAATTGCGATAATACTATTAGAACTGGCAATTGCATCATTTACAAAATTTTTAAAGTCTTGTTTATTATGAGAAATATATTGAGTCTCTGGATGTAAATTTTTTGATTCATTAAAAGGTGATTTATTCAAATATTTTCCTTGAATCCACCATTCTTTTATTTTTGCTAAATCAGCAAAAATAACATTAGTAGTAGTAGTATCATCTCCTCTAGTGTCAGTAATATCTTCTAATTTTAATATTTTAGCAGTATATGAACCATCATAGTTACCATTTTTGATTTTAGTAGTAGATAATGAACGTAATTGATTATCATCTCCAAGTTTTCGTCTAATAATTTTCATTTCACTATTTTTTCCGATTATTTCCATAAAGTTTTTAAAATTATAAGGAATATGAATGATAATTGGTGATGATACAGCATTAGTGCTATTTTTTTCCATAAAACGAATTGCGTCATTGTCATTAAAGCCTCCTCCAATTTGAATATTACTATTAAATGGTATATTGGTTGTTTTTTTATTAATTCTATAAATAATTTCTCCAATATTGTGTTTATCTACATCTGAAATATCAATATCAAGATAGTGGGATACAAGTACTAAACTATTAAAGTCCGTATTGAATCCAGTCTTAATATATAAAATTAATTTTAAGGCTATTCCTAAATCTTTTTTATTTTTGAATTTATCAAGATTAGAAATTCCCCATTTTGTTGCGATTATTTTTAAATCATCAAATTCAAAATTATTAAAAATATAATCTGGTTCGTCTTTTTTCCATTGCTCTTTTAGTTTTGATATTTTTCCATTACCTCCTTTAATAATGTATTCAATTGGATTTGTTAAATAACGTAAATAGTCATCTTTTTTTACCTTAGATTTTAATATTGCTTTATTTAAGATATTACCTCCATACATATCTGTATGTAATTCTAATTCTTCTTTAATTTCATCTAAATTTATACCAATTGTTTGTAATTCTTTTAATTTATTACGAACATCATTTTTAGATGTATTTAAAGAATTTTTTCTTTGAACTAATGTTTCATTTAATTGTTCAACTTTTTGGATATAATTTCCTCTTGTATTTAAAAAATCAATTAATTTTAGTTTATGATTTTTAATTTTATTAATTAAATCTTGTGGTTTTTGATCATTTTCCATTTGTTTAATGATAGTTTCCATTTTATTAATTTTAGATTTAATCGAATCTTTTTGATCATCTAATTTGTATTTTGTATCAGAAAATGTTTGTTCAAAACTTCTTAATTTAATAAATGCTTCTTGTAAGTTTTTTTTCAAAGTATCTCTATTAACTAATATTTCATGATATTTTTCGATATTTTGTTGATATTTTAAAATAATTGGAGTTATATCGTCAATGATTTGACTTATATTTTTTTTATTTTTTAAATTACTATTCTCATTAAGTATTTTATTTAAATTATTATTTAATTTTTCAGGAATTGATTTAGATTTACCGCCTAAAATATTTTTAATTTCTAATAATAAATTTCTATTATTTTTCATAATTTTTACTGAATTATTTTTCTTAGATTTAGATATTACGTTTTTCATTTTTTGTCCTCCTTTTTTAGTATAATGTTGTAATTTATTTTTAAGGATATTTAGTCCTTCTTCAGTAGTAGAAATTTGTTTATCTGTTTCTTGTATTTGTTTATTCTTTTCAAGAATATCATTTTTTTTATTTTTAAGTTGTTCTTTCAGTATTGTAATTTTATTATCATATTCTTGTTGTTTAGTAACCATATTTTCAAGATTTTTTTTAATTTTTTCGAATGTTTCTTTTTTTTCTTCATAAATTTTACTATTTTCTGTTAATTTTTCAAATTTTTGAAGTTGTTTGCTAATAATTCCCCGATGTAATATTAAATTTTCAACTCCAAATATAATAGCATCTTTAAGTTTAGTTAATTCAGAATAAATGTTATCAATATCTTCATTAAGACTTTTTCTAGTATTTTTTAAATCATTATAAAAAATTTTTTTATCTTCATATATTTCAATAATTTTTTGAGTAGAAGATTCGATTTGTTCAGTTAAATCCTCAATATTAATTGCATTATCATCAAATTGTTCATAAATAATTTCCATTTCATTAAATATTGTATCCATTTCCGAAATTAAATTTTTTGTTTTTAGATCAGGTCTTTCAAGTAATTTTTTAATAATATCTTTATCAATTTTTTGATTAAGTTCTTCTTCGACAACTTTTATATCTTCAAGTATATTTAATTTACTAGCAAATTTTGTAATCTCTTTACGAGTTGTATTTGCGGTTATATTATTATATACATTTTCAAGTGATTTATCATCTGGATTTTCAAAACGATTATACATAAAATAAAGTGAATAAATTAAACTCTTAGTAATATCATCAACATCTATATCTAATGTTTTTGTATTGAAAGTATATGGTTTAATTGTAATAGTAATATCAATATCATCAATTGATAATTCAACATTTAAGTATCTATCAATGATATCATCAACTTCAGTTATTGATAGTTCATCATATGTATTTAATCGTTCTACATTGATTATATATTTATTATCACTTTGTTTAGATATATTATAAAATAATATATTAGTAGCTAATCCAGCAGTAAATCTTACAAATAATGGCATAGCTATAATTAGTGTATCATCATCATTTTTTAATAATTTAAAATACTCTTTAAATTCATCACTAATATTATCTCCAATTGAGGAGTTCAAATTTTTAAATAAAAATTTGAAAGGTAAGTTTTTAGTATTTAAATATGCACAAAAATCTGATTTTTTTGTTATTTCAGTTTTTCTAGTTTTTCCTAATTTTTTTAATTGTTCTGTAACTAAATTAGAAGTTTTGGTAAAATAACCATATTTTTTTCTAAAATTTTCTAATCGTTCTCCTTTTATTTCACCACCTTTTTGTATATTTTTATGGTTATTTGGTAAACTTGAATTTTTATAGTTCATATTATAATCCATCTATAATATATACTAATATATTATAGAAATTATAATTTTTTTTTAATCTAGATTTATTTATTTTTAATATTATAAATATTCAACACAGTAATCTAGATTTATAATATATTAAAATTGAATTATATAATAAAGATTTCAGTAATATTTAAATTAATGAAAATTCCGATTGAATTACAAAATATAATTTATCAATACAAAATGGATATGGATTTTCTTTTACTCAAAAAAGAATGGAAAAGGAATAAAGAATTAAAAAAATCTTATTGTGATTTGACTAATAAATTTAGTCAAATTTATTTAAAAATACAAAAATTTGAACTTGGGGATAAGATTATAAATTCAAAAACTAAAAGGATAGGCTCTGTAGTAGATATATATAGAATAAATAATAATACTTCAGTAGTTATTGAATATGATGATCAGAAAGATATTCATTGGTGTATATCTGATGATGATATATATGATTTTATACATTATAAACCAAATAGATTTATTCATATAAATAATAATTTCTCGAGAGATAATACTGGTCAGTATTATGCATGTATAACCATATTGATAGCAATCTTGTTTTTATTATCTGGAAATATAATTAATTTTTCAACACTACACGTTTTTTTATTTAATTTTATTAGTTTTATGATTATATGTTTTGTGCTATTAACAATATATACAATTAGACAAATGAATGCATTAAGAAGTTATAGAAATTTTCAATTTAATTGAATAAAAATTTAATTTATTTACTAATTATCTTTTTCCATAAGTAGATTAGTAAATAAACATATGTTGAATATTGCTCACAGAGGTGCTTCAGGGTATATTACTGAAAATTCTTTAGAATCTTTTAATTTGGCAATTGAAATGGGTGCGGATATTATTGAGATGGATATCCGGCAATGTAAAACGGGTGAACTAGTTGTTTATCATAATTTATGTTGTAATGGTAATTTGATAGATAATATGAGTAAAGATGAATGTATAGAACAGAATATTGTAGTATTATCAGATATATTAGCAGAACTTTCACACAGGGTAAAAATATATTTGGATTTAAAACCTCCATTTTTGTATGGAAAAGAACAAATCAATTTATATATATCAAAAGTTATGGAAAATATTATACACATTATAAGTGAAAAATATTTTACAGAAAGTGAAATTATATTGGCATCATTTGATCATAATTTAATTAAATGTTTAAAAAAAAATTTAGGTTATTTAAATATTAATCCAAAATTTGGATTAATTTTTTCAAGTAATCCAATAAAATATAATAATTATAATACAAATATTTGTGATTATATAATTCAAAGTAAATCTTCTTTGAATATGAAATTTCTAAATTTTTGTAAAGAAAAAAAAATGAAAGTATTTGTTTATACTGTTAATGATAATAAAGTAATGAATTTATTATTTAAAGCAAAAATTGATGGTATTATAACTAATTATCCAGATTTATTAAATGATATAAAAATGTGTGATATAGTTTAATCTGAATTGGGAATATGTTTTAAATAAGTTTTAACATAATTTACAGAACGATTCATATAACCAAAAAGACCACTAAAAATTGTTCGGGCATTAGGATCATTTTTGGATTCTTTTACTATTGGTTCAACAAGATTAATAGTTTCGACTGGATCAACTACAATAAATCCAGTATTTATATTTGGCGAATTACAAATTGGTTTAGTAAACATTTCATTTACTATTTTACAATTACTAACATAATCCGTTCTTAATTTATTTTTAATATTAATATAATTTTCTGTTGTTTTTATCAAAACTGTATCATCCATATCATTAAATGATTGAATTGAAGAATTATTATTTAAATTACCTTGTATATTACATATTTCTTCTAGATTATTTGGATCACAAAATGAATTAGATAATTTTCTTTCATTTGTAATATCATCAGTTTTAAAATTTGTAAAAACACATGATTTGGATGTACTTAATATATCTATACTATTTTTAGTTTTATTAAAATTTAACCAATTATGATTAAAAAAATTTTCCCATGATATACGTTTGTCAGAATCTTTTTGTAAAAGTTTATGTATTAAATCAGTACATTCTGAACTTAATGGTAAAATTTTTGGTAAGTATATGGGATTATTCTCAATTTTTTTCGCTAACTCATAGTGAGTTTTTGCATTATATGGAGGTCTTCCTGTTAGCAATTCATAAAAGATGACTCCAATAGACCATAAATCTGCTTTATGACTATATTTTTTGTATTTAATAATTTCGGGTGACATATATAATGGCGAACCACATAGAGTTTCTACAAGAGTAGTTTTATCAAAATATCTAGCAAAACCGAAGTCAGTTAATTTAATTGTATTTTTGTTAAAGACTAATATATTTTGTGGTTTAATATCTCTATGTATAATTTTCCTTTCGATTAAATATTTCATAGCATTAGATAATTGTATTGCAAATTTCTGAGCATATTTTTCTTTTAATGGTCGCCCTTTCAAATATTTAGATAAGTCCCCACAATGACTATATTCCATGATTAAATATGCGTAATATTCATCATAGAATACATCATATAATTTGACAATATGCTTATGATTTAATGTTTTCATTATTTCTACTTCCATTTTCAATCTATTTATCATAGTCGCAGACATATCTAAATCTATTTTTTTAATTGCAACAATATCTCCATTAACTATATTAAATCCTTTATACACCTTCGAAAAAGAACCCCGACCAATTCTTTTTGGATAGTATACGTAATTAGAATTAGGTACCGATTTTGTATCAGTTTCCATTACAATTCTATTATAATAAAATATTTTTATTTTCTTAAATGTTCTTAATAATGTATTATTATTCTGGTAAATTATTAGTATCACTATAAATTGGAATATATATTTTAGGATTAAAAACAAATTTATATATTATTAATATTGATATAGTTATTGAAATTATTACTACTAAAAATTTAAATGAATTTTTTACAGAATCATATTTGAAACATTCTTTTATGCCTTTTTTATTACATAAGGAAATTGTATCACTTAAATTTGTAAATTGTGTAATAGTAAAATTTCCTAAATTAAAAATCATTGTTAAAATATTTTTTACTCTAGATATCAGATTGGTAGTAAAATTTTTAATTAAAAGAATTTTACTTTTGAATAAATTGGTCCCTTCTGTATTGGTTCCTTCTGTATTGGTCCCTTCTGTAT
>CETA01124906.1_pt1 | contig 11582 bp, 11 predicted proteins | sample 531251 | NCBI WGS metagenome assembly CETA01 (sample SAMEA2622362, study PRJEB7988) | marine metagenome | biome: marine biome (ENVO:00000447); feature: mesopelagic zone (ENVO:00000213); material: "saline water (ENVO:00002010), including plankton (ENVO:xxxxxxxx)" | depth 380 m
AGATGTCATCTAAATCTAATGAAAATGAATATAGAACTCGTTATTATGAAATAAAATCTAAGTACGGGGCTTTACAATCAACCTGTCCTCAAAAAACAGAAGAAAAAACAAAATCAGAACCAAAACCTGTTCCAAAACCTGTAGTTATTGATACATGTGTATTACCAACAAACTATTTTGGAGAGACAAATGATCATAATAAAAATTGTAAAATATCATTACAAGATCAAATTCAAAATGATAGTGATGTTAGTCGTATTTTAATTATAGTTTTAACTTGTGTTTTACCAATTATATTTTTATTATATGGCATTCGTAATATTTCATCTTTACAATTAGTTCATTATATATTATTTTTTGCAATAGTAGCATTATCTATTATAACTTTATGTTCAGTTGAAGGAATTACTATAGATAAATCCTTCATTATCTACCCAAAAGAAAAAGACTGTAATACCTGTAAATTTAATTCAAAATTATCTTTAATTGGTGTTGGAATTGGTATAGCATCTGCTATTATTATTTATTTAATTGATTATATTATTTCCAATTTTTTGTAAATTACTTAACTTATTTAATTCTAATTATGATTAAATTATATTAAAATTAGAATTATTCTACTGATTTTGGTGCTATGTAAAATTTTATAACTCCAGACAAATTATCAATCTTATATTCTAATAAAATTGGTGAACCTTCTTTTAAAAATATAGAAACTTTAGAACTGAATGTACTTGACTTAGCATACTTGGTCAAGTAATCAATTGAAAATGATAATGTAAAATCTTTTGCGAATTTTAATTTTGTATAATCATTTTTTATCATTCTTATACAAGCGTCACTATCAATACCTGTTGACTTAAAGTCAATTTTATTTTTACTCTTACTTACATCAATTTTTACATAATCTCCTATATATGCTAAATTTTTTAAGAGATTTTGAAATTCTGATGATAATGTTTTTATACGACATTGATAATTTGCTTTCGGAATATTAATATCATGAGCATCTTGATCTATTAAACTCAAATTAAACTCCTTATGTGCATCTGTATCTAAATTATCAAATTCCCATAATATTTTATTATCGTTTTCTTTATATGATATAGTAATTTGTTCTCCATTATTTAAACATTTCAAAATATTACTTAAACTTTTCATACTAACTGACAAATATAAATCATCTTCTCTTTTTTTATCAAAAATAAATTTATCAAAATCTTCTCTATTTAATAACATTTGAATAAAACTAACATGACTTGAATCTAATGATTCTAATGAAATGCCATCTTCATTTATTATTAAAATTCCTACATCTAAAACTTCTTTTAATAAATCCATTATTTTTTTAAAAATATTACCATCTTTAAGACAAATTATTGTAGTACCATTATATTTATTCCCTACTTCTTCTTCTGATTCTTCTTCAGATATTTCAGAAGTAGATTCTAATTCTGATTCTTCTTCTGATTCTTCTTCTGATTCTTCAATCTTATCTTTTTCATCTATCTTGACTTCTTCTTCTAATATTAATTCGATTAATTTCTTCTTCTTTTCTCCATTATATCCATCAATTTTTTTACTTTTACATATTTGCTTTAGTTCCGGACATTTCTTTTTATTCAATAATTCTTTAGTATATTTTTTTACAATCACTTTTTCCGATTTAGGCATATTAAATTATATTAATTATAATTTAAATAAATTCAATTTTTTTAACTATAAGTTATTTATACTTAAAATATATTGTATAAATTATATAAAATGGGTTGTTTTCCTTGCTCTACTATAATACCAATTTTTGCTATTGTAATTATAATTATTTTGTTTTTTTTTCAAAAAAAACACGAAAATTTTGACAGCGAACCTTTCCCAGCAGACAATTGTAAAAGTTTAAAAAAAAAAAATAATATAGATTGTGAATGCGTTAGAAAATCTGATAGTCATAATCAATGTACTACGAAAGTTAATTGTGTAGAATCTACTTCTGAAATATCTGGTTATGAAGAAAATTATACTCCTTTTAATCCACCTGTCCAATTTACTAACTGGATTAAAGAAAAAACAACTGACAGATATTTAGATACTAAAACAATACATACTTATATCCCAAAAGAATGTTTATATAAAAATGGAATATTTAATCATGGAATTATTGGTGAAACTGATATTGATGAAATTAAACAAAAAAATATTAGTTATCCACCGGATGTACCAAAGGAAAATGTAGTTCAATCTAATTATTATTCTTGTAGAATGAATTAAAATAATTTATAAATACGACTAGATATAAATAATAAAAATGGAACTAATATACCTGCTAGAATTGATATTAAAAATAAATCCTTTTTAAAAGTACATTGTGTTTGATTTTTTGCATATTTAACAAGTTCTACATCATTTGGACAAAATCCTAAAATACTACATATATTTAATGAAAATAATGTTATAGAAAGTCCAATAAGTCCAAGTGTAAATAATGATATATTTTTTAATAAAACTGTTAAAATACAAGCAATTATTAATATAAATGTAAAAAAAATCAGAAAATATTGCGATACTTTTATTGCCATTATGTTATATAATATTATATACATAATAGTAATATTTAAAACTAAATTTTTTAAAATAATTTTTTTATATTTTTTATGAATGAAATTACTATATCATATGAAAAAATAATATAACTTACAAAAAATCCACATAATAAAGCAGTAAAATACATATTTTTTGTATAATTACATCTTTGTCCTAATTTTGTTCGCGACCACATAGTCTTTTCTGTATTTAAAATACAAAAATTTCCTATAGCACAATGGCATATTGTCGTAAGAGATATAACTAATGATAATAATAATAATGTATATATATTTACTTGTTTTGTATAAATAAGTAAACCCGAACATACTATTGCAATTATAGTAAAAACAATTGAAATAATTTTACCAAATTCATTTGGTTCAGTTTTTACTATATTTTGATTTTTAATTAAAATAGATTTATCTTTTACTTGATTTGCTTTCTTTTTAGATAAAACAATTTCTTTCTGAGAAGAAACTATATTAACTTGTTTTTTTTCAGGTATTTGTTCAGGTATTTTTTCAGGTATTTGTTTTTTCAACAATAATTTATTTGTTTGATTTATTAATTTATTAACTTTAGAATTTAATTTACTATTGGATTTAACATTTTCTACTTTATTTTTTTTTAAGTTTTGTGTATGTTCTTTCTTACTTGATTTTAATTCATCGATAGAACTATTTAATAAATCTTTATTTAAATTATGTTTTTTTTGTAATTCTTTTAAAGATATATTTTGAAAAGTTTCAAATTGTTTATATTCCATATTATCTATTCTTATACATAATAGATATATTTTTTATTAGTTTCATTTTTTTGGTATTTGTTTTTTTTTCCGTAATGGTGTTGGAGTTCCAAACAAAACATTTTTAATAAAAACACCAAAAGTTGGATCTTTATATGGATCTTTGCCATGAGTATATGTTCTCCATAAAGCATTATCCAATCTAATATTAGTTTTATCATTATTAAGAGCATTTAATGCTTCTTCTCGGCCATTTTTGATTTCAATTGCTTCTTGCATCATTCCTGTATATACTCCTCTATTATCATTTAATATTTCAATTGCTTTTTGTTCTTTATTTAATGTTTGTTGCATCATATTAGTATAAATATTTCTATTTTCCTCCAACATTGATAATATTTTTTTATTAATATTTAGTGATTCCTCAGTTAGTTCTTCTAATTTAGAAACACGCTTATTCAATTTGCTTTGATCTTCAATTATTTTATCAACTTTATTAGATAAAATTTGATCCATTAATTCCCAGTCCTGAAAATTTTTATTCATTGTAGTAGTATTTATGTTATTCGACATATATTATAATAGTTTAGATATTTTATATAAAAAAAAACATCTATTTATTCTTTTATGTATTTTTTATTTATTTTTTATTTTTTCTATGTACTTTATATCTTAAATTATTTAAATAATCTTCATCTAAATTTAATGAAATTGATTTTTCTAAAGACTTAGTTTTATTCCATATTTTTATGATAGCGACATTTGTACGCGGACTTAGAGATATTCCATTAATATCATTTCGATGTTTATTATCACTAGTAATTATTTCACCTATCATTTTTGCAGACATTTCAATCCAATGAGAATTAATATCATCTTTTTCAATAATATAAGACCAGGTTCCGCCATTGCGATTTTTGGCATCTTCCCATAATGGGAATACACCCTCTCTCATAAGAAAGTACATATTTGTTGAATAATCGGGAATTGCTTTGTAAAATTTCCAAAATCCTTCAATTGTATTAAAAGAATAGATTTGTTTATAACTTTCCTTAAGCCAATTTTTATCATATACTTTGTGAATCCAAACAATCCAAGTATTATTTAAAGAATTTGTTTGTTTTACTATATCTTTCTTTTCCATTATTAGTTTATTTGATATTAAAATTATAATCTTATTAATTAATAATTATAACAATATGCTTTCTTATACATCTAAAAAATCAATTTTAAGTTTTTTTACTTCATATATATATTCACCGAGTATGTCTATATATAATTATTTCACATCACTTTATAATTCTTATTATTCCGATGAAGAAATTAAAGTAGATATAGAATCAAAAACAATAGAAATAACTTTTTGTACTAATGATAAATTATATAAAATAAAGACAGACTTAGTTAATAATAATTTAAAAGAAATTTGTCAAAAACTTGAGATAGATATACAAAATGAACTTTCCATATCCCAAAAAACATATTTATCAGCTATAATAAATGATGATTATGATATAACTGATGTACTTACACAATATAGTGGGCCATTTGGTGATTTTTATCAACGTTATGGTTTAGATATGAAAGTAGATTATATTGTACCAACTAATTTAAAAGAAGATTTTGAATCATTAAAAATAATTGATGATGAAGCAGAGATATATGAATTTAATAATTTAAATGATATATTGAGAACCGGTTACAATATAAATTGGTTTAATAATTTAAGTAATTCTGAAAAAATAAAAACAATTAAAAAATGTCCTTACATCTAATAAGAACATTTAGATACATACTCTTGCCATGATTTAATTTCTATATTATTTTTATTATTATTATTATTGAATAATGATGATATGAATAAAGTAGCATTCTTTATATTCGTAAAGAGTGGAATATTATTATCAATCGCACATCGTCGAATCATATATCCATTTGTTTGTGATATATATGACCTTTTTTTAGGTATATTTACTACTAAACCTATTTTTTTGGATTTTAAATAATTAATTACATTATCTTTGTCATTATCTTGAATTTTATTCAATAATATACTTTCGATATTTTCATCTTTTAAAAAGTCATGAGTTCCTTTTGTTGAATATAATGTATATCCAAGCAATACTAATTTTTTTACAGATTCCAAAAATTCAGCTTTAAATTGAATAGAACCAATTGATATTAAAGCACTTTTAATTTTTGAAATATTTATTCCAGAACTAACTACAGAATTTAAATATGTTTCATATTTGTTACTCCCAAAACAAGCTACTTCTCCAGTTGATGACATTTCAACTTTTAATACTGGATCAACTCCATCTAATCTTGTAAAAGAAAACATTGGACATTTAATCGCAATATAATCTATGTCATAAATATCAATTGGAACTCTTTTAACATCATATCCCATCATTGATTTAGTAGCCAACTCAATAAAATCTACATTTAATGTTTTAGATACAAATGGAAAAGAACGAGATGCTCTTAAATTACATTCGATTACTTTGATAGCATTATCTTTGGATAAAAATTGTATATTAAATGGTCCTGTAATATTTAAAAATTTACATATTTGTTTAGAAACTTTTCTAATTTTTTTGATTGTTTCTATATATAATTTTTGAGCAGGTAAAATTAATGTAGCATCTCCAGAATGAACACCTGCGTTTTCAACATGTTCAGATATAGCATAATTTATTACTTTTCCCGAACATCCAACAGCATCAAATTCAATTTCTTTAGCACCTTCAATAAATTTTGATACAACAATTGGATATTTTGAATTAATTTCTGATAAATTTTTCAAATAATTATTTAAATCCGTCATAGAATAAGCAACTATCATAGCAGAACCACTTAATACATATGATGGACGAATAATAACTGGAAATTCAATCTTATTAGCAAATACTTCAATATCCTTTATGTCAATTAATTCTTTCCATTTTGGTTGATCAATTTTTAATGTATCCAATGTTCTTGAAAATTTATATCTATCCTCAGCATTGTCTATAAATTCTGGTTGTGTTCCTAAAATTTTTACACCATTTATTGATAATGGCATTACTAATTTATTTGGAATTTGACCTCCAACAGAAACAATAACTCCACTACTATTTTCAATTTCATATATATCTAATACCCTTTCTAATGATAATTCTTCAAAATATAATCTATCAGTTTCATCATAATCTGTTGAAACTGTTTCTGGATTATAATTAATCATAATTGATTTTTTATGAATTTTTTTTAAAGTTTTTAAACAAGATACAGCACACCAATCAAATTCACAAGAAGAACCTATCCGATAAGAACCACAACCTAATACAATTACACCATTATCATTAAAATCTAAATCACTTTCTGTACCATTATATGTACAATACAAGTAATTAGTTTTAGCTGGAAATTCAGCAGCCAATGTGTCAATTTGCTTAACACATGGAATTATATTTTTTTGTTTTCTTATATTTCGTATCAAACTTTCATTAAAATTTAATAAACTTGATATTTGCTTATCCGAAAATCCACATTTTTTTACTTTTAATATTATATCGCGATTAGTCAATACATCATTCTGCTTTTGTAACCATTTTTCTGTATCAACTAAAGATTTAAATTTATTTAAAAACCATTTGTTCATTAATGTATAATCACTAATATCATTAACATCCATATCACGACAAAATGCTTCAAATATAACAAATATTCTACTATCAGTTGGTTTTTTTAATTCTTCAATTAATTCTTCATTTGTCATACGTTTTAATCTTGGAGTAGAAGTTAATAATGATATAAAATCATCATTCATCATTCTCAAACCTTTCATAAAACATTCCTCAAATGTTCGTCCTATAGCCATAATTTCACCAATTGATTTCATACAAGAACCTATAATATTAGATGAATTTGTGAATTTTTTATTATCCCATCTAGGAAATTTTACTACACAATAATCCAAACTTGGTTCAAAACAAGCAATTGTCGATTTTGTAATCATATTTTTTAAATCTATTAAATCTTTTCCTAAAGAAATTTTAGTAGCAATATAAGCTAATGGATATCCAGTTACTTTTGATGCTAAAGCACTTGAACGAGATAAACGGGCATTAACTTCTATTACATAATACTTATCACTTTTTGTATCTATCGCAAATTGAACATTACATTCTCCTACAATATTTAAATGACGAGCAATTTTGATTGACGATTCTCTTAATTTAAAATATTCATGATTGTTTAATGTTAATGATGGTGCAATTACAATAGAATCACCTGTATGAACTCCAACAGGATCTATATTTTCCATATTACATACAACAATACAATTATCATTGTTATCTCGAACAACTTCATATTCTACTTCTTTCCATCCCTGTAAAGATTTACTTAAAGTTACTTCTGGAGATTTACTTGAAGATAATTTAAACATAGTTATTAATTCCTTATCATTTTTTACAAATCCACTTCCTAATCCACCTAAACTATAATTAGTACGAACTAATATAGGATAACCAATATTATTAGCCCAATTAATAGCAGAATCTTCATCATGAATAATTGTTGTTGGAATTATTGACTCATTTATCTCCTCTAATGTCTCATTAAATAAAACCCTATCCTCTGTAGTCTCAATTGTTTTTATTGAAGTACCCAAAACACGAACATTATTTTTTTCTAAAATACCACTTTTATTTAATAAAATTCCACAATTTAAAGCGGTTTGTCCACCAAATTGTAATAAAATACCATCTGGTTTTTCTTTTTCAATTATTTTACTTACCGTATCTAATGTTACAGGCAAAAAATATGTTTTATCAGCCATATAATTAGATGTTTGAACTGTTGCTATATTTGGATTTATTAATACAATTTCTATATTTTCTTCTTTTAATGCTTTAATACATTGAGAACCAGAATAATCAAATTCACCTGCTTGACCTATAGAAATTCCCCCAGAACCTAAAACCAAAACTTTATAAATCGGTTCTTTTGTTCTAAAATTAATTGTATTTACTGGAAATTTTTTCGTATTAATTAATGAAGAAAACGTATCAAATAAAAAATTTGTGTCCTCTGGACCACCATTACCTTCCGGGTGAAATTGAACTGAAAAAAAAGGCTTAAATTTATGAATTATACCTTCATTACTATGATCATTACCATTTATAAATAAAGGTCTCCATTCATCATTTAATGATGATTCATCAACTGCGAATCCATGATTTTGTGATGTAATATAACATTTCATATTACGCAAATCAATTGCTGGTTGATTCATACTTCTATTTCCAAATTTCATTTTATAAGTAGAAGCACCCGTTGCTAATGCCAAAATTTGATGACCTAAACATATTCCAAAAATTGGAATATTTTTTTCCAACATTTTTTTCACATTATTTATTAAAATATCCAACATTAAAGGATTACCTGGACCATTTGATAATAAAATACCATCAATTTTTTCCTCAGTAAAATCATAATTCCATGGAACTATAATTAATTGGACATCATATTTTAATAAATTTGTTAAAATACTTTTTTTACAACCACAATCAACTACTAATATTTTCTTTGAACCATCTCCTATAATTTTTTTTTCTCTAATTGATACATTTTTAACAATATTTTCTTTATTTGGATTCCAATAATCAATGGATTGATTAGGAAATTCAATCTTACATAGCGGACTACCACTAATTCTTATTTTTTTTGTTAATTCTCTTGTATCTATATCATATAATCCTGGAATCTTCTCCTCTTTTAACCATTCAGATAAAGATTGTATAGCATTATAGTGTTCATAATTATCCGAATAATCAGCAACAATTACTGCCTTGACATGTATTTTCTCTGATTCAAAATATTTTAAAAATCCAAAGTCGTCTTTATCTTTATTTGGTACTCCATATATTCCAATTATTGGAAATGTTATTACCAAAATTTGACCATGATAACTTGGATCAGTTAAAGATTCCGGATAACCAACCATACCTGTATTAAAAACTAATTCACCAGATACAGATTTTTCATATCCAAAAGATTTACAAGAAAAACTTGTATTATCTTTTAATTTTAGAGTAATAGTATTTTGATTCATTTAAAATATAATAAATTATGGATAGTAATACTTATATTATAAATTATTGTATCTTATTTAAATATATCAATTTTTTTTATATTTAAATTATTAATTATTAATTAAGAATTAAACAAATATTATAGTATAAATATGGAAACTGCTAAAATTAATACTGATAATGAATGGACAACGGTTGTAGATAAAAAAAAAGTAAAAAAAGAAAAAAGAATGAAAAAAAAACTTTTAAAGGAACAAAAAAATTATCACAATAATTCTAGAAAATTATATAAAAAAAATACAAAAACTGAAATTAAATCTAAAACAAAAATTCAAGAAACTACAGATAAAAAAAACAATATTGTAATTATAACAAATGCTTTTAATAGTTTATTAAACGAATTTGATGAATCATCTGAATAATTATTATAATATTAATAACTCAAATTAGTAATATAATAATATTATTTTGCAAAATTAGCTTTGATTATGTGATAACCATCGTATTTGGGGAAAACGATATATTCGTTTATTACTTGGATTTAAAAAAGGACGGAATGTAATTTTTGGAGTTGGTAATTCCCTCCAATTATCATTTGTATGAGAATATTTTGCTTTTCCAAGTGGTTCATATTTAAACTTCTTTGTTATTCTAAATAAAAAAAATAAAATTACTAATGCTATTATTAGAAATAATAATTTTTTTATACTTACTGATGGTAAAACATTAATACTAAACATTTATTATTTTAATATATTTTTATTTTAACTGTTTTCTATTATAATTAATTGCATTTTTTCTAAAACATATCTTTTTACTTTTTCTTTATCATAAATTAACTTTTTAACAAAAAACTCTTCGTTAAAATTTAAAGGAACTTTTAAAACTATAATTTTAGATAAATTCTGTAAATTATTACATATACTCCACATAGGTGTAGTTGATAAATATAAATTAACCTTTTTTTTGTATTTATATTTTTTACCACCCCACGGCGGATCTATATATATTACATCTTGTTTTAACCTATGTATCATTTCTAAACAATTACCTTGAAAAACAGAAACATTTTTACAACCATAAGTTTCTACATTATGTTGTAAAAACTGACATCTTTCACTAGAAATTTCTATCGCATTTATATGTTTAAATACATGTGAAAATCTTATAGTATCACCACCAACACACGCAGTCATATCTGTAATAGTTCCTTTTTTTGATACATAAGATGAAATAATTTCAGCAATTCTTTTTGATTCTTCCAATGGTGTCATACTATATACAGCTACATTATCCATTTTTAATTTACGAAGAAAACTCTCTCTTCCTTCAAATAAATATTGTAAATTTTCTATTGGTAAAGATTTAATTATATTTCTCATCTTGCTATTACTCAATATAATAAGTAATTTAAATTATTTCATTATTGTTATTTCATTTTTAAATTTTTATTTTTTATATCGTTAAAAAAAATAAAAATTAATATCCTCTATTTTATATAATACATTATGAGTGGACTAGATCTTGAATTAAAAAAATTTGATATTCGTAAAATTAGTGATGACGCAGTCATTGCCGCAATTGGGCGAAGAAGAACTGGAAAATCTATAATATTAAAAGATATTTTATATAATAAAAGACATATTCCGTTTGGAACTGTAATATCAGGAACTGAAGCAGCTAATGAATTCTTTTCTGATTTTATTCCAAAAACTTATATTTTCCATGAATATGATAAAAAAATTATTAATAATGTTCTCAAAAGACAAATTAATCTTATAAAAAAAATGAAATCAAATGATAGACGATATAAAACAGTTGACCCTAGATTATTTTTAGTATTAGATGACTGCTTATTTGACGATTCTTGGACACGGGATAAATGTATCCGATCTGTATTTATGAATGGAAGACATTATAAAGTAATTTTTTTTGTAACTATGCAATATCCATTAGGAATTCCCCCGGCATTGAGAACTAATATTGATTTTACATTTATTATGCGAGAACCTTATTATTCAAATCGTAAAAAAATTTATGAACAATATGCTGGCTGTTTCCCAAATTTTCAAATATTTTGTGATGTTATGAATTCATTACAACAATTTGAATGTTTAGTTATTAGTAATAACGCAGAATCAAATAGATTAGAAGATCAAGTATTTTGGTTTAAAGCT
>CETA01090995.1_pt1 | contig 11539 bp, 15 predicted proteins | sample 531251 | NCBI WGS metagenome assembly CETA01 (sample SAMEA2622362, study PRJEB7988) | marine metagenome | biome: marine biome (ENVO:00000447); feature: mesopelagic zone (ENVO:00000213); material: "saline water (ENVO:00002010), including plankton (ENVO:xxxxxxxx)" | depth 380 m
AGGGCGCGGTCCCTCTGTCCTACAATTCCAAGCCCAACAGGAACTGCAACGACAAGAGACGAGAAGACGCATGCCTGAACAAATCGACGTCACAGGGATCTTCCACGACGTCACGGGCAAGCCCTTCAATTCCGATCGCAAGGCCTGCCGCGCGCTCAATCGCATGATCGACAAGCAGGACCACATCATGGTCGAGCTGCCGATTCACCGGCTCAGGGCCACACAGCGCTACGTCAACGGCGATTACATCGAGGCATCACTGAGACACCGTCCAGGCACTCCTGACTTCTCGCCAGCGGTGACCAAGTATAACCAGATCTACTACGTGACCGACGGACATCACCGCATTGTCGCGCTGCATTCCTACGGTGCTACCATGGTTGCCGTGCGGCTCTTCGACCTCGATGGCGATACGCAGACCGATATGCCGATCCTCGAATTTCTCGGGATCTGACCCCTCCCAACGGAGAATACCATGACCAATAACTACAGCGACGCCGATCAGGCGCGCGACCTCGACTATGTCAATGACCTCAAGGAAGAGGTCAACAGTCTCTACCTGAAGCTCTTCCGGCTCAATGTCGGTGGTCGCTTCCATGCTTTTCTCGAATGGTGCGGCGTGATGCACGAGCATCTCAATATCTGCGAGGATATGATCCGACGCGGAATACCAGCATTCGAGATGAACCGGCATACCGGATCCACGCCTGAGATTCCCGGTTACCGCCTGACTTACATGGCAGAAAAGCTCGAGTGCATTTTCGACGGGCTGCTCGATATTCAGGCGCACGGCACAAATGAAGCTGCACCCAAGGAGGACAAGACGAAGGAGGCCTACAGGGCCACCGAACATCTTACCGATATTCCGCGTCACCATCAGACCCAGCGGGCTCTGGATGACCAGCTGCGCGACCTCTCGGTCGTGGCCAGCCGGCTGGGGCTCTACGATGCGGCAGATTTCCTGCGAGACAAGGTTGAGAGGAAAAAGAAATGAAAAACGACGCATTCGGTGACCGGATGAAGTCTTACGAGAAACGTGAGACCGATCGCCGCTTCATGAACTTTGCCCCTGTCATCGCCCGAATGGATGGCCGCGGCTTCTCGAAGTGGACCAAGGGTCTCGAGCGTCCATACGACAAGAACCTGTCCGATGTCATGGTCGAGGTCACCCGCAAGCTGGTCGAAGAGACTGGCGCCCGGATCGGTTACACCCAGAGCGACGAGATCACGCTCGTGCTCCTGGTGGAAGACATCAAGCAGTCGATGATGTTCGACGGCAAGACCCAGAAGCTGTGTTCGGTGCTCGCTTCGATGACGACGGCGCTGTTCATCACCGAATGCCTCAAGCGCGAGAGCGCCGAGATTGCCCGTCGCGCCTTGAACGCTCCGCACTTCGATGGGCGGGTGTTTCAGGTCCCCACCAAGACCGAGGCGGCCAATGCTGTTCTGTGGCGCGAAAAGGATGCCTGCAAGAATGCAGTGTCCATGTCAGCGCGCGCTTTCTGTTCGCACTCTGAGCTGCAGGGCAAGAGCGGACCGGAAATGCAGGAAATGATGTTCCAGCGCGGACAGAACTTCAACGATTACCCTGCCTTCTTCAAACGCGGCTCTTTCCTCCAGGCACGCACCCGGGAAACCGGATTGCCTGCCGAGGCTGCCAAGTTTCTTCCCGAAGGCTCTGGCAGCAAGGTTCTGCGGAGGTCGATCGAACGGATCGACATGCCGATCTTCTCCAAGGTCACCAACCGCGAACAGGTTATTTTCGAAGGCTCTGAACCAATGACGGATACGGACAACGACGAGTAGGAAGGAAAAGGGAATGCAGAACCCGGTAAGCGCGCACAAGATCGAATCCATTGGCGGCAAGGCCTGGGCCCTGGTTCCCCTGTTCACGCTCAAAGATCCCGACCCCTCGCATAATATGGGACGAGGACTGCGGGACAGCGCCCTCATGATCGTTGCGGCCGCTGCCGATATCAGCAAGGACCAGCGCACAGCCGACCTCGCCAAGATGTCAAAGAATATCAATCCGGACGCTATAACCCTGATCACCAGTGCCCTGAATGGCAAGGGGACAGGCGATCCTGAAGATTCCTCCACTTTCATCGAGGTGTTCGAGCGCGTCTATGTCAGCATTGCGCCCGATGGCTATGCGACGATTGGAATCATCAACGCCGATGAAACCACTATCGGCCAACAGAACCATGTCCTGAGAGCTGACGGAAAGGGCGGTTGGCAAATGGGCCGATGGGGATGCATGACACAGACAGAGCGCGATCAAGTCAAGGCAATCGTGGCGCAACACGCCCAGAAGGTAATCGAAAACAGCCCTCATGCAGAGCTGTGCACCGTAAACTGGAGCAAAGCCGTCAATTGCAGCGGCGTGGATGCAGGATGCCTCGTTACGTTTCAACCAGAGATTTCGAGGGTAAGGCGAAGCAGTGGAACTGGCATTCACATCAGCAGCTACGTAAAGCATGCACTCGACAAGGACGAATTCGAAACCCGCTTGAAAGCCAGCGTCGAAGATCGTCTTCAACCTTACCTGCAGCATCTTGAAACACTGAAACAGATCAGTGTCACCATGGACAAGGGACGCGGCATCTTCCTGTCGCATGGATACGATGTCCGATTTGAACTCGAAGAAGGCAAGGGCCTCGACGATCCCCGGATGATCGCAACGCATTACGGCAATCACGTCGGCGCCTTCATCTTCGCCTATGATCTCAAGACCAATCTTACCGGATACGAAAAGGCGCTCGCCATTCTGGAAGAAAGCTTAGCGCGAATAACTTCTCCGGAATCTGCAAGGAGAAAGCTGACCCATCTGCAACCGGAAAGCGTCAAGCCAGGGATGCGCACCATGAGTTCCTACATGATGGAACTTCTGCGTTACCGGTCCAAGGATCCACTACGAGATGCCGCACGCATCCTTGCCCACGGCGAGAGGAAGTGGACTGCTCAAGATTTCAGCGATCTGTTCGGATGCAAGACCGATATCGAGATGTCGGTAACCGTGAACAATGGACAAGTGCGCTGCTCGGGCAGCCTGGGGAACGATGTCACCATCAAGAACAGGGCCATTGTCCTGCGCAAACTCAACCTGCCCGAGATCCTGCTTCAGAAACTCAAGGGAAGCGGGACCGAGATGCGCGTCAGGGAAATCATCGATCACCCCTGCCTGCCCAACAGCGCCATCGAGCGAATCGACTTTAACACCGCTGCGGCCGGCGACACCGTGGTCATATGGCCACTCGATTCCGTTTTCGAGAAAGTCGAGATCAAGGCCGACGACCTATCATTGAGCCAGCCACCAAAGGCAATGGCAGCATAACAAAAAAGGGACCAACACTATGGAAGACATCAAGCCAATCAACGAAAAGTCCGAAGGCGATTGCGGCTATATCGCAGGCTACAAGGGCAAGAAGATTGCCCTTTACGCAAAATCCCTGTCGGCGGCCAGCGAGCTTGGCCAGAGCCACCTCAAGGTGACCAAGAAGGATCGCGGCCTGTTCTGGGTCACGCTCGCGGAACGCGCCGATGGCAGCGTGGTGTCGCAGAGCACTGTAATCTGATCGGGAGACGAGCATGACCAAGGCTGCTTCTGCATCCGTTATTCCACTGCGAGAGGATATAGACGATCCGCTCGTTGCATATCTTCTCGTGCGCACCGACCTTCCCAGTCTCGGCCGCGGCAAGGCCTATGCCCATGCCATGCACGCCGGGAATCATCTTACACACGACTTGTGGGTAACACCCTTGCTCAACGAGGAGGACGTCGATCCGCGCGTCGTTGCCTGGCACGAACAGGGAAGAGGTTTCGGCACCACGCTGGCCGTCGGAGATGACGGCGAAGTCGGGGGGCTCAAGCTTAAGCAGCTGGTCGATGCAGCCAAGGCTTGCGGGCATCTCGCCGGCATCGTCGTCGATGACAGCTATCCCTATCATCTCAATGACGAGACGCTTGGATTGATCGATCCCAAGCACCATTCACTCGCTCCCCAGAAAACGCTGAATGGCTGGCGCTGCTATCGCCAGGAAATCACCGCCGGCTGGGTGCTGGGCCACAAGAACGACCTCGGTATACTGCTGTCGCAGTTCGGTCTCGTTCCCAACGACTGAAGGGCCACCATGACCCCACTAGAAGAAATGCACCGAGACCTTGAGAACGCCAAGGCACTTGCTAACAAGGACCCCTCGGATCTCCGGCACTCGAATCCGGGCAAGGTGAAGCGACAATTTCGCGAACAGCGCGAAGCAGCCCGCCACGTCACCGCTCTCGTGCGCGCGATCGATATCGCGGAGATGCTCGAGGCAAGGGACATACCGTGGACCCGGGAAGGAAGGGCCATCTGCTTCCAGATCAGAGACGGCTCGAAAATGCCGGTTCTAGGCGAAACCAACGAGCCCGACAGGCTTGAGCGTCAGTTCGAAGCCATGAACAAGGAAACGGGTCCTGAACAGCGCGAAGCCCTCTTGCTCGCCAACCTCAATGTCGAGGCTTCGCGCGACTTCAAATGGATTCGCGACCGGATGGCCGGGACAAGTGCGCCCAAGTTCCGCAAGCAGTTCCTGACCAGCTCCGGCCTCATCCACGACCGGGAATACTGGCTTGAGATGACTTCGCTCGCGAGTGATTACGAACTTCTCAGCGAACACGAAGGTGAGTTCGGTCCGTGGTTCACAGCAACGGGCCTTGGCACGGCATGGATCTATTCCTGCTACATGGCGGGCAATATCCCCATGACAAAGGCCGCCAAGTTTGGACCGCAACGCCAGATTGAGCTCGATGCAATACTCGCTCACCATGCCCAGAAGCTTGGTGCCTTGCCGCAAGACCTCAAAAACCTGGCCGGCGTATGAGCGACCTGTTCTCTTCCGCACCCGATGCCGGTGAAGCTGTGAAGCCGCTTGCCGAGCGCATGCGCCCCACTTCGCTCGCCGATGTTATCGGCCAAGAGCATCTCACAGCGCCTGCCGCACCGATCGGGAGAATGGTTGCGGCCGGAAAGCTGCAAAGTCTTGTGCTGTGGGGGCCTCCAGGCACCGGCAAAACCTCGCTCGCACGGCTACTTGCCAATCTGGTAGGACTGCGGTTCGTTGCCATTTCCGCGGTCACCACCAACGCCAAGGAAATGAAAGCCGTCTTCGCCGAGGCCGAGATGCACGCCAATACCGGCAAGGGAACCTGCCTATTTGTCGATGAGATTCACAGGCTCAACAAATCACAACAGGACCAGTTTCTCGGGCCCATGGAAGCGGGACATGTCACGCTCGTCGCCTGCACGACCGAGCATGTTGCCTACGAACTCAACGACGCTCTTCTCAGCCGCGCCAAGGTCCTGAAGCTTGCTGCTCTGGGACCAGAAGCTCTGACAACGATCATGCAACGCGTCGAGGCGAGAATGGACAGAACCATTCCTCTCGATAATGAAGCTCGCCAAGCACTGATTGACGGTGCCAACGGCGATGCCCGGCATATGATCAATCAGATCGAGGCGGTTTACGATGCCGACCCTGCCGAACCCCTGACGATCGCAGATCTGCCTTCGGTTCTGGGCGTCGGCATGTGGCGCAGTGATCGCGACCGCGATTATCACTACGACCGCGTTTCCGCGTTCCAGAAGTCAATCCGTGGCAGCGACCCGGATGCCGCGCTCTACTGGTTTGCACAGATGCTCGAAGCAGGTGAAGAAATGCAATTCATCCTCCGGCGCCTCACCATCATGGCCAGCGAGGAGGTCGCGATGGCTGACCCCATGGCGATCCTCCAGTGCACCGCGGCCCGCCAGTCCTATGACACATTGGGTTCACCCGAAGGCGAATATGCCGTTGCACAGGCCATCGTGTATGTTGCGACAGCTCCCAAATCGAATGCAGTCTACAAGGCTTACCACGCGGCGCGCGCCCTCGCCCGGGAGACGGGCGATGTCTACCCGCCCGACCGGATCATAAATCATCCCACAGCCAACCTCGCCAAGGAGCGTGGCTACAAATACGACCACGATTTCGACGGCGCATTTTCAGGACAGAGCTTCTGGCCCGATTCCGTCGGACGCCGGCAGGTCTATAATCCCAGCCCGCGCGGGTTCGAAGCACAGATAGGAAAGCGCCTCGCGCACTGGGCAAGCCTGCGCGATCCGCACCCGACACCAAACAACAAAAACGACAGAGATTCTGAGAAGGAAAAGAAATGACTTCGATCAGCCAATTTCGCCGCGAACGCCTCGATCTTGCCATGGCGGATATCGGCATTCGTGAGGCCGAATATCACACCTGCCCCAACCCGGACTGGATCCTGATTTCATTCAAGCATCCCGACGTCAAGGAAGGCTACACCATGATGGGTGAAAGCTTCTTCGATTTCCGCAAGGCCTATACCCAGGCACTTCGCAACAGAGGCTTCACCATGGAAGTCGACAATCAGGGCGCCAATCCCATCGGAATGTCGGTCCGCGACTTCCTTCCCGACGAAGAATATCTCATCGACGGAGAAATTCTTGGCCTCGATAAGGATGGCTGCCTTCTCCAGTGGAACGGGGACGAATCCTACATCTACAACTGCGGCGAGACGCCGGAACAGTATGGCATCGATGCTATCAGCGCCAACGAAATGGAGCGCATCAAGCCGGAAATGGATGCACGCGCCTATCTCGCGCAGGCGCTGAAAGACGCAGCATAATCGATACAAGGAATCCAAATGACCGAAGCAAAAACCGAAGCCATCCTGCGCGAAGCCGGCCTCAATGATGAACAGATCAACCTTGCCGGGATGGCAATCTCTCACGGAGCCTATCAGCTGGCAAATCAGGGCCGTGTTCCTCTCCAGGCCTTAATCCTCAAGGAAAGCGAAGACCGGCCTGAGCGCGAAATCGCTATGCTCGCATGTCCAGTTCTGGAGGACGAGGAAACCAAGAACATGTTCATGGAAACCGTGCGCTATGTCGCACACATGGAACAATCGCCGACCGTCGCCATCCTCATGGAAGCATGGACAACGGCCGATTTGCCAGAAGAAGAAGTCCCCGCTTTGCTCGAACAATACGGCTCCATAAGCAAAATCCCAGGGGCCGGCGAAGCAATCTGTGTCATGGTCAATTCCGATGAAGGCAAATACCAGGTTAGCGCAGCCATAAAACGAGACGATGGGGGAGCCCTCGCCGGATTCGGCAAAATTACCGCTGCACTCGACAAGGATGGACACATGGTCGGACGCCTGATTCATTCGCGCTACTCCGAAGAAGATAGGGCTGATCCCTCCTTTGCAGAGCGCATCAAATATATGGAGGCCTACCTCCACGGACGTCTCGCGGAAGTGGAACCAAATCCGGATTCCAATGACAACAGCAGCATCCACTAACCAGTTAAAAATGGAGCAGATCAAGCCGGAAATAAAGGCACCAGCCTATCCCGCTAAAGCTATGGGAACTGTAACCGCATGAACTATATCGAATACTTCCACCACGAAATGGTGAAGCTTCATGACGAAGGCACCGATTTTTACGGTGCCGATCCTGTCTCCGACATCCAGATCGCCTATGAGGAAGCAAGCGGAGATCATGTGCCGGCAAAATACCGACTAAGCGGACTCGATGAGATCAAAAAAGAACGCCTCACCCGTGAAGAAGATATCAGGATCCAAAACGAGAAAATGCAGGAACAGGCGGCAGCCAGCAAGGCAGAAGAAAAAGCCAATCCTCGCATTATCGACGTCTATGTCGGTGGCCACCCCTACAAGGTCAGCCGCGAAGACAATGGCCGGCTGCGCTTCGTCAAGAATCCCGATCACTTCCTCGTGAAGCGCCTTTCGCCGGTTTTCGGAGGTGAGGGCGACGAAGACCCCAACAGCATGGGAATTGCCTTTGCCAAAGGAGAGATCTCGCTGCGCGACTATGCCGAGATGAATATCGGCATGGGCTATTCGCTCGATGGCTTCGAGGAATTGCACAATTTCGAAGATCTGGAAGTGCGCTGCGATATCCCTCAGCTGTGCCGTGAAGGGCGACATTTCACGCCAGCCGACGACCAGGCAAGAGCAACTGCCTCCTGATGCCCTACTATCACGCGACACGTCGGCACCGACTGGAAGCGATCTTCAGGGAAGGCCTGCATCCCCGAGCGGTCCAGAACTTCGAGTGCGAGCCCGGCGTCTATCTTGCAATCGATCCGCTCATTGCCTTTGGCTTCCTGCTCGAGGACTTTTTCGCCAAGGCAACCGATGAGACCAAGCCTTCGGAGGAGTTGAAGGACTTCGTGGTTATTGTCGTCGACGATTCCCGCGTGAATGCCGCACTGCTGAAACCCGATCCCAATGTCGAGGGCCATTGGCAGGAGCGACTGTTCCTGCACCACGGCGATATCGACGTCACCGGCATGCCGGTCCTCGATGCCGACATCCTGTTTCCACCCGACGAAAGACCCAATTACCAAGATTCCTGAGAAGAAAGGAAAAGCGACCTCCCCGTTGCCGCCTGTCACAAGGGCTGCAACGAGGGGGCCGTAAGGCACCCGGGCCGTGAAGAGCCCGTCGACCCCGCATGCGCCTTCAAGGCTCATGACGGCAAACCCTTCACACCAATACCGCATGACTTGATCATCCATATCCCTGGACGGTCGGCACGCGGCAATGGGGTCAGCTGCACATCCAAGTCCGACCGTCACGGGAAACTACTATGACCAAGACTACGCCTATCCTCCTCGATCGCCTCGCAGGAGCCCTCGCCGCGCATAACGTCAAGCTCAAGCGCACCCACTTGCTGCAGGTTGCAGCAAGGGCCTTCGGCCTGGATAACACGCACAAGTTCACGGCGGCCGACAAGAACGATGAAATCGCGCCGCCCGAAGCAGACTATCTCGGCTGCGATGAAGTCAGCGGCTACGGCATGATGGAGTTCTTCGGTGATCCCGAAGGCGGCATTTTCGCCGTCCAGAAGGACCGGATCGATGGACTCTCCGGACGCGCTAACGGCTGGATCCTCTCGCCTATGGGCGGGGTGCTCGACATCTCGCATCTCAGGAAACTGAAAGATCAGATCGTTACCGCCGCAAACGAGCGCAAGGTAGCATGCGCTAATTGCGAATGGATCGGCGACGAAGACGAATGCCGGCCTATCGAGCATATCAGCGAACGGGTCATGCCGGGTGAGATCATGCCTGCTGGGGAATGCCCTAAGTGCGGTGCCGTTGCGCATATCATTAGCGACGAAGATGCCGAGGAAATGGGATACCGCAAAATCATTCGCAAAGAAGTCGAATCCATCAGAAAGGATTTCGATAACGCGGAAGACAAGGGCCACCGTCCTGAAGATACGATGGACACCCTCTTAAAACATCTCGAGCAAGCCGAGGCCTTTCTGAAAGAGGAGAGTTATCCGCGGGCTCAGTTTGCCGTGGCCGATTACAACGACGCCCTTTCGGCAGTTCGAGCTTCTGCAAAACTGATCGATCCGGAGGCCCCAATCTATCTCACCAATGGCTGCTGTGAGTTCGCACATGACGATGGCTGGATGTTCGAAGGCTCAAACATGGAGACAGGTCTGTTCGATGATGATTTCTACCCGCTCACAGAACAAGAGTCGCAGTTCATCGCTGAAGATCTCGTCACCTCAGACGATGGGCGCATGCACGCACTAACCGGATACAGCGCCCTTTACCGTGGAAAGAAGCACGTCATGCCTTCGATCGAGCTTGCTGTCGGAGACGAACATGACGCGCCTTCCAAGTCTGAGGTCCAGAAAATCGCAAAGGAATATATTGCCAACATCTTGCCCAAGGTGCAGCAGCTCGGCGGCAATGTCCTCATCGATGAAGGCATCGACGAATGCGTGGTAATCCAGATGCTCTTTCCGATCGAGAGAGTGATGAAGTTCAAGGATCTCGACACCTGGTTCGCACGGCTCAAGTGGATTATGGTCGACCCCACCCTTCCCGATTATGATCCGGAAGAGCAGTTCCGTCATGAAGGGGCTACCTTCGCGGTGTCGGTGGAATGGCTCGGTGAAGGCGAGGAGGGAGACTTCCAGCCGCTCGAACCCCGCGATCAACCGCTGCTGCGCTTCGACGCCCAAAAGAACATCGGTATCGTCGATACCGTCTGGGAAGATATCGACAACGGAAGCTATTGCACACAGGTGCCCGCCTATGATCCGCGCGAAATCCTCGAAGCTATGCCCCGGTATCTCGTGGCACGCCTTGAGGCCGAAGGTGGTAATTATCCCAAGCGCTTGATGGAAAAGCTTTCCTGGGTAACGCAGAAGGACATCAGGGAATTCATCGAGAGCGAAGGGAAAAATGGATGACGATGCCGGGACAATTCTTCCAGAATGATCCCGTTCTCAAGGAGGTCATGCGCAAGCATGGCCTCCAATGGGAGGACTTCGTCGAACGCGATGACGAATCGATCTACCTACCCTGCGCCAGACCGGATGGACCATCAATCGAAATGACCACCAACGGCGCGGTGAGCAGTCTTGGTATTTACTGGTATGCCGGCGAGAAGGAAGTGCGATACGAGGTCGACAACGATCCTCCCATCATTACCGTCAAAAACACGCAGCTTCCGGATGCAACCCTTACTGGATTAAGCGGAAAGAAGGCCAATGCGGTCATCGATCTGCCGGGCTTCGACAAGATAACGATCGAATGCGCGGTGCTCAGTTCGTCCTTTGTTGGCAATCCTCTCGATCTTCGAATGAGCATATATGACCACGACAGGAGGGCAGCATGAACGCCCGTGACCTGCCCTACCAGCCGATGATCAAGGGTGCGCTGGCCATGAACGGCTACACCCCCGAGAAGGCCTTGCAGGAAACTTCGTGGCTCCGCAGCAGCAGTCCATTCACGACCAGCGCCAACAATTTCGAACGTCCCTTCATGCTGTTCGATGCCGATGGCGGATCGATCGATTGGGGAAGAAGCGGCGTGGAGCTGCGCTTTCGCAAGTCTCGCGGCGGTTATTCCTTCTCCATGTTCATCCAGACCAGAGCAATGCCTGAAACGATCCTGGCAAGCATGGCCGGCCGGACCCTCGACAAGATCGTCGATATTCCCGGTGCCGAAAGCATGATGATCGCGCTCGTCAAGGAAGATGAAGACGGAGCAGGCTGGACTCTCGGGCTGCAGCCTACAGAAGCGCCTAAGACCGAACTCGACATCTGATTCACATTCAATCAAGGACAAACGCTATGACCCAGCAGGACAAAGACGATCTGCACGAGCTCGCTCGCCAGATCCTTGCCAAAGAAACGCGCTTTGCCCAGATCGCAACCGCTGATGCGCTGGCACAGAATGGCGGCAAGGCGAATGCCAATGCACAGCTCCAGTGGCCACTTGCCATCGATGCTGCACGAGCCGTTGAAAAAGACATTCAGAAGGCACTGTCCACGCCGCGTGTCGGACCTGCAATACTCAAGCGCGTGCTAGAAGGAGCGATCTCGCTTTCAGGCCACGATGCCGATAAAGATGCCCCGGTTTTCTCAGCCAAGGCGCGCCTCTGGCATAACGCCTTCATCGGCAAGACGGGTTCGGGCAAGACCTATGC
>CETA01014432.1_pt1 | contig 11491 bp, 5 predicted proteins | sample 531251 | NCBI WGS metagenome assembly CETA01 (sample SAMEA2622362, study PRJEB7988) | marine metagenome | biome: marine biome (ENVO:00000447); feature: mesopelagic zone (ENVO:00000213); material: "saline water (ENVO:00002010), including plankton (ENVO:xxxxxxxx)" | depth 380 m
GTGGCCGATGCCGACGAGACCGAGGAGGCCGCTGACGAGGCGGCCGCCGAGGAGACCGACGCCGAGGCAGACGCCGAGGCCGAAGACACCGAGGAGGGCTGACCATGGCCACGAAGGAACAGATCCTGGACGCCATCGCCGAGATGAGCGTGTTGGAGTTGAGTGAACTGCTGAAGGACTTCGAGGAGAAGTTCGGCGTGACGGCGGCGGCCCCGGTCGCAGCGGTTGCCGCCGCACCAGCTGGCGGCGACGAAGGCGATGCCGCCGAGGAAAAGGACGCGTTCGATGTCGTCCTGACCGAGATAGGCGACAAGAAGATCCAGGTCATCAAGGAGGTGCGTGCGCTCACGAACCTCGGGCTCAAGGACGCCAAGGACCTGGTCGACAATGCCCCGAAGCCCGTCATGGAAGGCGCCTCGAAGGAGGACGCCGAGCGGGCCAAGACTGCACTCGAGGCTGCAGGCGCAACCGTCGAACTGTCCTAGTGCCCGGCCGGCATTCGCCGGTCGACCAACCTGTGTGGGCGAGCCCCGGAGTTGCCTCCGGGGCTCACTCGCGTCCCCAATGGTTGACCTGAGCGCGATCCGTCCCTACGATGAGGGCGAACGGCGCTCCCAGGGCGACGTGGATCCCCCATTTTGGGGGTTGCCTTGGCCTGCGCGTCCGTCTAGGATTCTTCGTTGCCGTGCTCGCGCCTGTCCGTCGACTCGTTTTCGTGACGACGGACGTGCGCGTTTCGGCGTCGCCCCCGTCCGCTCGCCCTGGCCAGGAGTCTTAGGTGTCTGTTCGCCCCCTCGTCCGGGACCGGTATTCGTTCGGCAATCTGTCGGAGGTCCTTGAGATCCCCGACCTGATCGCCATCCAGCGCAAGTCGTTCCGCTGGTTCGTCGACAACGGTCTCGCCGACATCTTCAGCGATATCAGTCCGATCACCGACTTCAGCGAGAATCTCTCGCTGGACCTCGAGTTCGATCCCGACGACGAGGACCTGCGCCCGCCTCCGAAGTTCTCGGTGGACGAATGCAAGGAGCGGGACATGACCTACTCCGCTCCCATCTTCGTCCGGGCCAGCTTTAACAACAGGACCACCGGCGAGATCAAGGAACAGGTCGTGTTCATGGGGGACTTCCCCATGATGACCGACAAGGGCACCTTCGTGATCAACGGCACCGAACGTGTGGTCGTCTCGCAACTGGTCCGCTCACCCGGCGTGATCTTCCAGCCCGGAGAGCGCTTCCGCCTCCGCAACATGGCCAAGCACCAGCTCGTCACCGGCACCATCCATCCGTACCGCGGCGAGTGGATCGAGTTCGACGTCGAGCAGAAGCCCGGCAAGGACGTCACCGCCGGCACCAAGATCGCCCGGAAGCGCCGCCTCCCCATATTCACCCTGCTGCGTGCCCTCGGCTACGACGAGGTCAACGAGCCCGGATTCCTCCAGAAGTTCGTCGACCACTTCGACTTCCTCGATGGCCAGTGGGAGAAGGAACGCCTTCCCGAAGGTTGGGAAGAGGAACTCGAGGCCGGCGACCGCGAGCCTCCGCAGGATGTGGCACTGCTGGAGATCTACAAGCGCGTGCGTCCCGGCGAACCTCCGTCCGTCGAAGCCGCACGCGCCTACCTGCGCAACGCCTTCTTCGAGTCGCGCCGCTACGACCTGTCCCGGGTCGGCCGCTACAAGCTGAACCGCAAGCTCCGCCCCGAGATCGAGCGCTGCGAGAAGCTGTTCGGGCTCGAACTCGAGATGCCCGATCCCGACCAGTCCGTCCTCACCCGCTCCGAGGTGCTGGCCACCTGCACCTACCTGCTGAGCCTCGCCATGGGCGAGCCCGGCTACCGCCTCGACGACCAGGACCACTTCGCCAACCGGCGCATCCGCTCGGTCGGCGAGCTCATCCAGAACCAGGTCCGCATCGGCCTCACCCGCATGGAACGCGTCGTCCGCGAGCGCATGACCACCCAGGACGTCGAGGCGATCACGCCGATGACACTCATCAACATCCGGCCGGTGGTAGCCGCGATCAAGGAGTTCTTCGGCACCAGCCAGCTCTCGCAGTTCATGGACCAGGTCAACCCGCTCTCCGGCCTCACCCACCGTCGTCGCCTCTCGGCGCTCGGCCCGGGTGGCCTGTCGCGCGAGCGAGCAGGCTTCGAGGTCCGCGACGTCCACTTCTCGCACTATGGCCGCATGTGCCCGATCGAGACCCCCGAGGGCCCGAACATCGGGCTCATCGGTGCACTGGCCACCTACGGGCAGGTGAACCTGTTCGGTTTCATCGAATCGCCCTACCGCGTCGTGACCAAGGGCAAGGTCACCGACGAGATCATCTACCTGGCCGCCGACGAAGAGGAGGAGTACGTCGTCGCCCAGGCCAACGCGCCCCTCAACGACAACGGCACGTTCCGCAACGACCGCGTTCTCGTGCGCCGTTCGCCGCAGGCGGCCTCGCTCCAGGACCTGCGCCTCCAACTCGAACAGGACGTCTTCTTCGGCGCCACCACCGAGATCTCCTATGTGCCACCGGAAGAGGTCCAACTCATGGACGTCTCACCGAAGCAGATCGTCTCGGTTGCCACGGCACTGATCCCGTTCCTCGAACACGACGACGCCAACCGTGCCCTGATGGGCGCCAACATGCAGCGTCAGGCAGTGCCGCTGGTGTGTGCCGAGGCGCCGTACATCGGCACCGGCATCGAGGTCCGGGCAGCGTTCGATGCCGCCGACATGGTGCTGGCCAAGGAGGCCGGCACGGTCGTGGACGTCGACGGCGACTCGATCACCATCGACTACCGCAAGGCCGGCAAGTACCGCCACCAGTTGCTCAAGTTCGAGCGATCCAACCAGGACACCTGCATCAACCAGAGGCCCCGGGTGAAGCCCGGCGACAAGGTCCGTGCCGACCAACTGCTGGCCGACGGACCCTCGACCGACTATGGCGAGTTGGCGCTGGGCAAGAACCTGCTCGTGGCGTTCATGTCCTGGGAGGGTTACAACTTCGAGGACGCCATCATCGTCTCGGAACGCCTCGTCAAGGACGACGTGCTCACTTCGATCCACATCCACGAACACGAGATCGACGCACGCGACACCAAGCTGGGTCCCGAGGAGATCACCCGGGACATCCCGAACCTCTCCGACGAGATCCTCGCCGACCTCGACGACCTCGGCATCGTCCGTGTCGGCGCCGAAGTCGAACCCGGCGATGTACTGGTAGGCAAGGTCACCCCCAAGGGCGAAACCGAGCTCACCCCCGAGGAACGCCTCCTGCGCGCAATCTTCGGCGAAAAGGCCCGCGAGGTCCGCGACACCTCGCTCAAGGTTCCGCACGGCGAGTCCGGCAAGGTCATCGACCGGCGCCTCTTCAACCGCGACGACGGCGACGAACTGCCCCCGGGAGTCAACCAACTCGTACGGGTCCACGTCGCCCAGAAGCGCAAGATCAGCGTCGGCGACAAGTTGGCGGGTCGGCATGGCAACAAGGGCGTCATCTCGAAGGTCCTGCCCGTGGAGGACATGCCGTTCATGGCCGACGGCACCCCGGTCGACATAATCCTCAACCCGCTAGGCGTGCCATCCCGCATGAACGTCGGCCAGGTCCTCGAGGCGCATCTGGGCTACGGCGCCCGCTGGGGCTGGGAGATCGACGGTGAGCCCGTCGGCGACCAGCCGGTCCGGGGCACCGAGACGAAGACCCGGCCGTCGACCCCACCCGCCGTCCACGTGGCGACGCCCGTCTTCGACGGCGCCCACTGGGACGAGGAGGACCGCGCCGGACGCCATCCGACCATCCAGAAGGTGCTCGAGAACATCCGTCCCGAATCGGTCGAAGGCGAGCGCCTCCTGGGCAACGACGGCAAGGCCGTCCTCTACAACGGCCGGACCGGAGAGAAGTACGACCGGCCGATCACGGTCGGCTACGTCTACATCCTGAAGCTGGCCCACCTCGTGGACGACAAGATCCACGCACGGTCCACCGGCCCATACTCGATGATCACCCAGCAGCCGTTGGGCGGCAAGGCACAGTTCGGTGGCCAGCGCTTCGGCGAGATGGAGGTGTGGGCCCTCGAGGCATACGGCGCCGCCTACTGCCTGCAGGAACTGCTCACCATCAAGTCCGACGACATCCTCGGCCGCGTGAAGGTCTACGAGGCGATCGTCAAGGGTGACAACATCCCGGAGCCCGGCATCCCCGAGAGCTTCAAGGTCCTCATCAAGGAGATGCAGTCCCTCTGCCTGGATGTCGAGGTCCTCGACGAGGTCGGCCAGGAAGTCGAGATCCGCGAGATCAACGAGGACGTCTACCGCACCACCGAGGAACTGGGCATCGACCTGTCCCGTCCCGAGCGTGGATCCGACGAAGAGGACGAGCGCCGGAGCGCCGGCCTCCTCCGCTGACCGCAACCACCCCCCGCCAAGAGAACCAGGAAGAACGCGTGCTCGACGTCAACGACTTCGACCAGATCCGAATCGGCCTTGCGACCGCCAACGGCATACGCATGTGGTCCAACGGCGAGGTCAAGAAGCCGGAAACCATCAACTACCGCACACTCAAGCCGGAAAAGGACGGGCTCTTCTGCGAGAAGATCTTCGGTCCGACCAAGGACTGGGAGTGCTACTGCGGCAAGTACAAGCGGGTCAGGTTCAAGGGCATCATCTGCGAGCGGTGCGGCGTCGAGGTCACCCGGTCGAAGGTGCGCCGCGAACGCATGGGCCACATCGAACTGGCCGCCCCAGCCGTCCACATCTGGTACCTGCGTGGCACCCGGTCGTGGCTGGCCTACCTGCTGATGGGCACCGAGCCCCGAGAGGAACTCAAGGCCAAGCAGCTCGAGAAGGTCATCTACTTCGCCGCCAACATGGTCGTCTCGGTCGACGAGGAACGTCGCCACGAAGACCTGACGACGCTCGAGGCCGAACTGGACGAGGAGCGCGTCGCCATCGAAGAAGAGCGCGACGGCCGCCTGGCCATCCGTCAGGAGGCGCTCGAGGCCGAGCTGGCCGAACTCGAAGGGGAAGGCGCCAAGGAGCCGGACCTCCGGGCCCGTCAGCGCGCCGCCGAGAAGGACCTCGCCGAGATCCGTACGGAATACCTGGAAGAACTAGATCTCCTGAGCCGCGCCTGGGACGAGTTCAGCAGCATCTTCTCCCGCCAGATCATCGATGACGAGCGCCTGTGGCGCGAGATGGTCGACCGCTGGGGCGAGTACTTCGACGGCGGCATGGGTGCCGACGCCATCGCCAGGCTGATCGAGTTGATCGACTTCGACAACGAAGAGGTCAAGCTCCGCTCGATGATCGACCCGCCTGAAGGCCAGAAGCCACTTTCCGTACAGCGGAAGCAGAAGGCGATCAAGCGCCTCAAGATCGTGGCCGGCTTCAACCGTCGTGACGAGCACGGTCGTCGGGTGAACGAACCGCGCGCCATGATCCTCGACGCCGTGCCGGTCATCCCACCGGACCTCCGCCCCATGGTCCAACTCGACGGAGGCCGCTTCGCCACCTCCGACCTGAACGACCTGTACCGCCGCGTCATCAACCGCAACAACCGGCTCAAGCGCCTCCTCGACCTCGGTGCACCGGAGATCATCGTCAACAACGAGAAGCGGATGTTGCAGGAGGCCGTCGACGCCCTGTTCGACAACGGCCGCCGCGGACGCCCTGTGACCGGACCGGGCAACCGTCCACTCAAGTCGCTGTCCGACATGCTCAAGGGCAAGCAGGGCCGCTTCCGCCAGAACCTGCTCGGCAAGCGGGTCGACTACTCGGGCCGTTCGGTCATCGTGGCCGGCCCCACGTTGCGGTTCCACCAGTGCGGCCTGCCCAAGATCATGGCGCTCGAGCTCTACAAGCCGTTCGTCATGAAGAAGCTGGTCGACGAGGAGTTGGCACCCAACATCAAGTCCGCCAAGCGCATGGTCGAGCGTCGTCGTCCGCAGGTATGGAGCGTCCTGGGAGATGTCATCCAGGAGCACCCGGTCATGCTGAACCGTGCGCCCACCCTGCATCGCCTCGGCATCCAGGCCTTCGAGCCGTTGCTGGTCGAGGGCAAGGCCATCCAACTCCATCCCCTGGTGTGCACCGCATTCAACGCCGACTTCGACGGCGACCAGATGGCCGTGCACCTGCCCCTGTCCGCCGAGGCCCAGGCGGAGGCGAGGGTGCTGATGTTGTCGGCCAACAACGTCCTCAGCCCGGCGCACGGACGCCCCCTGGTGGCACCCACCCAGGACATGATCATCGGCTCCTACTACCTCACCATGGCCCAGGATGGTGCCGTCGGCGAGGGTCTCGCCTTCCGTCGCATCGACGAACTGGAGCGGGCGATCGACGCCGGCACGCTTGACCTCCAGGCCCGGATCGAGTTCCGATCGTCCGACATACCCGATCTCGTGGATGCCCCCGCAAACGGGTCCGCCGCCACCTGGCACCGGACCACGGCCGGTCGGGTGTTCTTCAACGAGGCACTGCCCGACGAGTTCCCGTACGCCAACGCCCGCATCGACAAGAAGTCGATGGGCGTGCTGGTCGACGACCTGGCCCGGCACTACCCGAAGCGGGTCGTCGCCGAGAGCCTCGACCGCATGAAGGACCTGTGCTTCCGGTTCGCCAGCCGATCGGGCCTGACCGTCTCCATCGACGACGTCAAGACGCCGGACGAGAAGCAGCCGATCCTGGACGCCCACGAGCGTGACGCCGAGAAGGTCGAGAAGCAGTTCCGGAAGGGCATCATCACCGATGGCGAGCGGCGCCAGAAGGAGGTCGAGATCTGGAACGCCGCAACCGCCGAGGTGACCGAGAAGATGGACGTTGCCCTGCGGGAAGACCCCTTCAACCCGATCGAAATGATGGTCTCCTCGGGAGCCCGGGGGAACAAGATGCAGATCCGCCAGATCGCCGGCATGCGCGGCCTGGTGGCCAACCCCCGTGGTGACCTCATCCCGCGCCCCATCAAGTCCAACTTCCGCGAGGGCCTGACGATGCTCGAGTACTTCATCGCCACGCCCGGCGCAAGGAAGGGCCTGGTCGACACCGCCCTGCGAACCGCCGACTCCGGCTACCTGACCCGCCGCCTCGTCGACGTGGCGCAGGAGCTGATCATCAGCGAGCACGCGCCGCTCGAGGCAGACGGCCCCGTGTTCGGTATCTGGCTCGAGGACGTTTACCCCGACACCGACAACAAGCGGACCTACCTCGAAACGCGTCTGTTCAGCCGGACTCTCGCCGACGATGTCACCCTGTCGGACGGCACCGTCTACCCCCGGGGCACGATCGTGGGCGAAGGCGAGTTCGAGTTGCTGCGCGACGACCCGGAAGTCACCCGGGTACGGGTGCTGTCGCCCCTCACCGACGACTCTCCCATCGGCGTTTCCGGGGCCTGCTACGGCATGTCGCTGGCAACGGGCAAGCCGATCGAGGTCGGCGAGGCCGTCGGCGTCATCGCTGCCCAGTCCATCGGCGAGCCGGGCACCCAGCTCACGATGCGGACCTTCCACACCGGTGGCGTGGCCGGCAAGGACATCGCCGGTGGCCTGCCCCGAGTCGTGGAACTGTTCGAGGCCCGTACCCCCAAGGGCAAGGCGGTGTTGTCGAAGGTTTCGGGTGTCGTCCGCATCGGCGATGACGAGGGCCGCGGCCGCGAGGTCGTCGTCGTGGCAGACGACGGGGAGGAAGAGGTTCACCTCATCCAGTCCCAGTCCCGCCTCGAGGTCGTCGATGGCCAGGAGGTCCGGGCCGGCGATGCCATCGTCGAGGGCCCACGCGACCCGAAGGAACTGCTCGAGATCAAGGGTGTGCGTGAGACCCAGCAGTACCTGGTCGAAGAGGTCCAGAAGGTCTACCGCGAGCAGGGCGTGTCGATCCACGACAAGCACATCGAGCTGATCGTTCGCCAGATGACCCGACGGGTCCAGATAAATGATCCCGGCGACTCGTCGTTCCTACCCGGCGAGCAGGTCGACCAGCGTGTGTTCGCCGAGACCAACCGCGAGCTCGTGGCCGAGGGCCAGGGCCCCGCCGAGGGGCGACCGGTGCTGATGGGGATCACGAAGTCCTCGCTCGCCACCGACTCGTGGCTCTCTGCGGCCTCGTTCCAGGAGACCACCCGGGTGCTCACCGAGGCGGCCATCGAGAGCAAGAGCGACAGGCTCATCGGCCTCAAGGAGAACATCATCATCGGCAAGTTGGTGCCTGCGGGCACCGGCCTCGAGCGGTACCGCCGGGTGGCCACCCATGCTCCCGACTACAAGCCGATGGACTTCTACAGTTCCGCCGACGAGGAACAGGACCTTGCCGACTGGCTGGCCGGTCAAGCCTCCCTTGGCGAAGACGAGATAGCGGGCGCCTACGAAGCCGATGTCATCGACCTGGCCAACAGCCTCGGGACGACCGACGACGCCACCGCCTGACATGGCCCCGTCCCGACGACCTGCGCGTGTGAGTCGGGAAGGGGCACCCGTAGACTCGGCCGCCGGCCGGAAGTCCCTTTCGGCCCACATCCGTATGCCTGTCAACCCGTTCTTTCCGAGGTAGTTCGTGCCCACGATCCAGCAACTGGTCCGCAAGGGCCGCCAGTCCAAGCGACGCAAGGAGGCCACGCCGGCCCTCAAGGGCGCCCCCCAGCGCCGCGGCGTGTGCACGCGGGTCTACACGACCACCCCGAAGAAGCCGAACTCGGCACTGCGCAAGGTCGCCCGTATCCGCCTGACCACCGGCGTCGAGATCACGGCCTACATCCCGGGTGAGGGACACAACCTCCAGGAGCACTCGATCGTGCTCGTGCGCGGCGGCCGGGTGAAGGACCTCCCAGGTGTCCGCTACAAGGTCATTCGGGGAACGCTCGACACATCCGGCGTCAGCCAGCGTCGTCAGGCCCGTAGCCGCTACGGCACCAAGAAGGAGGGCTGACATGCCGCGTAAGGGCCCTGTCGATCGTCGCGAACTGGTTCCCGACCCCGTCTATCGCTCGTCCGTTGTCACACAGGTGGTCAACAAGGTGCTGCGCAACGGCAAGCGATCCACTGCCGAACGCATCGTCTACTCGGCACTCCAGACGGTCGAGTCCAAGACCGGCAGCGAGCCGGTAGGCACCCTCAAGCGGGCCCTCGAGAACATCAAGCCGCAACTCGAGGTCAAGAGCCGCCGTGTGGGTGGCGCCACCTATCAGGTGCCCATCGAAGTGCGTCCCCGTCGCTCCAACACCCTTGCCGTCCGCTGGCTGGTGAGCAATGCCCGGGATCGCCGGGAGCGCACCATGTCCGAACGGCTCGCAAGCGAGATCCTCGACGCCTCAAACGGCTTGGGCGCCTCCGTCAAGCGACGTGAGGACACCCACAAGATGGCCGAAGCGAACAAGGCCTTCGCGCACTACCGCTGGTAGGTCGTCCGTTCCGGACGGCCACCCCCCCCGACCTTTCGATCCTCCGCCCATCCCGTCCCGGCAACCTGCGTCACCCCGTGTGACGCATTCCGGGACATGCCCGCAGACCGCCGAACACCTCGAACGAGCATGAGCAAGCGACACCCCCTCGAACAGACCCGCAACATCGGGATCATGGCCCATATCGACGCGGGCAAGACCACCACCACCGAGCGGATCCTGTACTACACCGGGGTCAACTACAAGATCGGCGAGGTCCACGACGGCGCCGCCACCATGGACTGGATGGAGCAGGAACAGGAGCGGGGTATCACCATCACCTCCGCTGCCACCAGCTGCTTCTGGCGGGATCACCGGGTCAACATCATCGACACGCCAGGCCACGTCGACTTCACGGTCGAGGTCGAGCGTTCGTTGCGGGTCCTCGACGGCGCGGTCGCCGTATTCGACGGCGTGGCCGGAGTCGAACCCCAGACGGAGACCGTCTGGCGACAGGCCGACCGCTACAAGGTGCCCCGCCTCTGCTTCATCAACAAGATGGACCGAACGGGTGCCGACTTCTACTTCGTGCTGGACACCATCCGCGAGCGCCTCGGCTGCAAGGCCGCCGTCGTCCAGTTGCCGATCGGCTCCGAGGCGGAGTTCGCCGGGGTCGTCGACCTGCTCGAGATGAACGCCCTGATCTGGACCAGCGACGATCTGGGTGCTTCATGGAACGTCGTGGAGATCCCAGCCGACATGATCGACAAGGCCGACGAGTACCGACACGAGCTGGTGGACGTGCTGTCGGAGTTCGACGAGAACATCCTCGAGAAGTACGTAGGCGAGGAGGACATCAGCGCAGATGACCTCCGGTCGGCGCTGCGAACCGGCACCCTCAGCGGCCTCTGTGTGCCGATCCTCACCGGCAGCGCCTTCAAGAACAAGGGTGTGCAGCCACTCCTCGACGCAGTGGTCGAATACCTGCCGTCTCCGATGGACCTGCCGCCGGTCGAGGGCGTGCACCCCCGTTCGGGTGACACCATCGAGCGGGCTGCCGACGACGGCGATCCCTTTGCAGCGCTGGCCTTCAAGATCATGACCGACCCGCATGTCGGCAAGCTCATCTACTTCCGGGTCTACAGCGGTTCGTTGGACAAGGGCTCTGCGGTGCTGAACACCCGGTCCGGCAACAAGGAGCGGATCGGTCGCATCCTCGAGATGCACGCCAACAACCGGGAGGACCGGGACGAGGTCCGTACCGGAGACATCGTGGCCGGCATCGGCCTCAAGAACACGCGGACGGGCGACACGCTCTGCTCGCCGGACCATCCGATCGTGCTCGAGCAACTCGAGTTCCCGGAGCCGGTCATCCACGTCGCCGTCGAACCCCGCTCGAAGGCCGACCAGGACAAGATGAGCAAGGCCCTCGGTGCGCTCGCCGAAGAGGATCCGACCTTCAGCGTCCGCAGCGACGAGGAGACCGGCCAGACCATCATCGGTGGCATGGGCGAACTGCACCTCGAGGTGCTGGTCGACCGGATGCTGCGCGAGTTCAGCGTCGACGCCAACGTGGGCCGGCCGCAGGTGGCGTATCGCGAGACCATCACCAGGACGGTCGTCGACCTCCGCTACACGCACAAGAAGCAGACAGGCGGGTCGGGCCAGTTCGCCGAGATCGTGGCGACCCTCGAACCCCACTCCGACCCGGACGAGACCTACCACTTCGAGGACAACGTCAAGGGTGGCCGCATTCCGAAGGAGTACATCCCGGCAGTCGACCAGGGCATCCAGGCGGCGATGACCAACGGCGTGCTCGCCGGCTACAACGTGCTCGGCATCAAGATCACCCTCAACGACGGCAAGTCGCACGACGTGGACTCCTCGGAGATGGCGTTCAAGATCGCCGCACAGGCCTGGTTCCGCGATGCCATCGTCAAGGCGGGGCCCGTGCTCCTCGAACCGGTCATGTCCGTCGAGGTCGTCACTCCCGAGAACTACATGGGCGACGTTGTCGGCGACCTGAACTCCCGGCGGGGACGTGTGGGACAGATGGAGGCCCGTGGCCACAACCAGGTCATCGCGGCACAGGTGCCGTTGTCGGAGATGTTCGGTTACGCTACCGATCTGCGTTC
>CETA01140128.1_pt1 | contig 11475 bp, 7 predicted proteins | sample 531251 | NCBI WGS metagenome assembly CETA01 (sample SAMEA2622362, study PRJEB7988) | marine metagenome | biome: marine biome (ENVO:00000447); feature: mesopelagic zone (ENVO:00000213); material: "saline water (ENVO:00002010), including plankton (ENVO:xxxxxxxx)" | depth 380 m
TACGCCTTCAGATGAAAGGTTGGCAAGGTCGAAAGAGCGAGTAAAACCTGTGCCTGGCATTTGGCGTCCGTTAAGGGTTACCAAGTTGAACTCTGGGCCAAAACCCCGCACGGTAATTTGGCTACCTTCACCGTTGTTTCGGCTGATAGTTACACCCGTAATGCGCTGCAATGCTTCAGCGAGGTTAGTATCAGGAAATTTACCCAGTTCTTCTGCTGATATAGCGTCAACCACACCGCTTGAACTGCGTTTTAAGTCCATAGAACGGATCATACTGCCGCGAATACCGCTAACCTGAATAACTTCTACTTCGCCCTCTGCAGGTGTCGCTGTCTCAGCGTCTTGCGCGTAAGTAGGTAGTGCGAGTGTGGAGCCCATCAACAACGCCATTGATGTGGCAAGCTGGGTCTTCTTAAAAGATGTGTTTTTCATAATTGCCCTACTAATTCTTATCAAATGGAGAGTGCCGCTTTAGGGTGCTAGAGCGGCATCCGCTTTGTTACTGTGCGGCTATTTCTGCATTATCAACGCGGTATACTGCGCCTTCACCCGAACCCCATGCCGGGAACATCATAATGACGTTGATGGCGCTGATGTCTAAGCCCGCGTCGTACAGGGTTTGAAGCGGGAATGTATAGGTTTGCCATTCGCCTTCAACAGGATCTACACCTTCAAGGCTTGCTGAAATCGGTCGCTCAACCGCCGATGACACATTGATAGACTCAATTTTAAATAACCAAGGCGCCGATGCGTCGTTAGGCATTGAGCTTACTTTCATCTCAAAGCGCACTACACCGTTTGTTAGTAGCGCAGATGCGTCGTACGAATGACCGTCATCAGCAATAATACCCATTACTGTTGGCGTTGCGCCGATGCGGAATTCAGCTACCGTGCCGTGCTCTGCATCGTCTACTTCTTCAGTGGGTGTTGAACCGCCACAGCAATCCCAAATGCGCCATTGATCAGCAGCTGTATCTGCAAATAGAGTAAGGCCGCCAGCAGGTGCTTCTGCGCCGTTGTCAGGGTGGAAAATTTTAACGTTGTCTAAGCGATAGACTGCACCTTCACCAGTGCTCCAAGCAGGGAATACCATGATGACGTCAATCGCGCTTACGTCTAAACCACGGGCCTGTAAATCTGAAATAGGGAAAGTGTATGTTTGCCATTCACCTTCAACAGGGGCTTGGCCTTCAACGCTATCGGCTAAAGGAAGTTCTACCGCGGTTGATGCACCGTTTGACTCAACTTTAAATAGCCATGTTGAATCTGGATTGTTTGGAGCACTCAACACCCGCATTTCAAACTGTAGTAAACCACCGTCTGTTAGCGCTGTGGCATCAAATGGGGTATCGCCACCGCCAGATTCAGAGCGAGTAATAAAGCCCATTACCGTTGGCTCTGCACCAATGCGGAATTCTGCAGTTAGGCCATGCGCTTCATCATCCATTTCTTCAGTTGGCGTAGAACCACCACAGCAATCCCACATAGGCCAGTTAGGGTTTTGACCGTCCTCGAAGATAACTAACTCAGGGTAGCTAACGCCACCTTCCTGAGAAATTTCTACGTTCGCCATGCGATACACAGCACCGTTACCTGTATCCCATGCAGGGAAAACCATAATGACGTCGATGGCACTGGTATCAAGGCCGGCTTGTGCTAGCGCGCTCAATGGAAATTCATAAGACTCCCACACATCTTGTTCTGGTGTCGCGCCGGCCGTGTCTGCTGGGCCTACGTAGCCGTCCATCAAAGGCAGCTCAGCAAAGGTCGAACCTTCTGAGCTTTCTACTTTAAATAGCCAGTTTGTCGTTGCATTGTTAGGAAGTGACGTCACTTTGAGGTCAAATTTAACGCTGCCCGTCTCTTCGATTGGTGAGGCGTCGAATGGCGAAGCTTCTCCTTCTGGGTCAGTAATAAACTGACTGCGGCTTATAAAGCCCATTACCGTTGGCGCTTCGTTAATAATAAACTCGTAAACTTGTCCCTGCTCTGAATCTTCTACAAGTTCAGGTGTAGTGCCACCACAGCAATCCCATGCTGGCCAGTTAGGGTTCGGCGCACCGTCAAAAATCGTTAGGTTTTGAGGAATGCCGGTCGAAGGCGGAGTAGGTACTGGCGCAGCGCCTTCCACTAGTGCATCGTCTAATGAATCGTATCCAGGGCGTACAGTTTCACAGCCTTTTCCAGTATCTGGGTCTGACGCACATTCATATACGCGTACATAATCTACTTCGAAGGTTTGACCTTCTGCGAATGCTTCAGCATCAATACCGGTTTCATTTACATTGGCTGGCCAATCGCCACCTACCGCAAAGTTTAGAATCAGATAAAACTCTTGGTCAAATGGCGCATTATCCCAGTGTGTTGTTAGCTCGCCTGTGCCTTGTTCGTAATATTCAGCGTACCAGCCACGATGGGACAGGCCAGAGGCTTCACCATTGGCGTTATAACGTACTTCAGAGCGACGCTGGGTAGCATAAAGATACCCATCCATATACCAGCGAATTTCCCCTTCTTGCCATTCTACCGCGTAGGTATGGAAGTCATCGGCAGGGTTAGCGCCGTCGGGAAGCGAATAAGCTTGGCCAGAACTATCATTGTTTGGCCATTCCTGACCATAATGAAGGGTTCCGTAGATATGGCTCTCTGGGTTGCCTTCAGCATCAGCAGCTTTAAGGTTCACGGCTTCAACTATGTCAATTTCACCAGAGCGCGGCCAACCGCCATATACTTCATCAGTAGGCATCATCCAAAACGCCGGCCAACTTCCTTGCCCTTCAGGCATTTTTGCTCGCATTTCAATGCGTCCGTATTTAAAGTCGGCTTTGTAACGTGTATTAAGACGGGCTGATGTGTAAGGTTTTGGCGCACCTTCTTCGGCAGGGAGCGCAACAATTTTTAAGCTACCGTCAGAAACGAATGCGTTTTCTTCGCTGTCGGTATAGCACTGCGCTTCATTATTGCCGCCGCCGTTACAATCTACTTCATGGGTCCAGTTATCGTCATCGATACTAGCCCCATCGAATTCGTCGCTCCACACCAGCTCCCAGTCGGAAACGGGTACCGATGCGTCAACAACGTCAATATCTGTAGAGGTTGTTGAACCGCCTCCACAGCCAAATAGGGTAGTGACTGAGAGCGCGGCAGCTATCCGCGAAAGTTGAGATGCTTTTTTCGTCATTGTTTTCAGCCCTGATCTAATGAAATTGGGTTTTTATGTGTGGCAACGGCCACGTAAAAAGCTTTGTAAGCGCTTACAATTTACGCCAAATAAAAATGGCTGTTTGAAAGCGCTTACATTACATTAAGCTACTGGCGTGTAAAGATCAATACTGTTCTCATAAATTTAACATTCTACTTAAGCTGAAAAATGCGCTGTTAAATTTTATTTTTGTTTTAATACAATAATTTATTTGTTTTCTTATACCGAAGTATAGATTTTTGGTAAGTGTGTTCACGCAGCATTTACAAAAGGATTAGTGCACTTGTTAACAAGCTGTGTAAAAGTTTCTATTCGCAGAATTTTAGTCTTCAGGTATGCTCTGATTCAGGCCCAACTTGTGGATCTTCATTATGCATCACCACCATAGCGCTCGCGATAATCCTCACTCGCACAGCCATGATTTAGAGAACGCTGACTCTACGCGTATAGGCTGGGCTTTTTGGCTTAACTTTACTTTCACCATTATTGAATTTATTGGCGGGTGGTTAACTAATAGCGTAGCTATTATGGCCGATGCGGTGCATGACTTAGGTGATACCTTATCTATAGGCTTAGCGTGGTATTTAAGTAAACTAGGTAAGAAGGCATCCACTGAAAAGTACACTTACGGTTTCAAACGCTTGAGCCTAATGGGGGCCATGATAAATGGTGTCATTTTAGTCGTTGGTGCTGTGTGGATACTTTCTGAAGCTATTCCTCGATTAGCTAACCCAGAAATGCCGGTTACCGAGGGTATGATGGGCTTAGCCGTACTCGGTATTTTGGTAAATGGCCTTGCTGCCTACAAGCTTCATGGCGGGCATTCAATGAATGAAAAGGTGCTTAACTGGCATCTCATCGAAGATGCCATGGGATGGGTAGCTGTTCTTATCGTTGCTATTGTACTTCATTTTGTAAATTGGCCCATCCTCGACCCTATTTTATCTATCGGATTTACCCTCTTCATACTGATTAACGTCATCAGGTATGTGGTGCAAACTATGTCGCTATTTCTTCAGGGAGTGCCTGATTTGGCGACACGTAATGCCATAAGTAAGCAGCTATTATCAATTAAACACGTTGAAGAAATACATCACGTGCACTTTTGGACTTTAGATGGCGAGCAACACGTTCTCACTGCTCATGTGGTAATTAATTGCTTAATAGACAATGAAAAGTTGCGAGCTTTAAAGCAGGAAGTTAATGAGCGGCTGACCCCGTTTGGTTTATCTCATACCACGATTGAGTTTGAGCTGCCCGGTGAGCCGTGTAGAGATGATAAAGACCATTTACACGCCCATTCACACAGCCACGCCCATGAAGAAATAAACTAACAATTATGTGTGGAAGTGGTGGCTTCTATAAATAGCCTAGTAAGGTTTAAATTTTAACGTTTTGCACGATAAGCGTTACGCCGCTCATTGCCAACATGGTTAGGGCTAAAAGCCTTACAGTTGCCGCGGGAACTCTCACCGCCAACAGCCGACCTATTCGAGTAAAAACAAGGATTACGGGAACTGCGCATAAAGCAGAAATAACCACTTCGCTAGATGGGAGGGTGCCTAGTGGCACTATAGCAAGTCGAATAAGAGAAGTGACGCTAAATACTGCCAATAGCGTAAATCTAATTTCGTTTATAGACCATGCTTGCCGGTAACACTGAAAAACAACGGGTGGTCCAAACGTAGAAAAAAGCCCGCCGAGTAGGCCGCCTAGCGCACCTGCTATAGAAAAACCATAAGCTCGCTCAGACGGCGTTGCCTGCTTTCTTTTTACTAAAAGAAGGCCGCAGCAACTTAAAATAGCTACGCCTAGCAATAGGTTTAGCCATGTAGTCATGCCAGCAGAAAGGTACTCAAGTAATGCATATCCTAGTGCCATAAACGGAATGCCGCTCACAAGTAATAGGGTGAAAGCACGCTTGTTTATATGGTCTATATTTCGGGCAACCAAGCTAACGGAATTGAACAGACTAAGGAAGCATACTACGAAGGTGGTAGCAGTAAGCGGTAAAATATTAAACAAGGTAAAGCTAGACACCACCATAAGTCCAAAGCCAAACCCGCTTAATGTTTGAAGAAGCGTTGCAAGACCTAAAAGCGCGAACATGGGAAGCAGTGTTTCTAAAAGCATTCTGTGTAATTCCTAATGTGAGTGCGATTTATGCCAAAAATGCGCTAAGAGTCTGGTTTTTCAGGCTAGTGCCAAAACGTCGTTGAATTGATTAAGGTGCCTAGTGAAAAGCGCAGATAGAAGCTTATACTGCCTAAAAACTAGTGTATTTAAGTTTTACCTAATTAATACTCTAGTTTTTTGTTTTTTTTCCGATACTTATAATACAACGCTACTTCAGACTAATGGTTAAGAGGTATTAACATCTGTTAGTCTGGTAAAAATAATTCTATAAAAAATCTACCGGTAACTACACATGTTTGTATCTCGCAGTAAATACGAAGAAAAAGACGCTGAAGTTCGTCAACTAGAAGTGAAACTTGAAGAGGCTCTAAAGAGAGTTGAGCTGCTTGAGACTGAAAACAGCGATTTACATTCTGCTATTGAAACGGCGACTAATCAGCAAGTGTCGGTAACTGAATCGGTGGTAGTGAAGTGCTTAATCGATGCACTGGGCCAGCTAGAAGGGGTTCGAGAAACGGTTCTGCATTCCTACGAACGCATCAACGCTGAGAGCCAGTCCATCGTTAATATCAATGAACTATTCAGTGAGTCAGCGTCGACATTAAATAAAATTGTTTCTGATATGAGTGGCCTAAATGTACAGATGGGGAGCATGAGCGAGCGTATTTCCGGCCTTTCCACTACTGCTGATAACATCAACAAGTTTGTTACCACAATTACGAGTATTTCTGATCAAACCAACTTGCTGGCTCTTAATGCCGCCATAGAGGCTGCCCGCGCAGGTGACGCTGGGCGAGGGTTTAGTGTTGTTGCCGATGAGGTTCGCGCACTAGCAACGGAAACGAACAAATCCGCCACGGAAGTTTCTGAGCTTGTAAACGGAATTATTCAATCTACGTCCAAGGCTGTTTCTGGTGTGAATGAGCTGCGGGGCAATAACGAGCAGTTAGAAACTGGTATTAACCAGCTTAACGGTAGCTATGAAAGCATGGTTCAGCATTGCGATAGTATGAAATCTACAATCAGTGAAGGAGCTATGGCTACCTTTATCCAAACGGTAAAACTAGACCATGTTGTATGGAAATCAGACGTTTACGCAGTGATGTGCGGTTATAGCAGTAAAACAGCAGCGGAATTTAGTGACCACGTAAACTGTCGGCTAGGCAAGTGGTACAGTGGCAATGCAAGTACAGCGATCGGTCAAACAGCCGCATTCAGAGAAATCGATATTCCCCACGCTAAGGTGCACAGTAGCGGTATTGCGGCAGTGCAAGCTAAGCAAAATGGGAACAATGCTGAAGCTGATGCTAAGCTCATGGAAATGGAACAGGCAAGTGAACGGTTTATGACATTGCTTGACCGACTGATAAATTAACGCCCGTTAAGTATTATCGGGCCCTGTAAATTTAAGCGGCGTCACACAATGTGTGACGCGTGAATCTTGAGGCTGCTTAGTGAGTGAGATACCAAGTTCAACAGAACACGAACGTATTTTAGCGCTTGAAGCCCGCGTGAACTCTTTAGAGCGCCAGTTAAAGCGCCAAAAGATTGCGCGTAAAAATGCCGAATCCTTTCTAGAAACATATTCTCAAGACGCTTACCTTGCAAATCAAGCGCTCAGAAAAGCATTGAACGACTCTAAGCAGCGTGAGCGCGAACTGCTTTACTTAAACCGCACCGCTTCTCAGCTAACCCAAGCAAAATCTGGCGTAAGTTATATTTTTTCAGCGCTTGAATCGGCGGTTGAGTTTAGCGGCGCTTATTGTGGTAAAGCTTTCACCGTTAAGGACGGCAAATTATCGATAGGCGATGATGATCGAGTTCTTGCTAATGGCCAAGGTTGGATAACCTCTCATGACCTTGCAAAGTTAATTTTAGATGAGACGCCGTTAGATTTACGAGAAAGCTATTCCCACTGGTGCGTAAGCGCAGTCATACGGCCTGATACGCACAAAGAGGCACGGTTACTTCACTTTATGCATGAAATGTCACAGGGTGAATATACGTGGCTGGTGCTACTTACTAACGATGATAACCTTGAAGAAGAAACACTCTACGTTTTAGATACCACTAAACACTATCTCAATATTACCTCTCGATACCAAAATAAGAAAAGCGAGTTAGATAATCGTCAGCTTGAACTAAGCAACGTCAAAAAAGATCGTGACTTCTTGGAAGAACGATTAGTTAGTGCAGATAAAATGGCAATGTTAGGGCAACTTGCCGCAGGTATTGCTCACGAGATTAACAACCCTATTGGCTATGTACGAAGTAATACGGTGGTTGCGAAAGACATCTTTAACGATTACCAACGTGCGCTTGAAGAAATTGGCAACTTGTGTACCCGGGCAGGTGGTGAGATAGAAGAACAATTTACAGCGCTTGAAAAGCGTTTTTCGCTTAAAGACAGCGCAATAGAAATAGCACAAATGTTCGATGAATCCCATGAAGGGATAGAACGCATCATAGAAATTGTTAAAGCCTTACGCAGCTTTTCTTACCCTGGTTCTGGTAAACATACCCAGATAAGCGCTATTGAAGCGATGAACACGGTTATTAAACTTACTAACAACTTACATCGTTATCGCAATAATGTGGTTTTCGAAGTGCCAAGAGAAGACGTTTTCTTTAACGGTAACTCAGGGCAGATTCAGCAAGTTCTCATGAATTTCTTAACTAACGCCATATATGCTACACCACAAGGCAAAGGCATAACGTTGAAGGTAGAAAGAGATGAGCAGAACGTCATTCTTGTTATAGATGACGAAGGCGAGGGGATGTCTAAAGAAACGCTGAGCAAAATTTTTACGCCTTTTTTTACCACTAAACCGCCGGGGGAGGGCACTGGCTTAGGCATGTCTATCTCAATGACAATTGTTGAACAGCACAACGGAAAAATTAATATTGCCAGTGAAGAAGGGAAGGGAACAAAAGTATCGGTGATACTTCCTGTAGCCTAAAGTATAAATTACTTTTCTAACGCTCTGATAAATTATAAAATTTCTCTAATTTTTCCCGTTTCACTAGACAGCAGATGTTTATGTTCTAGTCTAAGGGGAGAGCGATGATTCCCGCTTTGACGGACGAACGCTTTGCATAACGGAGAAAGCACTGCATGAGAAACAACCAGCCGGTTACTCAAAAAGAATACAAGTTTCCTACTCACCATCGACTTATTTCCTCTACCGACAAGCGCGGAGTTATACAGCATTGTAACGACGAGTTTGTTGAAGTAAGTGGGTTCAGTAGAGATGAACTAATCGGCAAAAATCACAATATAATAAGACATCCAGATATGCCATCGCCAGTGTTTAAGGAAATGTGGCGTACATTAGAGTCTGGCCAAAGCTGGTTAGGCTTGGTTAAAAATAGAAGAAAAAATGGCGACCATTACTGGGTTTCTGCTTTCGTAACGCCTGTTTACGAAGGAGCGACGATAGTGGGCTATGAGTCTGTTAGGGTTCCTGCTTCGAATGCAGAGACCAGGCGAGCATCGGGCATTTACGCGAGGTTGCAACAAGGAAAGTCTGCGGTATCTGCCACATCGCGTTTTACGCAAATGCTTATGCATATGGCGCCCTCGTTGTTAATAAGTGCGCTTTTAGTTGTCGCGCTTGGATTAACTCATGGCTTAGCTGCTGCGGGCATTGCGTTTGTCGGTACGTTAGTTTTAGTCACTGTTCAACAAGCGAAAGGTAAAAAAGACTGGAATGCGCTGCTTTCTTTGAGCCCTAAAAGTTACGCAAACGATACCGTGGCCCAAACCTACTATGACGACGCCACGCATATTGCGCAAGCCAAGCTTGCGCTTGCCTGCGAACTGGCACGCAATAGAACGGCATTAACGAGAATTAAAGATGCATCAGCAAGTCTAGAAAATATCGCTAATACCACCCACCAACAAGCAGAAAGCACAAGCGCAGCGGTGGTTCAGCAAAACCAAGCAACACAGCAAATTGCATCGGCAGTTACACAAATGAGTCAAGCCATTCAAGAAGTGGCAGAGCGGGTGGAAAGTAATGCTATAAGTGCTCGGTCTGCGGCGGAAAACGTGGCAACGGGGAATGAAAAAGCCGAGCAGGCAATGCAGGCAATTGTTGCGCTGCGTGAAGCCGTAGAGTCAATTTCAACAACGGTAACTGAGCTTGCTCAGTCCACCAGTGATATTGGCGAAGCAGCCAATATCATCTCTACAATTGCAGAACAAACCAATTTACTAGCGCTGAATGCTGCTATTGAAGCCGCAAGAGCCGGTGAGCAAGGCAGAGGCTTTGCTGTAGTTGCCGATGAAGTCAGAACGCTAGCCTCAAAAACCCGGGAATCTACAGACAAAATTCACAATATTATTAATGAATTAGCAGAACGCTCTGAGCGAGCCGTACGTGTCTCGAATGAAGGGTTAACATCGGCTGAACACGGCAGCGCTATTGTTGAAGAGACCCGTGGGGCGCTATTTGAGATAAACAGCGCGGTGAAAGGGATAGCTGATGCTACGGTTGAAATGTCGTCGGCGGTTGAAGAGCAAAGCACGGTAGCAGAACATATCAATCAGCAGCTAGTTGAAGTTGCCGATGGCGCCTCGGAAACACAGCGTTCGTCAGAGGCCTCATTGGCGGCGAGTCACGACTTGCGTGCTACTGTAAATCAAGTTCACGAGCTAATTCTTCGTTTTAGTACAAACGAGAAAGAGGGAGAGTAACTTCTCCCTTTCTAATGTCGTGACTAATTACTGTTAAGCCCAGCGTGCAGGCCCCGCTTGTAAGCTGCGATGGCTGGGAACAACGACACCAAGTAGGTACAGCCTAATATGAGCAATACTATGATGACACTGCTTTGACTAAATAGTGGGCTTGATAAAAATAACCCGTACGTACTGCTTAGCCAAGGTTTGAACATGCTCATTAATACGGCAACCAGTGCGATGCTTAATGCTGCGCTAACAATAGTGAGTAGCATTGCTTCTAGCTGGATCAGTAACAGTAGAGTAAACGGGCCAGCGCCAATTGTACGCAATACGGCAATCTCCTGATAGCGCTCTCGCATTGTTGCTAACAGCATGGTTGCCAGGCCAATAAGGGCGCAAATCACTATTAAACCTGACAAACCTAATAGCAAGGCCTCTACATTTCCCATTATCTGCCACAATTCAGCCAGTGCCATACCAGGTAAAATTGCCATTAGTGGCTCTTTTTTACTCTGATTAATTTGATATTGCAGTTGTAATGCGGCTGCGCGGTTTTTCAGTCCTAGCATGACGACAGACACAGATTCAGGTGTAAATGCGTCACTATCATAATTGTCTTGAGTAGGCTCTTTATGTTCATGTTCATGTTCATGTTCATTTGTGCTGTGACCGTTAAGAAAAGCCGTTTTTTTACGTAACCGTGATGTATGCGCAGACTTAGGGCCTGAATGGGCTTTCTCTAACCCTTGTAATGTGACATACACCGCTTTATCTACTGGCGTTCCCGTTTTCTCGAGGATACCTGAAATAATAAAAGGGTGATCGTCATGGTTATTAAAAGAGACACTTCCAAGGCCGTGAGAAACAATTATCTTATCGCCAACCGTGTAGCCTAGTGAATCCGCAACATCAGCGCCTACAACGGTAGATAAAGGCTGCTCAAATACACGCCCTTCTGTCAGGGCTAAAGCTTGCTTGTCACCGTATTTAAAGTGTTCAAAAAAGCGGTTTGTCGTTCCTATAACTCTGAACCCTCGGTGAGTGTCACCTAATGAGAGGGGAATTAGCCAAGAAACCTGTTTATTCGATTTTAGCGACGCCACACTTTTGTAATCAATACCTTTAGTAGGCGTACCGATATTGAACACTGAAGACAGCAATAAATTCAACTGGCCGCTTGGGGCGCCAACAATTAGGTCAACGCCAGAAACGGTGCGTGTAAAGCTTGTTTTTACTTGGCTGCGAACAATATCTACACACAGCAGTAAGCTAATGCTAATGGTTATGCTTAAAAGGGTGAGTAACGCGGTTGTTTTTCTGCGTTTCAAGCTTTCGATGGCAATAGTGCTTAGCATTACAGGCTCTCCTGCTTAGGTTTGCTTGTATGCTTTACTGCGTGCGGTGGTTGTGTCGTTGATGGGAGGCTTAGTTCAGAAATACGAAAATGGCGGTC